>Ga0315899_10001207_pt1 | contig 29920 bp, 24 predicted proteins | sample LakEriMetagenome_2_FD_203518 | JGI IMG/M metagenome (GOLD analysis project Ga0315899, IMG submission 203518) | Freshwater fungal communities from buoy surface, Lake Erie, Ohio, United States - Buoy 4 MA112 | ecosystem: Environmental > Aquatic > Freshwater > Lake | place: USA: Lake Erie, Ohio... | reverse complement strand
TTTAACGATCCAAAGATAGATCCTAAGGCTGCAGCAGACCTTCTCCAGAGAATTGAGAAAGGAGAAGTGTTCTGTTGTCCAACAGACCGAAAGTGGAAGGAAATGTGGGAGAATTGTGCAGAGGAGGAGGAGAAGGAGGAGCCGGAACCGGAACCGGAACCGGAACCGGAACCGGAACCTCCCACTCCTCCCACTCCTCCTCCAGAGGAAGAACCTTCTCCTTCTCCACTCCATGTGGAGGTCCACGTGCCTCCTCCTCCTCCAGCAGCAGGTCAAACTATCATCATCAACGTGCGCTGCGGGAGGGGGACCCCGGCTGCGGCCCCTTGCGCACGCGACGGCGGTGGCAACGACAATTCCTTGAAGGAGAAGGAGCGTGGGCTGCAGAAGGAGAAAGAAGCGCTGCAGAAGGAGAAAGAGGCGCTGCAGAAGGAGATTGATGCATTTGAGAAGGAACGGGCGAAATTGGAAAAATCATTCGAGAACCCTCCTCCAGAAGAAGAACCTTCTCCTCCTCCAGAGGAAGAGCGCCAGGAACCTCCTCCAGAAGAAGAGCACGTGGAACCTCCTCCAGAAGAAGAGCACGTGGAACCTCCTCCTCCAAAAGAAGAGCACGAGGAACCTCCTCCGGAAGAAGAGGTGGAGGAGCTGCGCCGAGAAATTGAAGACCTCAAGCGCGAACATGAGGAGCATGAGGCGGCAGAGCTGCGCCGAGAAATTGCAGACATCAAGCGCGAGCATGAGGCGGCAACTCATGCGACTGCGACTCAACCATGCCCTCCGTGTCCCGCGCCCACAGTCAATATAGTCAACACTCCGTGTGGTTGCGGTGAACCTCCTCCCCCTCCTCCAGAAGAAGAGCACGAGGAACCTCCTTCAGAAGAAGAGCACGAGGAACCTCCTCCTCCTCCTCCTCCTCCTCCTCCGGAAGAAGAGCACGTGGAACCTCCTCCAGAAGAAGAGCACGTGGAACCTCCGCCGCCTCTACCGTGTCCAGCTGGCCATCACTGGCACGAGGCGCGCGATGCGGGTTGTTACGAGGAAGAGCCTCCCGAGGAAAGGCACGTGAGGAAGGAAAAGGAGCTAATCGAGAAAGAGCTGGAACTTCAGAAGGAAAGGAAGGAATTTGAAGACGAAAAGATGGACAACGTTAAGCTTGAACACGTTAAGGAGAAGGAGGAAATACAGAGGGAGAGGGAGGAGTTTGAGGAGGATAAAGAGGAGGAGAAGATCAAAGAGGAGAAAGAAGAGTTGGAGAAGGAGAAGGAGGAGTGGAAGGAGAAGGAGAAGGAGGAGGAGAGGGAGCTGGAAGAGGAGGAACCTTCTCCCGAGGAAAAGCACGAGGCCCCGAAGCCCGAGGAGAAGAAGGCGAAGGAGGAGGTGAACATCTACGCAGCGAAGGAGGTGCCCAAGCCCGAGGTCTGCCACTGTGATTGCGGTAAGGATGTAGAGGAGCCGCCACCAGTTCCTAACAAGAAATGCACATGCTGCCAGCCGAAGGTGGTTGTCATGTCCCTCGAGATGCCTATGACTTGTGAGACTTTCACGCCGGAAAAACGCGACATGTTCCAGTGCGCTATTGGCCGGGTAACTCTTTGGCGCTTCCTTCGTATGTTGCCTGTGTGTGTCTTTGTCGTGTGCCAGTGTCTCGGTGTAAATGACAAACTAGAAGTTGACTCGAAGCATTCTTTTTGTTGTTACTACGCAGGCTGCTGGTCTGCTGGAAAACCCATGTAAGACGGTTTCCATCGCCAACTTGGTGTGCCCCGAAGCGTCGGAAGAGGAGAAAGTCGAGCTGGAATGCGACTGCTGCGGGGATGGGCGCCGCCATCTCCTCTGGTGGTCGCGTCCTTGTCTGTGCTGCAAGGTATGCAGGCTGTCAAAATGCATACATAATTGAAAATGAACATAATATTCCACACGTTCTGACCCCCTGTATTTCGCAGCGCGACGGCATTGGCCTGCCGGTGCATGCACAGAACAAGCGCAAGGCGCAACGGCACCTCCTGTCAGCAATCGAGCGGCACCCCTCGCGGCGCGTGGCGAAGGGCAGGAGACAGCATTCTTTCCTGGCGCTCAAGCGCGAGGCGTGGGACCATATTCATGATACCCTGGCGCTCAACCTCGCTGAGGTGCCTTCGAGGCCTCTGGGGATGGTGGGGGTAGTGCGTGATGAGCAGCAACAACGGCAGACCGTGCGTGATAGGGCATTGGAAATTGCCGGGAAAACATTCGAGAATCCTCCTTCTCCTCCTCCTCGTCGTCCTGCAGCGGCGCCGACCAACTACGTGCCTCCTCCTCCGCGTAATGAGCAGCTGCGCGCACGCCGAGAGACGCTGCAAAAGACACCGCAAAACGCCGATGCTACTTTGCAGGTGGATATAGAAATCAAGGCAAAGAATGAAAAGGAAGCCAAGAAGGTTGCTGCGGATCTCACGCCCAGTGACATCAACAAGGCACTGAGCGCTGCAGGTGAGAAATTCTGGTAAAATCAGCGCTCTAGTACATTCCGATTTAAAATCACTCTGGCACTGACATACGAGAATATCTGTAGGGCTCCCTCCTGCGAATGTTATCGAGGCACCCGCCATCTACGACAAGCCTCCGCCGCTGTCCAATATTTGGCCTCATCACGATTACATGATGTGGAAAGAGGTAATGTTGCCTCTAGCCTCTCGCTCAAGACGCCTGAATTTCTCTCTCTGGATGGGCCTCACTCTCTCCTGCCCCCCGTGTTGCTAGCTCTTCCGCACCCTCTCCCACCGCATATAGTGCTCGTGTAAATGCATCTGACCTTTGGACGTGGATACAGCACCGAGCCGAGGAAGCAGGGCACATCGGAAAGGGCAAGTTGGCGAAGCTGGGTGTCAAAGTAGACGGGCTTAGTGGTGCGGCGCGCGGCATGCCGCTGCCCATCTTTGACGAGACACAGTGGGACCACATCCATGATGAGCCGCGTGACAACGAAGAGGAAGACGTAGAAAAACGCGATAGGCACGATACGGGTCTGCATGTCTTGAAAAAAGCAGGAATCGTCGGTAAGTTGAATTTTTCGAGAAGATTCTGACGTGTATATAATATACATTTCTACAGATTGCTCTGGTATGCAAAAACTAACGTTTTTTTTTGGGGAATTTTGTAGTGGATGCCCTTCCCATCGACAATCCCGACGATGCCGGATGGCTGCCCAAGGGGGGCGTACCAAACAAGGATTTCGTACAAACGATCTTTGGCTTCAACACCAAGCTGCCTTACTTCAGCTTCAGCGCTGACGCCAATGATGATGCCAATGATCCCAGCAACGAGGGCCAGAAGGTAGATGTGTGTGTGAGACAGAGAGAGAGAGAGAGTTTGTGTGTTGATGTGTGCGTTTCACGATCGAGTGTATGTTTGCAACCTGGGTGTTGCAGTGATCATCTTGTGTAACTGTGTTCAAGTGCGTATATGTGCGCGTGCGTGCGTGCATCTCTCTCTCTCTCTCTCTCTCTCTCTCTCTCTCTCTGCTTGTGTTTTGATATTGATGTGTGTGTGCAGGCGCTGATCAAGGCGGGAGTCAACGTGGGTTCGTGACCGATCCTGACTTGACCTTTGTTCATACTGACCCGGGCTGAATGAGAAAGAGAGGGAGAGAGAGAGAGGAAAAGAGAGCGAGCGAGCGAGAGAGAGAGGGAATTGTTGCTATCGGGTTGTACACCAGTAGTATGTATATGAACAATAACGATGGCGGTCAGTGATCAACCATAAATTTATGAAGTAAAAAGGCACTCTAACGAGCGCCACCCTTTATTTTACTTCATGAGCTTCACAAACCCGGGCTCCCCCCTGACCTCCTCGTTATTGTACATATCTTTGATAATGATGAAACCACCCCTCCGCCCACACCTCACCCACCCATTCCTTCACCCACCTCTTGCACCTTTGAAGTTTCAACCCGCCCTCCCGCCAAACACCCTTTAACCCATGGTCAAAAGTATGACACAGCAGCGTCTGTATACAGCGCATCGCGCATTGCATGACAACCAGCCCGCCGCATACAAACAATCCGCGTGAATGCAACCAGCTCGCCGCGCGCATTGTATCGCAACCAGACCGCCCGCATGCAAACAATCCGCGCGAATGCAACCAGTCCGCGCGCATGCAAACAAAGCGCACGCCGCGCACCGCCCGCACCGGCAACCTCCTGGACAAATGGCTTATGATATAACTCCAGCTAATAGAACCTTTTCTACTACACGTCCCTTATTAGTTCATTATGTACCTACACACAATATTTTACCTGCAACTTGTACCAATATTGTAGCCAGTGTTTATGTATCTATACCCCCAGTAACAAATTTCGCAACTATAAATTTAGCACAAGTTGGTGCCGCTCATCCTTTACAAAATTGTCGTTTATATTATTCTCAAATTCAAATGGATCCTCAACATGCTATAACTTACAACAATTCCCTTACCAACAAAAGAAAATAGTAATATATCGTACTTTGGTGACAAATAATTATCCACCAGTTGGAGCCTTAGGTAGTTTCAATCAATTAATTAACAGCGGTATTGTACATCCTGCCGGAGTGCTTATTGTTCCATTTATAGCTGCAAGCCCGTCCTTCTGGTCATAGGCCGAGGTGGGGAGCGGGGAGCGGGGATGGGCGGCCTAGAGGCACCCCTTAAGAGAAGGGACGTGGCGGCAGAGGGCGGCGGCAGCAGCAGCAGCGCTCAGGCGGTGCCCTTAGAACACACATTGTATCTATTGTATCACGTTTTCGTTTTGAAAACAAGACTTGGTCTATCGACTCAGGAATGGAGATTCCCTACTCGTTTAGGACTTTGGACTTTGGAGCTTTAGTCAGGAGCGAGCAGGGGAAACCTTGGCCAGGACCTCCGCCGTGGGCGGCAGTCATCTTCCTGGATCGCCCTCTGGGCCTTGTGGATGATTACGTTACCGCGAACTAAAATCTATCAAAGTATCAAAGTATCAAAGTGTTCCCGAGCACGTGGCCACCCGCAAGACTCAGAGACGTATACATGCAGGTGGGCGCCGGTCAGGCCGGAGGTCATCATACGGGTTGTACCCGGCTCGCTCCTACAATTCAGGCAGGGCAGGGCAGGACTCGCATGGATGGATAGATGAAGTTTTGAGGACATGGCGCCTGTACCCCGGGGCGCCCCGTTTGTCCAAATCTTGATCGCCCCACGTAATTTCAGATATCCTCATCCAACTACGGTATTTAATGAAAAGCTACGGTATATACTGTAATGTAGTTACAGCTACGGTATTTAATGTAAAGGAATTTCAGATATCCTCATCCAGCTTGTTGAAGGCAACACGGGCTGGGCTGGCCACGGCCTGCTGTGCTCACACAAAGGACAGTCGCACGCGCCGTCCAACATACAGAAGTTGCATGCTGCAACGTCCAACGTACAGAAGCAGCACGCTTGCAGCATGCAGCATGCTCCAACATGCTTCATCTCCCCCCCCCCCCGGTGAGAAGCTCGTCGGGTGGTAGAACGGCAGACAACTTTTATGAGCGGATCTGATCTCCTATGCCGGCTTGGCGCGGTCGCGTTCAGCGTCCACTGCTTTTGCTTTGAATAATCCTCCCTCAACGGTTAGTACCATGGGGATTGTAGAACTCTTCATAGTCAGGGATGCGTCGAGGGTCCAGAAATTCAGAGGGAAAGGAAAATTCGGTGCCGTATTTTCGGACACCTACCCCACCCCTACCGCCCTTCTTGGCCGTTATGGGGTAATTCATGTTCATCCATCGATCATCCTTGTTGTCAGGGTAATCGTTAGTCGCTGCGAAGCCCGGCGTGTAATCTGAGTGTCCCACGCCATTGATACCCATCCACGTGCCTGTGAGTGCATCTGACAACGGCTCACCCGAGAGCGGCATGAAGGCGCCGTTGCGGTTGACCATGAGGTCCTTGACAGTGTTGGAGTTGACCTTGGAGTCCGACGCAAAGTTCCAGTTGTCATTGATTGGCAGGTCCATTCGCTGCCGCAGTGATGCAGGGTCGTCCATGCCCGCTTTAACAGCCTTCTGCCCCGAGGGTGCTAAACCCTCGTTGTCGCCGAACACCAGATCCTTGTTCTCCTTGCCCTCCTCGTCCAAGTCAGCAAACTTGTTCTCGACAGGATTCTTGAACTCTGGGTGCATACTCGCTAAGTAGTCATCCTTCCCGACAAAGTCGTCGCCTTCGAGCCGCGGATCCATCCAGCTCATCTCCCAGGGATGGTGGCCCTTCATCGCCGGCTCCTCGTAGATGTTGGTCTTGCTGTCGAGGCGCTTGTCGTTGGGCAATTCAACGCCGCTCAACGCCAGTCCCCCATCACCCCACATGAGGCGAGCGTTCATGTCACCATCGGGATCCCAGTCAGCGAACTGGTGGTCCCATCCCCATTGCGGGTCATCAGTGTCCTCCCACAACTTATGGGGACCATGTGTCATGTTACCTTTGATCCGGTATTCATGGCCTCTGAACATCCATTTTGTCCCTTTCTTTGCTTTTACCTTGACTGTGTGTTTTTCAAAATCAGTTGATAGGCTCACTCTCCCACTTTCAACCCTTTCCATCCGTCACTCTGGCCTTATCGCCCTACTCTCTCTCTCTCTCTCTCTCTGACCAGCCCTCGAGGAGGGGGAGGAAATTACCCAGTTTCGACCAGTCCTCGCCATGTGAGAAGCCCTTCGTCTCCGGAGAAGTGTTATCCCAGTGCTTGCCCTCAGCAAAATACCAGGGCTCCTCGTCCGTCGGGTTTTGCGCAAACAACCCCAAAGGATCTGTCCGTATGTTACTGTAGTGGTGTAAGGTCTTGATGGTGCCGTCTCCTTTGAATGTTGTGCGCTTCCCGAACGAGTCAGGTCCAGTGAACCATGGGGCAATCACGTCCTCTTCAAAGTTCTTCCCCATCTTCTTGGTCAGGTGAGAACGGTGATACTTGTGCGGACTCAAGTAGGACCCATCCTCGAAGATGTCCACGCTATCCTTCAGACGGTTGTTGTTGGAGCTAATGGGCCTTGCCTTGTCCGAATGGTTGCCAGCCTCGTCGTTGTCTTGCTGCGGAGCGCTGCCCAGCTTGCTGCGGTGCGCTATCCTCCTGGGCGCTGCCTCCGCTGATTTGAAGGTGCCTTTACCAAAGAGCGATCCGTCGTCGTGCTGGAAGTTTCCGGACGACTTGACCTGCCCAACCTCTGCGGTCTTGGGAGCCTGCGCAACTTGTTTGGGCTTTGCGGCCGGCTTTGCGGCCGCCTGCACGCGCGCGGCGACCGCAGCCGCCTGCGGCTCCGCATCAGCAACCGAGTGCAGCGTGGCCTGCTTCCTGCTCGTCTTCGCCGCGTTCACCGGCGCCTCCTTGCGCGCCGTCTTGGCGCCCGGCGCGGAGCAGCCCGCGGCCCTGGCAGCTCCGCTGCTCTCGCAGCCCGCACAGCATGGGCACATCCAGCACTTTTCGCCGTTTGCTGCGGCATACTCCGGGTCTTCGCCGACCTGCAGCAAGAAGGGCCTGGCGTGCACATTCAGGGAGGCCAGCGACAGCAGCGCGACAGCTGCCACCGCCAGAGCTGCCACCGCGGCAGGAGCCCGCCGCGCCTGCGGCTGAGGCTGCCGCAGCAATGGAGACTCCATTGGCGCGCGCGCCGCGTGTTGCGGAGAGCAAGCACTGACTCTTCAGAAAGAGTTCGTGAGCGACTTTTTATGTATTATGACCAACACCCATCAGAAAATGTGGGAAGAGCTTGCAGCAGGAGCTCACAAGCTTGCAGTGAGCGAGATCGGGCCCGCCACAGACTGTGCGCGGGCCGCCGGACGGACCGAAGACTTCCACGTCTGGCTGCAGGTGCGTCTGTGTCTTCGGCTGCTCAGCTCTCTGCCCTTTTCTTCTGCTACTGGCATGAGGTGGCTGCAGGTGCGCCTGCGGCTGATCTGCGGCTGATCTGCGCTGCGCTGCGCTGCTCTGCGCTGCGCTGCTCTGCTGCGGTACACTGCGGTCATTGAGTGAGCCGGCTGTGCGCGCTGCGCAGGGTGATATTGTTGACATCGAGGCCAGCAGCCCAGGCCCGTCAGGCGCGGGGGAGGCCGGCGAGGAGGTAGGTGGCCCGTGGGTTCTGCTGGACGATGGGACGGGAGTAGTCCGCTTGGATTTGCAACACTACTATGCAGACCGCGCCCGTTGGCGGCATGCGCCGGGGTGGGTGGAGCGCGGCATGTACGTCTTGGTGCTCGCGATCGTGGACCTGACGACCGCGCATTCCGTTCCTGTCGCTTATGTCATCAAGGACCTCTCCGCCGAGCCCGACCGGCTCGCCCTTTGGTGGTGCGAGCTCGTAGACGTGCGCGACAAGACGCCCCTCGACCTTGGCGCCAGCCCGGTGGCTGTGTGATTCTGCAGACTTTTGTTAAAGCAGTCCTGAAAGCGCCAGCTAGCAGCCTTCGCCTTCTCCAGGCGCAATAAACATGGCTTGTCACGTCCACAGCGCGCAGCAGCTGGCTCGTCGGGTAGTTTTGAGAGTTGTTAAGGTCGAACGCCATCTCGAGCCGCGGCAACCGGTAGTCGATTGCCGAGCGCACTCCGCCACCGTCTGCGCGAAAACGGCACTTGTCCGAGTTGTGTTGCGATCATTCCAATGGCAGTGAAGTGCGCCTCGTCACGCGTAGCGTGACGTGCGGTGCGTTCCTTGCGTTTCCAAATCAGCGTGACGTGCGTTGCCGTGCGTTGCCGTGCGTTGCTGATTTTTTGTTTATTTCATTTTTTTCGAGCGTGTTTTTTTTTGGTGTGGGAAGAAGGGTATCTGTGCTCTAGAGTGTTCTCCGAGCGCGCGCATTGGCATTGACAGCCACGTGCTGTCTCTTGCGCACGGGCTTAGCCCATTGACTGCCACGTGTCTGTGTCTGTGTCTGTGTGTCTGTGTCCCGCTCCCTCTCCCTCCTCCACTTGAGAGTAGCGAGTAGTGGAGCGTTTTTTTTATTTTTATCCTACCCTAAACCCTGAAAATAAATAAAAAAGGCTCCACTATTCACCTCTCTTGAGGCCACTCCGAGACTTGCGCGAAGCGTGCTCCGTCACAGCTGCATGTGCTGCCTGCTATATCGGGCTTCACACGTGTGTTTCAGAGAGATGGAGAGAGAAGGGGCGGACAACTCAAGTCCCGTGGAACAAGTAGGCGTCAAGCGGCCCTTCTGCATGTGCGCTTTAATATGTAACTACAATACCCGATGTCGAAGATTTAAGAGATCGTTGGCGTGATGGTCTCTCTGGTGGGTCTACATACAGAGGTGCCGACCCTCGTGCAAATGAGGTCATGGACGACTGTAGAAGTACAGTGCGATCACTGCCTGGCTGGGAGCTGGGGTGAGAACCCCCCGGAAGTTTTTCGAGCACCTTCGAGGCAGTGTTTTCGATACCTCCGGGCGTGCAGTGTATGGACCTTGAGGTCAACTGACCTGTAACTTGGAGCGGCGCCAAAATTCCTTCGGGTTCGTCGCCGACGCACACTACGCGGGGTTTCGCGGCTACGACGGCATGGGCTTCTGCGTCTAACGAACCGTTCCAATGCTCTCTGAGGCGGCCTGCGGGACCGCCAATAGGGAGGTAGGATGCGATTGCGTTTGTTGGCAGCGGGCTGCGTACCCCAGGCAGGTGGTCGCTTGTCGATATGTACATGTCGAGGTTGTGGGCGTGCATGTCTGGACCGCCAGATATTACCCTGTCCCCTGTCGTTGAAACTGTGGTGCTGGAAGTCGTGGTGATGGGCTGGCCTCTGACCCAGCTCTCGCTCATCTTAACAATTGATTCGAGATCACGTTCGGCGGGCAATGCGCTCTGCCGGAACGAGACTCGGGCGGGCTTTTGACTAGACCTTTGAAACACATGTTCATCACTTAAAAGCATTCCCGGCACACCTTCCCTGCTGCCCGTTTGCACTTTGTATAGGCTGCGTGGGCGTGAACGTGGTGCTGTAGTGCCATTTACGAGAATCCCGTCGACGGCTACGGCGTGATCAAATTTGGACGTGCGCATTGGGGTCTCATTGGGGTCTCCCAAAAAACGTCCTGGGACGTTTGCGGTAGGGGAAGACTGTCGGTTGCGCTGGTACCTGCGAGTAAGGTCCGCGTACTCAGTGCCAGCGTCCTCAGTACGATCTTGATGAGACTCCGTGCCCGCGTCCTCGGTGCGCTCGTGATCTGGCGAAGTGATGCCCCTGTAAGACGATGCGAAACTTTGGTCCAAGCACGCTGCTCCGCTGGCCAGTAACGCTCCGCCTGCTGCGTCCGCTTCTCCTGCGGCGCCATTGTATTGCAGCAAGGTCGCCGCCAACCCTTGTTCAGAGATCGAACCATCCTGTGAAGCAAATTCCAACAGTAAGAGTGAGAGACACAGAAAGAGAGGGATCGTATGAGAGGGGAGGGACAACTGAAAGGAGAGTAAGCGGGAGCGAGGGAAGGAGAGTAAGCGGGAGCGAGGGAAGGCGGGTGGCTTACGTGTCCACGCGCATCTCCGCACATTTCACACTTCATGCTGCGTGGATTCATGTGAGCATTACAGGTTCGGCATCTGAACACGAAGGGAGCAAGGAACTCCTGCTTCGACACCATATTGTCATAGTTGGTATCCAGCTGCGCAAACAATCGATCAACCTGGTTGTCGGTGATCTCAGGATTGTGCTTTTGCAGAGCAGCTTTCATCTCGTCTCGACTGACATCGCCGCTATGATTCGCATCAATATCCTCAAACAACTTCACAGCGCCCTTTTTCCTGATCTCAGGATTGATCGCGGTCTGCAGATGCGGGGACATGTCCGCAGCAGACAGGTCTCCAGACCTCCGAGTCTGGTCGACAGGTTTCGAACAGCATCTACACAGATAGCGGAGTTGGGCCTTGAGCGGTGCGAAAGGATCAAGGCCGTTCTCGACGAACAGGATGCACGCCGGCACTATTGCCACCATGAGCGTCAGGACCATCACCATTACCTCGGACGCAGCGTTGTCCGACTTCCTCGTAGATTCCTTTGTGAACGCCGCTATGGATTTGACCAAACCGGTAAACAGCACGATCGCCTGGAAGGATAGCGAAAAAAAGTTGAGAGCGTTGAGGCCTGGATGTGCCCAAGGCTGCAGGCGCAGCGACAACGCCATGAAACAGATGGTGATAATCAGGCCCGCTGCGAACTGCTGTGGCAAGCCGGGCATGATGATTCCCATGCCACCCACCATCAGCAACTTGCGAATCATCTCTAGGAGCTCGTACTGCGCGATGCACAAACACAGCACTCCGTCAAGTTTCACACGCAAGATCACATCGAGCACGAGGCGAACAAGGCGAACTCTGACTTTGACTTTTGAGAGTGCCAACGTAGGAGTATTTGACTTTATATGCCGCAAAGATGAAGCCGATGCGATCCAAAGCTTCTTGTTCCCCCTCAACCTTGCCGTCCCAACCCACTGTCGGCAGCGCAATTTGGCCAAGAAGAGCCATCTCGTCGGCCTTATTGAGGATCCAGTTTCGCATGGCCTCTTCATCATCAAGGTCGATATCTGGCGGCGTGAAGGCAAGCTGGGGAGACTCCCCCTCTTCTACATCCGCAATCGCACTGGATTGTGCTTTGAAGAGGCGGGAGAGTCTTGTATCAGATGGGGAGGATGCGCTTCTCGTTGCCGCGGACTTGCGCAGAACTTTCACGTGTCGTTCCCTCTTGATGTCCTGTTGCTTCTTTTCCACAAAATCCTGTATCGCCTTCGTGATCCCGGTCTACAGCAACACATACTCAGAAGTCAGCGCCGCAGATTGCGCGAAGCGGTGACTTACAATGTGTCGATTTGCGTTAAAAAGGTCGCACCGCGTCATCAAACTGATGAACGACCTTGTCATAATCGAAGAGCACCAGAGTTCGGAGCTGCATCATGTTGAGCTCGCTCAAGCCTGTAAAAGTCCTCATTTCCAACGCATCACGCATGTCATCGTGTAAAAGAGAGCGCGTGCAACAGGGCACCGAAGTACGGGGGGAAAAATCAAATCATCATTCAGCTCAAGTGGAAAATTCAAAGGTCCCGAAGGGTACAGTCTACAGCTAACGGCAAGACTGAGCGCAAGGTGCTATGATAACTATAGGTGGAATGTTGGTTGCTTACCTTCGGTGCCTCTGAACAAATGGCAGTGCTCGGAGATCTCTCGTATCATGATCTCGAACTCTTCACACTCCAGCGTGCCATTGCCATCGTCGTCATACGCATAGAACAAATTGTCGAGCTGGCGCTCATCTGCCCCACTGATACCCAGCTGATGCACGTAGTGTCGCAGACGCGCGGCATTCAGCTCCTCGCGCCCTCCATTCGTGGCCCCCTCATACAGGAGCTTCACCCTCGCCTTGAACTGAGAGGCTGCGACATCTGCATCCGCATCAGAGCGACTGGTTTGCGGGCCAGAGTCTCCTGCTCCTGCTCCTGCTCCTGCTCCTGCTCCTGCTCCTGCTGCTCCTCTGGGCGCTAAATTTTCTGATCCAAGAGATGCCGCCCCCCCGATTTCTAGTGCCACCTTGACCGCTAAGGTGTCAGCTTGGCTTTTTTTGTAGAATACAATGAGGCCGTGCACAAGAGCCTCGTCCAATTTAAACTTCGACATTTGAGGAATCCTGTAGACCTGCATCAACCAAAAGAAAAGGACCAGAATGCCGAAAGGGTACAATATTACCATCAACAGCCCCAAAATGAAGGCCCGCGACCCAGGATTGTCGGCTGGGCACAGATTTTCCATACCCCCTTTGAGTCTTCTTTGGTGATTTCCAATATCGACGCAGTGAAATACCTCAAGAGATGGGCCAGAAAGCATCGGATACAAGACGAATAAGACAAAGGTGCAACTGGCCGCCCAGGTCTTCATCACCCGCTCATAGCTGTCGTGTGCGCGTTCTCGTGAGCGTAAGCTAGTGCGTGCAAATGTGTGTGTGCGCGCGGGCGCCTGCATGCGTGCGTGCTTGAGTGTGTGTGTCGTGTGTGTGTGAATTCATGCACGTGTGCGTGTGTGAATTCTTGCATGCACGAACTTATGCAGGCAAGACGCGTGTGCACGCCACCAAAAATGAAGATGACAACCTTTGTGCACGCAAAAAGAGGTAATAGAGACGGGGGACCTGGGATGCTGACGGCCACAGGTGACTACATACATCGCAGGAAGGCTGAGGGCGAAGAGAAGAGCCGCTGGGCCAACAAGGTAAATCAACTGCAAAAGTCAGTATAAAGTGATAAAACATAGTTTTAAAAAAATAGTTTTTTTAAAAAACAGAAGGAGGAGCGTCACCGGGGCTAACAAGGTAAATCAGCTGTATCTCCTCGAAAGTCGCACCCACTAGACCACAAGCGAGGTTGCCCGGCAGCGACCTGAGCTTAACATTGAACGCCAGGGCAATCTTGAAAAATTCCTCTAGCGCAGGCGGCCACTGCGTGTGTGTGTGCGCACATCGGGCGGTAGGCCAATAGCCATGTCAGTGAAAGATCCGCCATGCCCACCCATCCACCCACACGTGTGTGTGTGTGTGTGTACGAGAAGCACACGCGCTAGGCACATGTCAAGAGGGCGCGAGAGAGCTCTGAGCAACCTTGATGGAGTAGCTGCTTAAGAAGGTGCCCGAAACTTGCATAAAGCTGATGACCACCTTGACGATCTCAGAACCGCTGTTTTTGAGAAAGCCCGCAATAAAAAACAACAAATATTCCAACATTTTTTTGAACAGAATCCGAAAGGGTTTGAAGACGACTTTCAAGCAGGGCTGGGTCATACACCAACTCCAGAGCCCCGCCCCAGAATACGAAAGCGCCGAGGCTTCCCTATTGATTTTGTCCTTGCCGCCTGGTTTGTTGTCTCCGCTAAAGAGGGGTCGTAGAAGCACGAGATAGTACGCGACACAGAAAATGAAGATGACGACCACAGCACCGCCAATTTGCAAGGCCATAGACAGTGACTCTGGGCACGGAATGCACAGATCTTTCGACCCCATCGCGTAGTTCTTGTCGCACAGCCCGCACACAGGCCCGTGCATGCCCTTCACGCACTTACCCCCTTTCAGGCACCTCTCCGCCGGAACGCAGGTGATCAACTCCACTGTGGTGAGTGTGCCCGTCGCGCCGTTGGCTCTCCTCACAAGAGAACTTTGGTTAGGGGGTCGCCAGAACCCTGCTATAGGAGTGACATCAGCGCCACCCGCACACTCGGACTTGAGGAAGTTGCAATCCACGCAACGGGACCGCACAACGCTGGAGTCGCGGACAAAGGCCGAAGTTGGGTACGTCGCCTTCTCCGTGGAGTATGAGCCGGAGGGGCAGCGCACGCACTCATCAGCGCTGGGTCTGGCCTCATCGCGCACCAGGATGTAGCCGGCTGTCACACGCACAGGCAAGGACATGTGTAAATGTCCACATAATGCATCTACGCACACACACGAACGTGCAGACATGCGTGTGTTGTGTGGCGCGGAGCGGTAGAGATATAGATCCAAACACAGACACAGACACAGACACACCAGGGCAGCTTTGCAGGCGCATGTGGCTGCCGTTTCTGAGCCAATCAGACCCTGCGACTTGGCCGCGAAGGGTTTTGCCGTCACAGATACCACCCTTGGGGCAGGGCTGGCAGCGGACTTGCGCATCGTTGTTGTCGGTGATATACTCTTGAGCTGCGCACGGCTGGCACTTCCACACCAAACGGCCGAGCTCGTCCTACAGAGAGAGAGAGAGAGAGAGGGAGAGAGAGAGGAGAGAGGAGAGAGAGAGATATGCATGTATGTATATATATGATATGTATGTATATGTATATGTATGTATGTATGTACGAATGCGTGTGCACACACGGACAGACACTGACACAGAGACACTGACACAGACACCTTGCTTTCGGCGCGCATCTCGCCGGGGCCGCAGGGCAGGCACCGGGCCAAGAAGGATGAGCGAAGGTTGGAGACGTCATCAAAGTTGCTGTCGTCCAGCGATAAGTGGATAGAGATGTGGGGCACACCCACCAGGCATTGCCTGATATAGTATTCCATAGGTTGTACTTCGGTCCAGACCTTGGTACAAATCCTCAAAACTCAGATTGATAGTGCCGCTTTGGAGAAAGATTCATACGACACTTGGGTTTTAGAATTGCAGGACTGTTGAGAACTTTTACCTTGAAGGGATCAAGTGGAAAGACTTGATTGGGTTCAGGGTGCAGGGTTCAGTGTTTAGGGTTTAGTAGCCCTGAGAGCATCAAGTGAAACGACTAGTTACCTTGAGAGCATCAAGTGAAAAGACTTGCTTGGATTGCAGCTGTTCTTTCAAGTTGCAAAATCTCGCCATTCCCTGTCCTTCCTGACCCTGCGCAGCACTTGCGCTACCGCCAGGACACACTGCCAATGATATTTGGTAAGGGTTGACGTTGGTGTCAGATCCCTTGACGTAGCCCTCGCGCTCATCCAATAATGCCACTGCAAATCTTAGCACATCAACCACTCGCCCCGGAACATACTCGGACACCAGCTGCGACGTAATCAGGCGTGAAGGGGCTTGAGCTATGTTGTTTCCATAGCCATCGGCAGTGTTGCCTGTGGCAAGAACTATGTGCCCTTGAATCTTTGGCAAATGAAGCTGCGCATCGATGACAGCGTTGCAAGTGGTCGAAATCTCGGGGCAATTGATAAAAATACCGCCTCCTGCCAGCCCGGCATGGTTCTCGTTGAAGACGACCTGCATGGCAGAGAGACGGTCTGCCCTGGTGTCAAGCAGGGTGCACCGGCCGGAGCGTTCAGCGCTTTTATCACAACCAGATATGTAGATCCCGCCTCCAGAACTCCGGGCGACATTTCTAGTGACTTCTAACGGACGCGTTCCGCACCCAGGATGCCGCGTGAGCAGAGTGGCGAGGTCTATTTTCGACAGTTTCTGCAGGGCAGTCAAGTCATACTGAAAGCCTGACGAAGGCAGCCTTCTTTTTGCAGAACAGTGGCCCCATGCCGGTTTCGATGATGCTTCATCCGGTTTCGATGGTATATCATCCGGTTTCGATAATACATCATCAATAATTTCCCCGCCATCATTAATCACCACGCACTTTTTCCCTGGCAACATTCCCACACGCTCTGTTTGCGGATCGAGAACTTGGCCGTCTTCGCAGAAAACACTGATGCTACTGAACATCTCCTTTCTAGCTTGAAAGACACAGGCCTCATCCCAGAGACCAATCCCGATCTCGGGGTGCGCTAAAAAGGCAACGCACAATTCCCACGAGCCACCGCGATAATGATCAGGGTCAGCGCCGTTAGGCTCCGCTACTTGCTGACAGTCTCCACCACAACGCCCCACTTTCAACCAGCCGGGGTCATTGCGCGAGAGATTACGACCATCGAGCCAAATAAATTTCCCTGACCCAGCATTTTGTGCTTTCGCTCCGACCCATGCGAAATCTCCAGTGATCCTGCTGAGGTTCGTCATGATCAGGGTTGAGCCCTTGAACTCACAGGCTTCTTGAGCAGTAAACCACGTCACGACAGCTTCGTCTCCGTAGGGCACAGTCGACACTGTTGATTCGTCGCAGGAATATTTCGAACATCGACCGTACCCCTTCACAGAGCCCCCCTCAACGAATGAAACACCGGTGGCGTGCTCTTCCAGCGACTCGAGGACCAAGGCGTCAAAAAAGGGGCATGTCCCGAGCAATTTCTTCTGGTCTGAGCAAGCTGATTTCGACCAGTCACACTGCGCTGTCATACAGGGGCTGTAGCATGTGGCCATCTGCTCCTCCACGGTACTGCACATGGACCTATCACATGGCAGCAATGCATCCTTGCCCGCATTCAGAAAAATGTTGACACAATCTCCCATATCCCTGCTCCACCACAAATCACAGATTAAAAGATGCATAAACATGTGCGTGTGTGTACATGTGCTTGCACCTGGGTGCGGCGCGTGCGAGCATGCGATCCAGCACACATGTTTTCATAGGCGCATTCATACCAATTGCATTCTCTTCTCATGCAAGCGAAATTGCAGACACCGTCGCCAAGCGAGGAAGTCTTGCAGGGGCACGCAGCAGGCTCGATCCTCAGCTTTGCGAGAGAGTCAAGGGCTATTCCCCCGCCGTGAGACCCAGCAGTGTTGGAGCGGATTAGCAGATTATGCGCATCTGAAATAACAATTTCCGCGTCCGGACCTGCAGACATGCACAGAGATCAGCGATTCAGCGTTTGTTCACACAGGCTGGACTTTGTTTAACGTACCATAGCCGAAAAGACCACCCCCCATTCCAGATGCAACATTCGACTGAATTTGGGTCGCCGCTGATCCCATTAACTCCAATTTTGAAAGGAAAAAAATCCCACCGCCCCTTGTTGCTGAATTGAATTTGATGCTGACCATCTGGCTGCTGAGCGTGACCCCTCCCTCCGACGAAAACAGCGCAGCACCTCCGTTCTGGCGTGCTGTATTGTTCCTGAGTTCCAATGGTTCTGCACCCTCTGCCGAGAACGAGGCTGATTCCACCACTGCTAAACCTCCTCCGTCCCCTCCTACAAAGTTGCTGGCAATCAATCCTCCTACCGCAATCAACGTTGCAGACCCGGCAACAAGAGCACCGCCACCATCTTTCTGGGCCTGATTACCCACGAGACGGCACATCACAATCGATATTGACGAATCTCCTGTGCTCGCCAGCCCCCCCCCCCAGACACCGCCGCATTCTGCTCCAGTACACAATCTGTCAGGGTTGCTCTACTGTCAAAATCTGTCGAAAGCCCCCCCCCAAAATGCCCAGCCGAATTTTGCGAAAGTTGAGTCTGAGTGGCTGAGATGGAGACACCAAGCAGACCGGACACGGCGCCGCCGTTGGTCATTGCTACGTTTTGAGAAAAAACAGCCCCGTCGGTCACCAGCGTCGAGGCGAGGTTTAGAGAGATCCCTGCACCCCGCTTTGCATGGTTCCCTCGCACTTTCACTTCAGACTTGAATGTGATCGACGAAGAGTCGATTGCCCACAACCCGCCTCCATCGCCCCATGGCACGTCGGGATCCCCCCCAGCGATCTTAAAACTATTGACGATCAATTTAAAGTTGATGGCATGCCCTTTGGCAAAAGCTGTGTTGTCAGCAATAATGACGGGAGCTGCGGTGGACCCAGACGCAGTCAGTGTCGACCTGGGAGAATTTGCCAACACGGGTTGGGATGTGGCCAAAGCTACCCCGCCACCGCAGCCTGCCGTGTTGCCAACGATTGACACCCCTGGCAAGAGTTCAAGGTGAGATGGTCCCTCTGCAGTGGACAAAACCAAAATACCCCCACCTTGGCCCGAGAAGCTCACACTACTTGACTTAACAGCTGAGTTCTGGATTTTCTTGATCCACCCTGATTCAGAGATGTTGAGCTCCCCCAGCGCGAAATTCCCTTTAACTTCTACTCCAAGACTGTTGCCATATGCACCCATTGTCATCCTTGAGCTATAGAGGGCGACGCCTCCCCCACCCGCGAGGGCTGTATTCGAGAGTATCGATACATTAGGCCCGACAATGACTGGTGGGCCAGGCCATATGGCAAGGCCCCCTCCAAAGGAAGCATTGTTGTTCCGTATGACAGTGTCCTTGATAGAAACAGGAGCGAAGTTGAGTATAATCAAAAAGATGCCTCCTCCCAACATCGAAGCACAATGCTCCACAAGGACTCCTTTGAGGAGAATCCTTGCCGCAGCCAAGCCATACCCAAAGGTGCCCAAGGACAACCCGCCGCCCCAACCATTAATAGCCAGTGCACTGCATCTGTGAAAGGAGGTATTCGATATTTCGATCGCACCGCCAACCTTTCCAAAGAGAGTTAAGCCCCCGATGTTGGGATAAAAAAGGCCTGGCAACGCTCCCGACAAGAAAGAAAACTTGGGTTCAAAATCCCCAGAATAAAATGGGGTAACCGTTGCATGACAGTCTTGGAAGACTAAGCCTTCCAGCAGAATGCTCCCGGTGAATTTGCCGCGAGTGTTAGTCCCAAGCACACCCCCGCCCGCTGACAAGCTGTTACAGGATTCCACTTTGCTACGATGCACTCGCACGGACCCCACTGCGCTTCTCTCCTCCGCCCAGAACAGCATCCCTCCGGCTCCAGCGGTAGCGTTACAGCGAGAAACCGTCAGCTCGGCAAAATCGACCGTGTCGATCATGCTCTCGCTGAGAGCAATGACACCAATACCGCCTGCAAATGCCCGTACCGGGCTGTCTGACTCTGGAGCCGCAGAGCAGTCTGATACCACCAAGTGAGAGAGATCAACTGCCCCAACAATACCATTTAGCATCGACAGAATAAGAACGCCACCACCCCCTAGTGCCGCCGCGCAGTGAGAGATGACTGTTTTGGTGATATTGACCGTCCCCACGTTTGACCTAGGGCCCTCAGACACCACGGCCACAGCCCCACCACCTATCTTGGCCGTGCATGAGGAAATCTTCACATTCACCATCGTCAGCGAACTTCCGGGAAGCCTCAGAAAGCCTGTCGGTTTGTTGGGATCGTTGCACATGAAGCCTTCGCAACATGTTGGTATCCATTGATTACCCAGAAACTCAACCCGATCTCCTAGCATGGCAGGGAGGGTGGGAGGGAGCGAAAGGGATAGAGCAGAGCAGGGACTCTGCAAACCTAAGTATACAGCAGTAGATTCGCACAAATAAATTGTGACATCTGCGTTGAGTGGAACGAGCGTCATCGCGAGACATTTGTCTGAGGGATTAATACATGTACTTGGCTCAGCCTTTAAATCCGACGTGGTCTGGAGACATTTCATGGACCCACTGCGACGAGAACTTGGGACATTTTGCTGCGGATCGTTGCAAGCAACTCCATCAACTCCGGTGCAGCAAGAATACGTAAAATCCATCCCAAACGCTGTCGCCGTACCCGGGGCAGTTGCACAGTCAAAGCCCACGGCAGCGGCCGGAGTGGAGCACTGGTAAATGGTCATCACAGCTGATGTGGCGGTGACACACTGGTCGCCAGGGTCAGCGCACGTCTGCTGCGAATGCGTCTGACCGTCATCGGACGTCACGAGGCACTTGGTACTGTAGAGATTCTGCTGCGGAGTGACCCACTTGCAGCTGCAGCATGCAGTTGACGCATCCGTTCCATCCGCATTAGCCAAAGTTTTGGCGCCTGCACATCGGTTACGTGCCAGTGCTGGAGCCGGATCGGTCGTTTGGGAGGGACCAGGGCTGTTTGGGATAATGAGGAAATCCATGACCATTGGCATGTATGCGTCGCATCCGAGCCCCTCAGAATCTCTCCAGGAGGGGTCATCTTTGCAGTCACTGGAGACCATAGCCACAGCACCCCCAAAACCACGCCCCCTTTTCCAAACTCGACTGGCTTGAGAAGAGCCTTGGGAGATGCAGTTGTGAAAGCTCACACTTTCGAGATGCAGCGAGGCGTCAGTGACGAGAATGCACCCTCCGTCCTCACGTGCAAACCCGTTGACAAGCATCATGTTGCTCATGCGGCCCACTACAGATACTCCCTGAAATTCCATATGGCGACGTCCCCCCTTGCAGTCCAGCACCGTGTCCTCGCGGTGCGACGACATACCACGCAGACTCACGTTGTGCGTCCACAGGAGGCCGCAGTTGGTCTCCTGATACCATCCCGGGCGGAGCCAGATTTCTACCGGCCCAGCAAGACCAGCAGCAAAATTCCCAAGACCTGTCCCACCGGCGTCCCTTGCGGAAATCACCACAACTCCTGCTGGAATGTGGGTGGCTTCTATGTGCAGCGCCTTCATCCCGTGCGGCACCCCGAATAGCAACGACTCTCCCCGTGCGCCGTCCATTCTTACGTTTGGAATGATGATGGCGCCTGAAGAATCTTTTGCTTGCACACTTATAGCTGGTCACATACGCAGACACATACGATACGTCAAGCCTCATGCGCACGTGCGTGTGCTCACAAAACATTCAGACTGGCAGACGAAAAAAAAACTATTAGCAAAAATATTGTCGCTTGTAACCGCGAATACAATTCACACACACACACACATAAGTAGTATGTATATGTACAATAACGATGGCGGTCAGTGATCAACCATAAATTTATGCAGTAAAAAGGCGCTCTAACAAGCGCCGCCCTTTATTTTACTTCATGAGCTTCACAAACCCGGGCTCACCCCTGACCACCGTCGTTGTTGTACATATCTTTTATATCAACGAAACCACCTCTCCGCCCACCCTGCTCGCTTAAGCTTATAGCGCACAAACAAAAGCTTCATAGCCCACACCCACCTCTTGCACCCTTGAACCCGCCCGGGCGGGTTCAAGGGTGCAAGAGGCGGGTGGGCGGACGGATGGTTTCATTAATATAAAAGATATGTACAACAACGACGGCGGTCAGGGGGGAGCACGGGTTTGTGAAGAACATGAAGTAAAATAAAGGGTGGCGCTTGCTAGAGCGCCTTATTACTGCATAAATTTATGGCTGATCACTGACCGCCATCGTTATTGTACATATACATGCTACTCACATGCACGCACGCACGTGCACACGCACCCACACATGCATGTGCGCAGGCAGGCAGGCAGGCAGAAACGCAAGCACGCTCGCACGCGCACACAACTGGTATGTGTGTGTGTGTGTGTGTGTGTGTGTGTGTGTGTGTGTGTACACGTGCCGCGCTCGTTGGGAATGTGTGCGTGTGCTGGACGGGGCATTACATGGTGCAGTCTGCGGGAGAGGCGAATTTTGAACCAGAAAAGAAAAGCGAAACTCCCCGCAAGTCACTTGTGCCCCGGGACAGACAAACAGGGTCAATATGTGCCCGTCCTCATTCCAGGCCGCGTGCGCCGTTTGGACCCACTCTGGCCTTCTCTCGGACTGCACAGGAAAGGCGCAAAACAGCTCCGGGTGTCCACCATAGGTCCCCTGAGGAAATCGGACATGTCAGGCATGCAGTGCATTTTGCAGATATCAGACTCCAAAGGAGCTGCATTTACCAGCAGCGGCATGACTCCTGCTACGGAGTCTGTGCCTTGAAACTTTGTGGCTCCTGCAAACCCAGAAATGATGATACTGGAGCTCGAGGGCAGGAGCACAGACGCCTGAAGGGAGACTGTGATGGTGTTGAGAGAACCGGGCTCGGGATGGCTCTGAGAAAAGGGACCACGCGTTACCAGACGCAGCAGCATGGTGCTGTGCATTTTGTGCGCATCGACACGTAGCGACTGGCTTTGAGAATCGCCTTACCTGCCCAAGCGATTTGATCTGGAAGGAGGGAGGCTCGCCTTTGAGACATGACTGCTGACTGGCTTCGCAGAGGCACGCAGCGAGAAGCGCGAAAAGCAGCTGCGGTCCATTTACACATTTCATCTTCTCTGCATTTGGCCAAGTGCCCAAAGGATGGTGTTTCGGCGGTTTATCTGCTCACTTTGTTACTGCACCAGGCGCTCGCGCAAGACGCCTCATCCACGCCGGGCCTGCATTGCCACATAGCGTACTTCAAAGATGGGCAGACTAGTCCACTAAGGCCTCTGCTCGTCGTCTCTCGTAGAACCCTGTCCACTATCATATCATCCCCCTTAAGTAGGTACCTAATTTAGGTGTACTTACACCTTTTGGATTTAAAAAGTTTTAAATCCAAAATACAACAACTTTCGAGTGTCCCCTTTTCGGGACCCCGCCCTCGATTGGGGCTATGACGATGCACACACTTCAAATATCATTCTGAGGTGCACTTTTTGCATTCAAGGAGCGGGAGGAACAAGGACGACGCAAGCAAAAGGGGTGGTGGATGCGCGCTTGCCGACCCGTTGCTGCGCTCCTGTCGGTTGCCTCGGCGGCCGCCTTCCATACCCCGAAACTCCCTGGCCCCCGGTACCGGTTTGCAAACCGCAGCTCATCGTTTTACTTGTCGCTCGACGGGTCGAGGAACACCTTTCCGAGGCCGGAGGTGCGCCGCAAAGTGCTCTGGACCGGCGGTGAGCATGCTTGCGTATTCGTGTGGATATGTAGTGTAACGCTCCGTTCTCGAAGGGCATGAATTTCATTTCCACAGGGCCGGGAGGAACTGTAAGCCGGTGTACAGTTCCTGAATTCGTTCCGACTGCCGGCTTGTAAACAGTTCTCAAAGAGTAAGCTTCGGTGCGCCTGATGCGCGTGTACATGTGTGTGCAGGAGCAGCGCTGCTCTTTGCGAGTGCGCCGCAGTCGGCCTCCAGCATGGTACAGATTGAGCGGGATCCAGAGTGGCCAGGAACTAGTGTACCACGCCTTCGCGCCATCACTGACCGTATTTTGTCGCTCGACCAGTCGAAGCTCGATGGGCCTTGGCCGGAGGTGCGCCGCAAGCTGCTCTGGGCCGGCGGTAAGCGTGCTTACGTACTTTTTCAACTCCGCAGCGCAACATCTTGATGCTGAAAGCGCTGTGCGTGTGAGGGTGTGTGCGTGTGTTGTGTTTGCAGGTGTGTGTCTCAAATGGCGAACAAAAGGGGGCGGTACATCACGAGTCCAAGTTAAAAATGCGGTTCCACATCTAACGCTGGGCCTGTGCGCGGTACGCAGGTCTAAGAGACATACCGGCGACGAGCCATGCGTTCAACGACTGGAACCATTGCGATTTGACGCCGATGGCGGACGAGGTGCAGGAGGAATCCAACGCCAACGGCGCTGTGGCTGGCATCTCTCGTCAGAACAGGCTCGGCCCCGCAATCCGCACGGCCTCGCTTCCTGAGCTTGGCCCAGGTGGCAGCTGGAGCACGTGCATCCTTGGTGCTGGCAAGACCCCACCGTCGGACGTGGCTCATGTTCAGTTCCGCTCACGCGTGGCCTTCAAGCTTGTCTGGGTTCCGCCTTTGTTCTCCACATTTGTTCTTGTGGACGATGACGGCAAACTTCTTGCCCAGGGTACACCCCAGGAAGGGTCCGGTCTGCCAAGTCTGCAAGAGAGGAAGGCAAACTACGAAGCAGTCACTGGTGGCAAGTATGCAGTTGAGGCGGACAGAATCTCAACCGCCGGGAAGAGCTAAGATTTAGCAGCGCTATTAATTCTTCAGATACCTCTGACCGGAGGGGCTCATCATTACTAAAATCTCACCGCTATCTCAAAGATAAGCGGGCACGAGGATCAGCTCTTGCGTTGTACTTACCAGCGAAGTAGGCCATGTGTCGTTGGACGTTAGGAACGGTTGAGCGTAGGTGTGGGATCCTTTTAGACCCGAATTCCGGGGTTGTAGGCCGGATCCGGGGTCGTGAAAATTCATTTAAGCAGCGACTCTTCGGAAATAGAAACATTCCTCTTTCCTTCTCAAATGTGTAAATAAACCTTACTTTATGAGATATGCGGGATCGCTAGACGTCCGGATACTGTGTACATGAGTGTGTTTCCCGGCAGCGATCAATGCTACCGATGTGCTGCATGCGCATAGTAAAGGGTACTCAACTTCAGTATACCGACCTTCAGTCATCTATTGATTGTCAAGAAACTTCCCTCTCCATCTTACCGACCTTAAGTCATCTATTTGATTGTCGATAAACTTCTCTCTCTCTCTCTCTCTCCTCTACTCCACAGCCAATCCTACCGATGGGACCGGAATCTAGGGGCTTTCCGTCCCTTGATACTCTTGCATCAACTTACTCAGAGCCATCTCTGTCCGTGCTAGTCGCTGTTGCGTGTCGGCAAGTTCCTGTACAGAAATGATGACGCAAAGGGCATCAACGGCACATTTCGCATGGCGGGGTTGGGGTGGGGGACGGGGACAGATGAGGATTACGTCCGACTGACCTGGTCCTTGCGGGCGGTTTTCATCTCCACGGCCTGCAGGAATTCAATAATCTGGGTCTCCTTGCGCTGAATAGTTGCTGCCAGTTCTGTATCCTTGCTCTTCACCATCAGCTCCACCCCATGCAGCCGCACCTTGGTGCTGTCGAGCTCCTCCTGCGCCTTTTTCAGTGCCCTATTCAAGTCGTTGACACTCTGTTCTTTCTCGCTGAACTGTGCCTCGAGCGCTGCATTTTGCCTCTCCAACTTGAGAATCAGCAATCTCTTCACCTCAAGATCTGCACGTGCCTGCGCAGCGGCTTCAAGGGCATCTCGGTTTTGGGCATTCAGTGCCACTATATCAGCTTCCGCTCCCATGGACGAGTGTCTGAGATTGGATTGATCCGACATGAGCCGCTTCACATGCCCCTCAAGATCTGCGTTGAGCATTGAAAGGCGCTGCATTTCGCGCTGTTGCTCGCGTGTGACTTTATCTTTCTGGATGAGCGACTGCTCTAAGCTTTGCAGCTCACGTTGCAGAATCTCATGCTCATCTGTGAGCGCGCTCAGGCCGGTTTGCGCCAGGGAGCTTTCCCTGGCAACCTCACGCAGGTGCTCTCTCTCTCGATGCAGCTGCTCGTTACGGTCTCGCTCTTTCCCCATTTCATGTTCAAGTGCTTCCTTCTCCTTCAGGACACGCTCAAGGTCAACAGCGCGGATTTTGAGCTGTGCCACTTGCTCGCTCAATTCCTCTGCCTCTTGGCGTGCGTCTTCAAGCTCCATTTTGACCTTGACCGTTCGCTGCTTCTCTGCGTCTGCCTTTTTCCGCCATTCGTCTGCCTCTGCCTGCAGGGACTCGTTGCGCTCTCCTAGGTCGCTGACTCGCCGGTGTGCATCCAACAGCTGCGAAGCGTTGCGTTTGCCTCTGTAGGATTCACGGTAAGTTAGCATCGACCCTCTCGAGTCGCTTCAAGGGCAAATCTATGTGAAGGCAGACTTTTGCTACATTTCATACTCCAGAGCGTTTTGCGACTCAAGCTCCAACTTGCTGGTCAGATCAGCCACCGATGTATTCAGACGAGCAGCGTCCTGTGACATTTGGTGGGTGAGAACTATGCTGGCATGGGAATAGTGCTACCTCACGCTGCCAAACGCGAGCTCCTGCATGCATGCACAGACATATGGGCATGCACAACATGTTGCGCAACGCGCTCTTCTTGCATAGACAACATCAACATTTGCATCATGCAAAATTTGACCTTTTCTAAAACATTGTTTCTCTTCTCAAGTTCGCTCATCTGGCGCTGCGCCTCTAGCAAGTTGTGGGCAGAAATCTTTCCCTCTGCGATCGCGCGATCCTTGTCGATCAAAAGTTTGCCGGTGTGACGAACCTCGCTTTCTAGTTCCTGCATCAAGTTTGAGGATTGATGTGCAACATTCAAACTGATCAAATGGGTTCAAAATGAAACAAATATTCTTTATCCCTGCTGTTCAAAAATGTCCACGTATGTACCTCTATGCGCGCCACATACTGCTCAATCTGTCCAAGCGCCTTGTCACGTTCCGACGCCGCTGTGAGAATCCTTAACATCAATACTCAGAGGAATTGAGACAATGATGAAACATTTACATGTTGTAAGCACAGAAATGGTGGTTGATTGCGACTTTCTTACCCTTTCGCAGACGTTGTGTTTCAAGCTTGAATACTTCAGTCTCATCCTTCATCTGCTCCATCTGTTCCAGCAGCCTGGCAAGCTCTGCAAAAATTTGTTGTCAGAACGTCCCGCGATGTATGGCAAAAAAGAAACGACATATTTCTGATTGGTCGCGACCTGGTACAGCCTTGGCCTGCTTCAGAGTCTCTGCTTCTAGATCTCTGATTCTCTCTCCTGCCTCGGCGATGTCTTGCTGCAACCGTATCTGCCGAGAAACAGAGAGTGGCCACGGAGGGTAGACACAGGAAAGATAGAATAAATGGAAGAGTAAAGGAGTAGCCGAAACTGGCATATGGTGGCGTGGCGAATGTTGCAGAAACCCTGCAAATACGCGCAGACCTTGACAGTAGGTGGAACGGGAGGATGAGACCTTGTCTGCAGACACTTTGGCAAGACGTTGCACCTCGCACTTGAGCTCGCAATTTTCTTCCTGCAGTTCGCGTGCCTCCTGTTGCGAGCCACGAAGCTCTTGAATGTCTGCTCATGACAAACCACATCATCACGCATGATCGCACATCAGCAAGTGAGTTCAATTGGAATCAAAGAAGAATTTATAAAAGGCAGTTTACTCCGGTTCTTGTCAGCGATGCTTTTGTTCAGTCGATGCACTTCCGCTTGCAGATCCTGTATATTGTCGTGGCAGTCTCTGAGCTCCTGCTGCATCTTCGTCCTTTCCTGAGTCGCCTTCAGAGCAACAGCAAGCTCGGACTTCAACGCTTCCGCATCTGCCTCTGCTTGCATCCGCACCTCTTGCAATGTTTTATTCTTATCTGCTACACTTTTGCTCGTGCGCTGCCATGTGTGTATGTTTCGTACATACATGTAGGTTAGAACGTTGTCTTTTGCTGCTGCTGCGTCGTTCATCCGCGTCAGTTGTCCAATCCAGACAGACAGCGACATAGGTGCATCTGTGTGGCGTGAGCGAAACTCCACCTGCAGCTCGGCTCGTAACTCATCGTACTCTACGTTGAGCGAATCGTAGTCATGCTGCAAGCGCGCCTTGTCCTGCGACACTTTCTGCATTTTCTTGCACTCAACCTGCATGTCCTCTTTCTCCTTCTGCAGTCCCTCGCAATGGCCCTCCAATGTCCTGATCTTCCTCTGCAATTCTCTGTTCTCAGTCTTCAGCACATCTCTCTCCTTGCTATCCATCTCAGATTCTCTCTGCCATTTTTCGTTCAGCGATTGCACGTCGCCATCAAGTTGAGCCACACGCATCTTGCCTTCATACTGCAGCCGCTGGCTGTCAAGCTTCTCACGCTGCAGGGCGGCACGAACACTCTCTGTCTCCAACTTCAGCCTCTCAATCTCGCCCAGCAGTTCTTCCCCTTGCTTTTCCATTCGCAGTGCATGCTGCTCATGGACCTCACACTGACGCTCCGCCTGCCCACAGTCCCGTTTTGCCTGCTCCAACTCTGTTTGAAGCGAATCTAACATATCTTGAAGCCGCTCACACTCCTGCACTCGCTCCTTGGCCAGCACAGAAATATGTTCGTGATCTCGCAGAGAATCCTCTGCAACCCGAAGAGCTTCTTGCTGCTCAAACACACGACGCTCGAGCGCAACTGTTCTGTCTATCTGCTCTTTTACCCTTTCTTGCAAAGAATCCTTGTCAGTCTGCAGCACGTGTGCTTTACAGGTCAGGTCTTGATTTTGGAGCGCAATGGCATGGTGCGAGGCGCGTTCAGCTTCTACCAGCTCCTTAAGCTTGTCGATCTCATGAGACAGCCCGGCAATATCCTCTTCTTTCTCATCGATGATCCGTTCGATTGCGATTTTTTCGAGCAGGTGATTGCTTTCGAACGATTGCCTCGTAGCTTCCGCATGCTGCTGCATGAGCATTTCGATTTTGGCCTTTTGCTCCCGCATATGAAACACCATGCGCTCGTGCTGCAAGGGAGGCGACCAGGAGTTAGTGTCGCTGATGTCGAAAACACAAGGACGTAGCACAGAAACGAAATGAGCCTTTACCTGCGAGTCGCGATTTTCGATGGAGCGCATGAGGTCTTTGATATGCCACTGCAGCCCATCTACAATGCCCGACAGTGACGCTGGCACCTCCGCGGAATCAGTGAGCCTACCGCGAGCCTCGACAACAGCTCGAGGGGTGCTTGTATAGACAGCAGCAGTGCTTTTTCTTTCAAATGGTCTGGGGTGGGCCGTGCCGACAGTATCTTGATCCCCTTCACAATCCTCCTTGTGCTCACAATGTAGTTCTGTCTGCTCGCGCGGCTTGCATGCAGGATCATCTTGGGCGCACAGTGATCGATCCTCATGATCAGATTGTTGGTCGCTGCGAGGTGTCGCAGACTTGACTTCGATTAAGCGCTTGCGCGACGGAGTGCTCTCGAGAGGCGCCGAGTTTATCTCGGTGCCTTCGTTTTCCGTTGCATGAGACGCCCCGCGCACCGCAAGGTGCCATACAGTTTGCAACTTGGCCTGCAAATCACCTGTCGTTCGTTCACTTTTCCAATGGGCATTCTGGAGGGTTTCCATCTCGTCCTGGAGCACAAGATTTGCCTGCTCTGCCGCGCTCAGCTTGGCTTCAACCCTTTCCATTTCCGTCGCGTGCTCTTTGTGCTGACGGGCGCATTCTTCTTGTACGGATTCGATGGTTGTCGTCAGCGCCTGGATTTGCTCCTTGGCACGGGACAACTCACCTTGCGCTTTAGCCAGGTCTTTGCATGAGCCTTGCAGCTGATCCAGGAGGGAGGCTTCAGTCGTATCCCTGCCAGCCCGCAGAGTCTCCATCTCGTCCTGGAGCACAAGATTTGCCTGCTCCGCCGCGCTCAGCTTGGCTTCAACCCTTTCCATTTCCGTCGCGTGCTCTTTGTGCTGACGGGCGCATTCGTCCTGTACGGATTCGATGGTTGTCGTCAGCGCCTGGATTTGCTCCTTGGCACGGGACAACTCACCTTGCGCTTTAGCCAGGTCTTTGCATGAGCCTTGCAGCTGATCCAGGAGGGAGGCTTCAGTCTTATCCCTGTCAGCCTCGAGCAGCCGCTGCTGGCTGTGGGCCAATGCCAGTTCTCGCGTCACGTCGTTGAGAATCACCCGCTCTCGCGCGACGTCGTTGAGCAGCTGCTTATGCGCGCCGGTAAGCTCCAGGTCTTTGGTATCCACCAATGCTTTTAACGTTGAGTTCTGCGCAGCATGGGCAGAGCGCAAACTTCGAATGTTCAAATGGTTCCTATCCCTTGACTCATGCTACTGCAACGACTTGCAGGTGAGGAGTGCGCGCCCACGCCAGATTACCTTGAGCGCTCGCGGGCCCAATTTCTTAGCACACAAAGCAGGGCAAGCATGACACTCGCTGCAGCCTCTGTCTGTGAGCATGTTGTTTCTTATCCCTCTCCTACAGCAGCAAATGCGCGCACCTCGAGGGTCAGGTCCTCGATTCGTTGCTCGTAGAGGGCAATCTTGTTTCGCCAGGTCTCCGGCAGATCTGCGAAGCACGTTCTCTGAGATCCGT
>Ga0315899_10001206_pt1 | contig 29924 bp, 27 predicted proteins | sample LakEriMetagenome_2_FD_203518 | JGI IMG/M metagenome (GOLD analysis project Ga0315899, IMG submission 203518) | Freshwater fungal communities from buoy surface, Lake Erie, Ohio, United States - Buoy 4 MA112 | ecosystem: Environmental > Aquatic > Freshwater > Lake | place: USA: Lake Erie, Ohio... | reverse complement strand
AGCAAAATAAAGGGTGGCGGCCTTTAGGTCGCCTGTTTGCTTCATGAATTTTTGGGCTGATTTCTTACCGACATCGTTATTGTACATATCTATACTACTGCGTGGGCCTACTTGCTTGGGCTTAGGCCCGCGGAGAACCGCCAAGGGTGCCTTCACCGCTCCTTCTCACTGGGGCATGTGTGCTGGTTTCTGTGGGCGAGGGTGCCTCTGCTGGATGCGGCAGCGGGGGCATTTTGGCGCAGAACTGGCTTATCGACATCGTTTTTCTGCTCTTCTCCATGCCCACGGATGGTGTTTAGCATCCATGCACTGCACCTGCACTCGGATGCCGCTTAGGTTTGCAGGGGATGATTTCTGGTATTGCGGTACAGAAATCCTATGATTTTGGAGCTCAGAAAACTGCTGAGAGCGATTTGCAGCGGCTAAGTTGCCTAAAGGAAGGGGGTTGAAGGGCATCTCGGGACCTCAAAGGAGAAATCAGTGTGTTTTCTCAGGATAGAAGCCTTTCTAGAGAATTTCTCTTTCTTTCATAACGTCTTTTTTTTAGTGCACGAGAGACTCCCATTTCAGGAGTGTCGGCGCGAGGTGAGCGTACCGCGTTACGTTCAGATTAAACCACTGTTGAACGGACGTGTGTCATGCCTGCGCGTGTACTGGCGCAGAGGGATTCCCGATAGGAGGAATCGGTGGTCATGAGCGCCTGAAAGTGTTCCCCTGTATTTCGCAGAGACACAGCAAAAATACCGTCTCCGCCGCGTGACCCGAGGAGAGCGGCGGGTCCCGACGACTACGGCGGACCAAGCAAGCAGAAGCTCCGCAAGCGCAGACGGGATTTGGATTCCGCCGAAGTGAAGCTGAGGCAAGCCGAGTTTGACAAGCGTCAACGCAGAGAGGAATTGATTCAAGCTGTCAACAACGAGGCTGAGGCAAGACACTCTCGGCAGCCCTGCACGATGCCTGGGGCAAGCCAACTAACAAGGCTGCACCGCTCGCAAGTGTGGCTGTTCGACAGAACGACAGCGCTGATCGAGCTCGTTTGAAGCGGAGTGACAACGCAGGTCAAGCTCGTTTGAAACAAGATGGCGGCGCTGACAAAACCGACATACACACTGGAGATCCGGACTCTGAAGGGGAAAATACTCTCCGAAAGCTTGTTTTCGCCGCAGCTGTAGGTATCCAGGACGCAACTCTATCCAACCTGGCATGCCCACTCCTAATGGAGAAATGGTAGTAGTAGCAGACACGTGACAAAGCCACGGTATGGGTGGAATTTCTTTCGCCTCCTTCAAACGTAGGAAAGCAGATTCAGCTATATCCGAAAAGTCTAGAACCGAAGAATGGACCTGCACAAGGGGCTGATTTTAGTCTTCTTACCGTTGAGCTCGTTGTGAAAAAACAATTCCCATGCGCCATTACTTGGCGTGATTTGGGCTTGACCATGCCTTCCAATTCGCACACTACGGCGGCTGATCTTTCGGCTTTGGCGGCATATTCTGGCGGTGAACGTTTTGTGGCTGACAAATTAGAAAATTCGGGCATGGAAACTTCCGAACGCAGCCCTACGCACTTACATTCTCACTCTCGCTGAGACCCCACTCTGGGTATAGACTAACGATTCGCACCCCCGAAACCGTGGCTTCGTTGTTTGAATGCATAGGGTTGGGACACCCCCGAAACCGCGGTTTTTACAATTGTATTGGCCTTTGTACCGCTATGCGTGGATGGGAGGGGCTGAAAGTGTGTCAGAGGGGGTCGAAGGTCATCTATTACGAACGCGGCACTCCTTGCGGCCCAGGTCCGCACGGGGACCGCGCTAGAGGACATTTTTGCGCAGTCAGCCGGTGTAGTGCTTTCGAGCAGCACTTGCGAGCGGCCTGATAAAGGCTCCCGGGCCGCAAGTGCTGCCTGCTAAGTTGTACAGTAATAAAGCATGGCCTTGAAGCAGTAGCCTCTTCCGAGTCTTCCTTCCTCCCCCTCTTTCCCTCCCTTATCGCGACTACCCTGAGGATATCGGACCTTTGACACAGAGCTCCTTTACACAGACATAAAGTATCGGTAGGCGCCTTCCACGATCAGCCCACTGTGTCTTTATTGCGTACCCACAAACCCGGGCCCACCGTATCATAACATAAACCATATCCATCATATAAGCGTAGGATCATAAAAATTAAATATATATATCCAACTCCTATATTCTAACCCATACGTCACGTCCATACGTATACTACGTAGACATACCCTATATGATCCCTCCATATATCCCATACGTGCATACGCCTACTGCGTAGATACACATTGGCATGCTGCGCACTACTCCCCTCCAGTATTCGATCACCCTCGATCGAAACAATGCGAATGTGAAGAAGAAGCAGGCAAAAAAAATTGCAGCTGATCCACCTAAGTATTCAAACCAAATACATATAAAGCGCCTCCTGTTTACACCCAAGAGGATCACCGCACGCCAGCACTGACAACCCGCCTTTGGACACAAGGAGCGTTATCTGTACTGACGTCCGATCATCTCATAGATTTGATCGATCAACAGGCCTACTATAAAACAAGTCACTCTAGTTTACAGTCAAAAGTTGTTCTATATCGCAGACTTTAACTGACAGTGTCTATCCATTAATGTATGTTATCCATCAACACTCACATGTATAAAAATCCTACAATTAATCAACATATTGTAAGGGATTTATCCACATATACATGTGTGTGTGTGTGCGTGTGCGTGTGCGTGTTCAACATCATAGACACTCTAAAATATATAATTGAAAATCCTCCGAACTAACTCATATACGGATTTGTACACATTGATACTCAAGAAGGTACAGACATACTAAACACATCCTAAGACCGCATTGACGCCCGGGATGAAGATGATGAAGAGGATCTCGACGTTTGAGACCTTGCGTAAAAGGCGGTCTCGTCGTAATCTTCACGCCCCATCGTTGACAAGGTTTCATACACCTCACCCCACACCTCCTCTTGACCCTCTTCAGCATTTGAGTCATCTTCCTCATAACCCTCTTCCTCCGCAAAATCACTCCCCTCCAGACTGCTGGATCTTCTTCTCTCTCATCGAACCCATCTTCACTCCCCTCCAGAGCTCGGCCACCTCGTTGCGCATGCTGCCCAAATGTAGGAAGAACACTTCGACGAGAGCGAACCTGTTGACGATGGCCTCGCTGAAGAGGAGAGTTCTACAGACGGCGAGGATGGGTCCGGTCAGGAGGGGGTTGAGAGCGAAGATGAGGGCGCGTTGGGTGCACGCAGCATTCCTTGCCTCAAAAAAACAGCCACTTTTTGACACACTTGTTGTGGTTCTCTTGTCGAACGGGGAAACGAGAAAAGAGGCATACTTGCGAGGACATGATGCGTCAGCCTGTAGCAATGGGTTTGGGTCTCTCTATACTAACGCAGACAGGGCCTCACTCATCTTCAGATTGGCTGCTATGTGCTGCTGCACCTCCGCCTGCTTTTCCGCCAGCCGGCGATCTAACACCTCAAATTCGCGCTCGCGTATGCGTATATACTGCTCTTTCGCCTCGCCGTCCATGCCCCACAGCACCCCATCTTCTTCCGCCGCCTGCAACTCTCGGCGCTGCTGTTCGACCTTCTCGGCTGCGCGTGCCAGGTCCTCCTCGAGCTAGCGCAGCTCTTCGAAGCGGTGCTTCAGCACGGCCTGGGAGCTCATGGCGTCAATTCCGAAGGACCCCCGGGCAGCGCGCGGCCGGACCGAAATGCGCTGGGTAACCCCGGGTGGCTGGATCCATAGTGTCCTCGCGCTCTCATATTGGACCGGGCTAGGCACATCTTGATGATCCGAATGTACGGACAACGGTCATCGTTGCCTCGGTCATAAGAAAGAACCGGGACCTGGAGCTTGCTGGGCGGGGTGAGACAAGACAGTGCCAGCCGCCTCCCAACCTACCCATTCCTCGAGAGAGTGACCGGTAGCGCGTGCCAAGACATCACTGGACCCCCTAGCTTGAGCCGCCAATTGAGGTTTGCCGCATTACCGCCCACACGCTCCTTGAGAGTTTGCTCGGTGGGGCGAGACAAGACAGCATCCATTGCATCACTGCCCATCCACTCCTGGAGAGAGTGCCTGGTGGCGCGAGGCCAGACATTACTGCACACCTGAGTGTGTGACATCAATCGTGGAGCACGACGAACGGATCGGAACATGGGTCAGTCACTATACCTGTGTTTCGGTAGTGCAGGGTTCTGCATTATTGTTTTGTTTAACAAGAGCATCCCATGTGTCATGAAAGTCGATGGTGATGGGGTTATCGGTCTTTGGTCGGAGGCATAGGTAACATTTCAGGAATATGTTCCATGCTGGCCTTGAAATGCGGATATATTGGTGGAGGGTAGGGTTCGAGGACCCGACTTCGTTTCCATGTTGGCGATGAGTCTGAGGGTTGTGTCCCACGTAGTTGAGTAATTTTATAATCTCGTCGTCAGAGACAAATCTGTCCGGTTGACCTCGGTGTGCACGGTTCATATATATTGACCCTATGTGTGGTGTTGGTTTGCGTGTCATGGCAAGGACGATGTGTCCGCTGTTTTGCATAATTTTGTGGTCTGGGTCGATCTGTAGGAATGTTTTCAATTCATCGGGATCGTGAGCTCGCCGGGTGATAGTGAAGGAGTGGTCTTCTGGGATGAAGTTTCCGTGTATATGTCTGCAGGGAGGGCTGAAATGTTCACTGATGCTTGGGAAGTCTGCGGACAGATTATGAGTGTTGACTGTCTTGTGTTCGATGTGGCGTGTGATAAGTATTTTGGACACGTTGATTGGTATTATCCTGTTGTTCGTTTTTGGTTTGTTTCGTTTGATTGGGGTGACCGTGGCCATGATGTGGTTGTTGGCGTCGGGACGGAGGTCAGTTATGCGCCATAGGCAATTTGGTTCGCGAGCTGTGATGTAAGAGGCGTGTTCCTTTTGCCACTTGATATTTCCCTTGATGAATTTTATTTGGATCGTGTTCTCATTTTCCCCCGGAACCAGTGTGCCCGTCAGGCCTAAAATGGCGCCTAGGTCTGTATTTGGAGGTGTCTGAACGCATGTGACCAGTGTGTCCTTTTTCGGGGATGTCCAAAACGTGTGTGTATCCAATGGGGCCTCCCATTCGAAAACTGATCCTTTGAGTTGATCGTCTTCAACGCAGGTCCAAGCTTTTTTGATGGCGACGGCTTTGGAAGCTGAGATGCGTTTTAGTTTTGTTTTGTTATTATCGCCTTCAAGTCCGATGAGGCGGATTTCGGCCGTGAAGGCTTGTTGTATCACCTTGTTCATGAGCGGACGGTAAAAACAGGTGCCGTCAGTAACATAATCGTCCCAGCACATGTGTGCAATGTGCAATTTGTTCCATGTTTCTTGCGATATGTGTGCCGTCGTTTCGGACTTCGACGTTTGTAAGGCGCGTATTAGTGGCGGTGAGTGGAACATTTGACTACCCTTTGGGGCTTTAGTCAATTTTTGCCAGTCGTATTTGAACCAGGTGTTTGTCGGTGTTTGGCCATTGCTGGTTGGATCGTTAGATAGGCTAGAGGTACGGCTTCTGAGCTGGCTACCATTGGTCCTAGTCGGCAGTGGCGAGTTTGGGCTTTGGGGATTGGGTAACGTGTTTGGGTCGTTAGATAAGCTAGATGTTCTGCTTCTGAGCTGGCGTCTGTCACTCGTAGTCAGTTGTGTCCGGTTTGGGTTGTGTAGGTCAGATTGCATGCTTGATGGTGTGTTGGTCATGTGGTTTTGGGCTTTGGTGCCCGGGGATGTATGTAGCAGGTGTTGTAGTCGGTATGAACTTGCTTTTCAATTGTTGACCATGTTGGCTGGTTCCAGATGTGGGGGTATCCGCATTTGTTTGTTGAATATCTGCCAGGATCGGAGTTGCGCATAGTATGCAGACACATGCACCCCATTTGTACAGTGCTGTGGCGAGGGTCACCAGGGGGTCGTGCAGAGAGGTGGGCTCTTGTGGTCCCCGTGTTTGCATTATTGTGCTCCATACTTCATTACATTTTTGGACGATTGTATTGTGTTCCTTGTTATGTTCCTTTATGCCGATGCGTTTCAGTGCTTCTCTGGTCAGGACGTGTTGGAGAAGGTGTTGATGTGCTGACGGGGCCAGTTTGTCGTTGACGTGTATCATGAAAAGGTGGCGCCATGTGGTATCGCATAGATGGCAGTTGGATGTGGTGTCTTGAGGGATGGTGCCCAAGCCGATGAGTGGGATTCCGATCAATTGCAGGTGGTGGACTTTCCATGTCTTGTGTACTTCCGCCAAGGTGAAGGTAATTGATAGGGTGGATCGAATCAGGGCGTTGATGATGTTGTTGTTGTCCTCACAGTATGTTCCCAATCTTGTTAGGAGCAGTGGTAATGCCAATGGGCACGCCCCGTCTGGAATGGTATCGATTGGGAGAGTTTGAGCACTAAGAGCGTGTAGCCGGAACTGTTGTGTCTGCGCTTGTAATTGGTCAGGCAGGATGGGGGTTGCATGTTGTGGCAGGGTGGTTGGGGTCAGTTTTCTGCTGGATTGCCACATGCACATCCGCCATGGTATTGTGAAGTCTAGATCTCTGTCGCTGCCTTGGTGTGACCATGCTATGAATATTGTTTTTTTGTTGATGATCCAGGCCATGGATTTTTGGTATTGTATGTATCCAATTCCCCCTATGAGGTATGAGGTATGCGAGTCTGCGTAGTCTGAGCTTGTCGATGTCCAGGAATTTTTGAGTGATGTCGTTGTTTGCAGGAAAAAGTATGAATGTGTTCAGTGTTGTGAATATTAGTTGTTGTTGTCAAGTCATTGAGGAGAACCACTGGTGGAATATGTATGGGCAGGTTGTTCAGGTGGATGATGTTAGCCCGTAAGTTTGTGTCGAACCACAGAGAGAAGCCTGCGGCTGCCAGGATGCCTCCTCTGGTGATATTGACCTGTGCCATGATGTCTTCCGTTCTCGGGCATTCGAAACGCCAATGATGTCGGGAGTCTTGGCCGATATTGCAAAACGGGCATGCCGTGTGGTCGAGGGTAGACTTACGCGAGAAGACTACAACTCGCTGCACCTTCCCTTTGTTATGAGGAGTTAGCTAACACCCATAACAACCACCCATTCGCGCACTATGGTGGTGAGAGACATGGACCCTCAACCGCCTAAAGTGTGGGGACAATCGCCTCGTTGGACACCTCTCTGTGAGGCTCGGACTGTTCCATAAACCCCCTGGCTGGGGGCCCCTTCCCATGCAGTCTCTGACGCCGACAACCACTCTCCCGTTGGCGAGGGTAACAATGGGAGGGTGCCTCCCTTTGTGTCCCCAGTTGTTACCGACGTTATCCGGTACATCCGAGGGTCTCTCTCTAGGATCCCTGAAAAACGGGGAGAGACAAGGGTCAAGTCCCAAGGTGTCAATTACCCGGGTGGGAAAATGGAAGTGTTGACACGCGCGAGCCCCTCTAAACAACGGAATGATCCATCTGTTCTCGCTCTAACCGTGACGCCTCGACGCCTCGGCTCCTGGCCCCCGCCCGCGCTCTGGCAGCGTTGAATCGATAGGGGACTGTCTTCACCGCCTTCCGTTCGCACCACGAATGTGCAGTGGCGCCTGGATGCTGGATACATTCATGCGCATTGCACCCACGAAAATCTTGCTCGATAGGGCACTGTCGCACGCCACGTGGGCCATCTATTGGTTGGATGGAGCTTTTGGGACCTGCCTGCATCCGACCAGGGATTCTGCGAGCCTGCACCCCTGCAGTCAGGCAGCATATTTCCTTCCGTGTACCCGACCGACTGACATATCGTCCTTCCGTGTACACGCCCGCCTGACGCATGCGGTTCTTGCCTCGACAGACCTCGCCATCGTCGGCCCCAAGGCATCCGCGACCGTACCCAAGCTCGAGACTTTGTGATTACACGTGCGGACCGACACCGGAGGGCACTTCTTCTTTCTGCTTCTTCTGGTGCTTTCTCGTTCATACTCTCTATACTCTGATAAATATTTTCTCCTCTGGGCACTTTATTCCTCTCTGTCTTTGTGATTTAAGTATTCGCTGTCTTCGCACACATTCATTGTGCGCATAAGCTATCACGTAGTGATCTTCTTGTTTATCTTGGGGGAGCGTACAGGGAGTCTCTTGGGGATCATCTCTCTATATATATATTTTGCTATTCTCCCACCCTTCATATTCGTGATTTCCATGTTCGATATTCTCGCACACCGCCTTTTTATTGGGAGCGTACAGCGTCTGTGTGCATCATGACTCTGTGTTCTGTGTTGTTCCACCTCCTCTTTCTTTTTATTCCTCCTGCATACTTGTTGCGTATTTTTCCTCTGTATCCATGCACCCTTATGTGCTACATCATCCCTCGCCATCCGTTTGGAGGGCTCTATATTTGGAGGGCCCTATATATTTGGCGGAACATATCTATCTGGAGGCTCTATCCGTTCTGAGGGCTCCTAGTTCGTTCTTGTTCTTTCCTTCTTCTAAGGCCTCGATCCCCCTGACACTTCGATACCAGCTGCGTCAATAATGGCGCCATTGATCTTTAGAGATCAGAACTATGTATCAAGCGACATACAATTTGTATTTGTATATACACCATGTCTATACACTCGATAGCGCCATACACTTTGTATGTGTATACACACCATGTCTATACACTCGATATACCTAGTATCTGATCTGGAGGGCAGCGACAACGGCGATCCCATTTACGGGATTAATCGAAGCTAGCTGTAAATTCACGGCGTAGTCACGGTGTAGTAATTCACGGTTGCATATAAGTAATCTTGTTACGACTATATAAAACATTCTTCTTTCAACAAAACAATGGCGGCCTCTGCTTCCTGATCGCCCATGCGCTCAACACGTCCAAACGACTCGCCGCATGCGCCTCACGGTCAAGCGTCCGTCAACCAAGGGGTTGCCATCTTTGCTCGAGGTGGGGTGGTCCCCGCTCAGAAACCACCCAATTAACGTCCGAGGTGGACAGGTTTCTGACTGGGAAGAGTCCGAAGTGCTTGCGGCTTTAGCCGTTAGTGAGTTATCCGCGGCTTTGCAGTGATGGGGCTCTTCAAACAGCTCATCATCATCATCTTCATCATCATGGGTGGAAAACTGGACTTCAGGGGCTTCCCACGCGGGTGGCTCTTTTTCTTTGGGCCTTTAACCGATGAGGGGCTACTGGGGTCCCCCTATTCACAACATGGGATTTTGTAGCAGGCTTGGGGAGAGTCCCAATACCTGGAAACATTTCGGGCCGGAGCTGACCCAGGAATAATACTCAGTGTTCTTGTAGCCTGCGCAGTTGGTAGGCCGCTTGGGCAGCGATGGATTCTGGGAGCAGGATTACGGATGGGGGGTCCGGGAGCGCCGCCATTTTGGCGCACGCGGAAGGAGCTCTGTACGGTACGGAACTCGGCTAGGTGACCTTAAAGAGAATTGGTTTCTTTTGTTTTCCAATTAAACACTCAACACACACCCGGGAAGATTGGGAATCGAACCCACGGTCATGAAATGACATTTGTGAGAGCGTGGTTTTTACCATCGTGCTATGAATGCACAGAGACCATGCGGATCGAACAACTGGATCCAGTTGTTCGATCCGCATGAGCGTCTCTGTGCATTCATAGCACGATGGTAAAAACCACGCTCTCACAGGGGGGTTTAAGGGCATCTCGGGACCTCAAAGGAGAAATCAGTGTGTTTTCTCAGGATAGAAGCCTTTCTAGAGAATTTCTCTTTCTTTCATAACGTCTTTTTTTAGTGCACGAGAGACTCCCATTTCAGGAGTGTCGGCGCGAGGTGAGCATACCGCGTTACGTTCAGATTAAACCACTGTTGAACGGACGTGTGTCATGCCTGCGCGTGTACTGGCGCAGAGGGATTCCCGATAGGAGGAATCGGTCTGATCACGGTTGCACCGAAAAAATGAACCAAATAAATCAATTTTAATCTTTTTGAATCATTTTTAATCTTCTGCGTAGCTTGTGGGTGATAAACAGTGTGTGTTTGTGTAAGAGGAGGTGGAGGAGAGGTGGTGGGTTCATACTTACACCTCCGCTAAAATCATGTGGTGTGCAGATAGATTCACAAGTGAATATTGGAAGAGGGGAGTTTATTGACAATCAATAACTGACTGAAAGTCGTACCTACAATGCCCTTACGGGGATCTGTGGCCTCCGTGTCCTGTTCTCAGACTCAAATGTTCTTCACCGGATACCCCATCTTTCTCTCCTCCTTTGGGACAAGGAACACGGGATCACCCAGGGAGGAGAAGGAGGAGAAGGAGGAGGAGGAGATGGAGGAGGAGGAGGAGGAGGAGGAGGAGCTCCTCTTCACCCGGGCACAAATCAGCAAATACACTCAATAGCCCAGACCAGAATTTCCAAAAAAAAACAAAGAACCACTCGCTTAAACATAATTTTGCAGAGAAGCCCTTCACAGACGTTTCAAAGGGAAGATCCGGCAGGTTCTTTGAGCGCTCCTCCTGCAATGATACTGCACTCCACTGGTAGGACGTCAACGCAGTTTCGCTCGCACCGCTTATTCCTCTATTCCTCCTCCTTCTTGAGGAGGAGTATTCCTCCTCCTTCCTCAGGGAGGCTTGAGCAGCACTTTGGCTCGCGGCGCTAAGTCCTCCTCCTTCTTGACTAAAGCCGAACCCAAACAAGCTCGCAGCGCTTATTCCTCGTCCTTCTTGAGGGAGGCCTTGACCCCGGTGATGACGGCAATCTGCACACGGAAACACAGAAACGCCATTTAACACTATATTGGTGTTGCCATCCCTGTCAGAAACAAACACGCTTAAGGGTCCACGACTAAGGGCGGAGGAGGAGGAGCAGCGATCCTGGAATATACATCCGTGTAGGAGGATGTCCACGGGAAAACGCGCCGCGAGCGTACATGCTGATCAACCGAACGCATGTAAAACACGCAGACTGCGCAGAGAGCGCGATGCCCCCGTAAACTCAGGGACGGTCAGGTTCCGCGACCCAACTTTTTTACACAAAGCAGCTCTCACCCATCCGCCGATGACAGCGAAGACAACATGCTCATCCTTGCGCAACACCCGGCGGACAGCCTGCTCCCACTTTGGCTGCGCACGGGACAGGGCGCGCACGGAGGGAGGAGCGTCATTCAGGCGTGATTCAGATATTTGCGCTGTGACCGGAGCCAGACACCATGCAAGACCATCCCACGGCAGGGCAAAGCTAGGTGGACTGTCCCGCCACGCGGTGGCCGGCGACGCTAGTACTGACGCTGCCGTCCGCCAACCCACCAGGCAGCCACGCCTCCTCCCGACACAATTATGGGGGGGGGGGGGGGGTGTGGGAGGGGCATTCGGAGGGGCAGGGGGGGCGAGAGAGCGGGGCGGGGCGGGCAGCCAGGACAAACTGACCGCGTTGGGGTCGGGGCCCTCGGCGCCGCCGCGGAGCGGCGCCTTTGCGCGCAGCCCCGGGGCGCCTTGCACGCGGCGAGCCGCGAGGCGAAGAAGGTTTCCGGCCCGCGCAGGCATAGTCGCTGCGCGCCGAACGCACACCCGCCCGTCAGCACGCATGACCAACCAACGCCTTGCATCCTCGCGCACATGCACACCCGCACACCCGCAGCGCAGCCTCCCCGCCCCTTTCTGCCCTTGCGCCTACAATCTAAAGGGCACAGAGCATACCGGTCGCAGAGTGGGTGTTCCGAACACTATCCTCAATAAAAAAACACTTAAATTTTTGTAGTTTGGCAATTGAAAACCGAAGCTGGTACCAAACGAAATTTGGGTTTAGGGTTTAGGGCATTTGCAACGGCGAATTCCGTACCAGGCACTATACGGTACTGCCGCGGGCAGTGATGTAGGATGGATGTGGGTGGCGGGGTCGGGATTCGACTTCAGCGCTGCACAGAGGGGTATAGGGTTTAGGGTTTAGGGCTTTAGCACAAGCGCCCCTGACAAATCAATATGCGTTTGAACAGAGTTGCCTTTACCAAGGGAGAGCCGAAACGCCATGCGGAAGCTCTCCACAGGGAGCCAGGACACTGTGGAGAAAACGTACAAATTAACAAAAGTACTCTGCATAGTAACTTTATGTGGTGAACTTCCTAGGGCACAAATTCTCCAAAGCGCCACTAGGTGACTTTATGTAGTGAGCTTCCTAGGGCAACAAAGTCTCCAAAGTACTTCACATAGTGACCTTACATAGCGAATGTACTGGGGCACTGACTTTAGCGCATTGCGCGGCAGGGAGAGCGAGAGTCAGAACGATGCATCAGAATTGCAGAAAGCCGTTGCAAATACTGTGCTTCCCACAAAGCACGTGTCGGTCAGTGCTATATACAACAATGATATGCGAAATTAAATTATACTAAATTAAAACTGTACACTATACTACGCGGGTTGCTGTTCGTACCACCAAAGCACCCGTTGGGAGTGCTGTACACTAAAATTATGTACGCAATCAAATTATTTACCTAACTCAATTATGATTTGTATGTGTGCAGCGAGAAAAATCTTCAAGACATGCGACCAACATATTAGCCAAGGGCTCTCTTGACTTTTGGAAGAGTACCAACGATGATGGTACACCTAGGTACGTTCCTCGTTTTCCTCCTTATTTTTTATTGTTTTCTCTTGTGTATGTGTGCGTGTGGGAAGAGCACCGACGATGGATAGAGTGTCGGTTATTATTTTTCTTTTTTCTTTTCTTTTGTTCTTCTGTATGTGTGTGTGGAAGATCACTGACGATGATGGTGTGAGTTATGTTTTCCCCCCTGTGTATGTGAGTGTGGAAGATCACCGACGATCGTGGAGTAAAGAGGTACGTCATCCGGAGGTCTTTAGTGAGCTTGGTTTAGTTTAGGCAAGGTACATTGTACAGCAACGATGTACAATGTGCCTTGCCTAAACTAAACCATTGCTGTACAATGTGCCTTGCCTAAACTGAACCATATGCTGTACAATGTGTCTTGCCTAAACTAAACCTAAACCTAAACTCCAAACGAAATCAGGGCGCCAACCGCACTTCTCTATCCAGATGTGCCCTGGGGCGATGGCCCTTTCCTGGGAGTAAAATGAGGCCAGGCCTGAACTAAGCCCTAAATAAAACCAGGGGGGCTAGAGCCCTGCTATATCCAGATGTGCCCTGGGGCGATGGCTTCTTTCCTGGCTGTAAAATGTCCTCAAGACTCCTGCAGGTGCCTAAACTAAACCCAGCATTATCCCAAACTAAACCTTACAGAATGTATATTTCACCATGCAAGTGTATGATGAAGCAGTCGCAGGCAACACCGTGTTGCCCGAGAGAGAAAGTAAAGAGAGAGGGGCGGGTATTGAGGCTTGGATGGTTGGGGTGTGTATGTGCAGGTTTTGGACTGTTATTTATTATTGTTATTTATTATTGTTATCTATTATTGATTGATTGCTTATTGTGTGGGCAGGCGTTGGACTGTTTTTATTTAATGTTTATTGTTATGATCTATTATTGATTGATTGCTTATTGTGTGGGCAGGTGTTGGACTGGTCGCTGCTGTTGTCGTGCTTGTACGTGGCAGGCACGGTGCCGTACATTGTGGGCTTTAACCACGCGGACAAAACGCATGACGAGTGCATTTTCACTCTTATGTCTTCCTCCACTCATACCCAAGCGCAATTAGCGGTACAACCCATGATTACTGATTAATTAAGTAACAGTAGGTCTCTTTTGGCTCTACACGAGGATCTTTTTTGACACTTTTACATACCTTAGGAACGCACGACAATGGCGGTGCTGGATGTGGTAGCAGATTTTGTCTTCATGGTCGACATCTGGGTACAGTTTCATTGTGCCGTGTGGGAGCTGATCCCGGGCACCGCGCAGCACTGGGAGCTAACTGACGACCTCCGGACAGTGCGGTGGATGTACTTCAAGGGCGATCTCAAGTGGGACGTTCTTGGTCAAATTCCGTGGCAGTATTCTGACTGTATCGTGACATCATCCCCGAACGGGCTCAAGGCGCTGCGGCTTCTGCGTATCATCAAAATCTTCCGCCTGCACCGCTTGAATCGCAGAATATCGCACATGCAGCGCAATGGAGCGCAATGGATCAGGATCGTGGTGACCCTCATCAAGCTGCTGATGGTGCTCTTTCTCGGGGCGCACTGGATCTGCTGCCTGTGGTTTTTTGTGGGGTTCCCCGACGGCTGGATCGCCGAGAAGGGCATGGTTGACGAAAACGGCGAGTTGATTGAAGGTTTGTACTTTGCCTGGATCTCCTCTTTCTACTGGGCCGTCACCACCATGACAACGATAGGCTACGGTGACATCTCGGCGGGCACTGCCACGGAGCGCGGCATCGCTTGCATTGCGATGTGTCTGGGCTGCGGGCTCTTTGCATGGACCACGGGCAAGATCACACACGTACTCACGGTGTCGAGCCAGTGCATGTCACGCTTCCATAATCAGTCGGCGGAACTGGATGAATTTATGGAATGCCGTGGGATCTCCTTGGACTTGCGGATTCAGATAAAAAACTATTACCAGCTCAAGTTTCCATCGGAGCGTATTTTCGACGAGGCGGGCATCATCGCTGCTATGCCGCGCCAACTGCGGTACAAAATGTGCTTGGAGCTGTATGCGGACATGATGCAGCTGGCGCCACTCTTTATGGCGTGCGACGATAAGACTCAGCGCGAGATCTGCTACCGCATGCGTTCATTCACCTGCTATGAGGGCAACACGATTACAGTAGAGGGTGAGGTTGCCACGCACCTCTACGTAGTGCGCCTTGGCTCCGTGCGCGTCACTCGAAAGGGCGAGGAGCTAGCTATCCTGGAGCGCGGCGAGATATTTGGAGAAAACGCAATCTTTTCCTGGTCTTGCGATGGGAAGCGGACGCGCACGGCAGTGGCTCAGACCATGTGTGATCTGATCGTGCTGTCTGCGGAGGATGTGGAGTACTTGCTCGATGAGTACAACTCCTTCTACTTCTGCGTCCGCAGGATGATCGACGCACATTCGGCGCGCTTACGTGTCGTGATGACCGGCGGTTGCCCTGTTGTCAACTCCGATATTTACATGATTGACTGGAGGGGATGCGGGGAGAAAATCATGACTGAAAATGAGCGCATGCGTGCGGTGAGCAACAAGAAGCAAGATTTACATGCTCTCGAGACAGAGTTGAATCGATTTCAAAGTCAGCACGACGAGGAAGATGCCGTCAACAGTCGACACAAGATGGTGCCCCATCACCTGATGCAGACGCATTTTCGGGTTTTAGCCTTGGCCATGCAAACTAGCCTCCGACGAGGTGACTTTCCAAAAGGCCAGAACGTTTCAGTAGAAGTAAGCTGCAAGGGTATGCTGGGCGTGCCATCTTCAGGTGTCCATGTGGAAAGCCATGAAACACAAGTGATTATCAAGGACGACGGTCACTTCACCTTGAATGTTTCGATAGACATGGACATCTACCATGAATCCAACAAGTGGGAGGAGCTGGGCGATGTCGTTATTTCTGTCCTCGACAGAGGTGTCAGCTTGGCCACGTGGGAGTCAAAGCATGTGCTAAAGTTGGAGGAATTGGCTTCTCCAAGTGAGAAGGAAGCGCAAGCCTCGCATGCCATGACCCGGGAGGCCTCGCGCGCTGCTTTAAACGCAGCGTTTAGCTCATCATTCGGGTCGCCCAGGCCAAGAGAGGCACACGGCTTGCCTGCACCAGCACCAATGAAGCCGCTTGAGGAGGAGCGCACAGTGCTGTGGAGCGGGACTGTGACGGTAGCTGAGCTGGTGCGCCACCGAGTTGTAGACACGAGTGTCCGTAAAATCCACCCGCGCATAGAAATTCCCCTGCACCCGCACCCCGACAGACAAGAGAAGGGTGTTGGCGTGATTCAAATAGTGACGAGACTCAGGAGGGTTCTGCGCTCAGATTCTCTCTGGAGGCGGCTTTTCAATCGCATACAGAGCATGGCGGACTCCAAGTACTTTAGCCGACGGCGAAAAGAAGCTGCGAAGCGTCTGCACGCCAAATTCCACGAAAAGATGGACGCGAAGCTGCTGACACGCTCCGTCTTCAAGTCATTTGCTTGGGGTGCCGACAAAAACAGTGACACCTTGCCTTTCACTGAGCGCGCGCGCCAAGCTCATCATGCTTCTCATCATAATGCGTCTCATGGGCATCACCACGTGCATTCCTCTGGTCATCATCACCACTCGCATATGTACGTGCACGGCGCGGGAGCGCCCCGTGATGAATCCACGTTGGTAACAAAGGGCTCCCCTGTCGCTGCCTCGCGCTCCTCCTCAACATCGAGTGTGGACGCGTGGAGGCTAGATATCGAGACGCAATTGCAGGATTTGAAAGGAATCTTGGAGCAGGTGATGGAGCAGCAGCGAAAGCACAGGCACGATGTCTTGGCGTTGCGCAGTGAGTTGCAGCCGATGCTGCAGTGGAGCGCTGCAAACACCGGCCTGGGCAGCGAACTAGTGGCCCTGCGGTCGGACATGCGCGAGATGGCACGCTCGCAGGGCGCAATCATGGCGGTGATGCAGGAGCAGTCCCAGCAGCAGTTGCAGGTCATGGACGCAGCACAGACGCTGATAGCGCGCGGGTCAGCAACGCAGCCGCAGCCTGATGCGCACGCGCATGCGGACAGCGTCAGCCAGCAGCCGCAGCGCAAGCCCCCGCTGAATGCCATTGAAATCGCCGCGTCACCGCCAGAAGCGCGCAGGATGGTCGCCGACATGAGCCGCGTCCTCAAAGCCGTGCAGCGCCAGAGCGCGCGCTTGACTCCTCGCTCGCACGAGGGTAATGGCGACGTGGAGAGTGCCGGGCGGTGGGAAACCAGCAGAGACGGGGAAAGTGCACGCCGGACGCCCCGAGCAATCTCGGTGCCAACAGTGAGCAACCTCCAAACGCTTTCGCAGCTTGAGGAGGCAGCAGGCGCGCAACACGCACAAGAATATGACCCGGTCGAGACGCCGGTGGATACTCCTCGTTCCCGCTCCAACTTAGGGGGAACGGGGGCACGTCCCGTTCCCGGAGCAGGAAGCTCTGCAAACTTGACGCCGTTCATGTCGTTCAGCAAGCGGCGCGGTTCCGATGTTGAGGACGCGCAGCGCGCAGCGAGAAGAGCTTTAGACAGCTCCAGCGTACAGCTCTCGCCGAGAACCATGACACCTGCCGTCAACGTGAGTAATCGCACCCCCCCGGTGCCCCGGCTTCCTCTCACCGGCAGCGCCTGGCAGCAGGCCAACGCGCATGCGCCTCCCGATACCCCACGCAGCAGTAGTGATGCAGCACAGGAGCGTTTACCACTTCGTTTGGAGCTCCAGCGCTCCCGAGATGAGGCCCGAGACCGAGCAGACTGGGTAGGGGCCTTTGGGGGGGGGAGAGAGACAAGGACGAGGGCCTCGACATCACCCCGTTATGTGCAAGACAGCGCTAGTGCTCGTGCTGCCGCCCGCAGTGACAATGGCGCTGGTGTGCGACCGCATTTGCAAAATCTGCGAGAAAACATAGAGGTGATGATGCAAAGTGCGCGCGGCTCTTCTATCGCCGGACAGGTTTGAGAATGTATATGAATCTGTGCATGGATTTACATGTGTGTGCGCGCGCGCGCACGCACGCGTTTGGGTTTGTGTGTTTGTAAATATGTAAGTATATACATACAGACATACCTACATATGTACACACATACATACGTGTATACATACATACATCAGTGCATCAGTACGTGCATACGTACGTATGTACGTGTGTATTTTGTGTACTCACAATGCACATACATACGTGGCGTCAACAGCACCGTGTGACAAGTTTTGCAGTTCGTGCGGTGTGTGTGTGTGTAACAGAGAGAGAAAGAGAGAGAGAGAGACAGAGAGCACATGAATGTGACGGGCCTCGCTCCCTCCCTCCTCTTGCGGCGACTGGGTCTGTGTCGGTGTCTTTGTGTCTTCCTCAACTCCCGATATTCGTGACGAGCTTTCCGATGACCATGTTCGAAAGCGAAGCAAAAGCAATTGCGCAGGGAGAAGCGGCCCTTTTGGTGTTGAGGCATGCTACTCCCATGCAACCTCGGAGCACACACCGAGGTTGCATGAGACAGGCCGTACTATGGACTCAGGAAATTTCGGGATCTTTCCACGAAGGAATGTGGAAAGAAAACTGGCAAAAATCAGTCAGGTCTCCACAAGGGAGGTGGTCTCCACGCGGGGGTTGGAGGGGGCGTAGGGCGTGAGCTGAGAGGCGGAGCGGGGCGGCGAGGGTGGCGGCGTGTGCGCCTGGAGCCGCCAGCCAAGTTTGCTGCAAGTCGCGCGGCCGGGCGCGCTCTGTGGGCGGCGCAAGGTCGAGCGGCAGCTCCGTCATCGCGCATGGGGCTTTTTCGCGCGCGAGGGGGGGGCTTTTTCCACAAGCCTCGCTGCCTCGCTGCCTCCCAGCTCACGCACTAGCTCCCTCTAACCCCCGCGTGGAAACCCACCTCCCTTGTGAAGACCTGACTGATTTTCGCCAGTTTTCTTTCAACATTCCTATGTGGAGAGACGAAATTTCCTGGAGTCCGTAGTACGGCCTGTGAGAGTAGCATGCCTCAACACACGAAGGTTGCATGAGAGTAGCATGCCTCGAAACACACGAGGGTTGCAAACATCCGTGCACTCAGACCCTGCATACGTGCGCGCGCGCGCTCTCCGTCTCTCCCCCTACTTCTTTCCCTCCCTCCCTCCCTCCCTCTCTCATGCACACCATTCCCAGTTGATTCAGAGCCGGTGGCGTGTGAGTGTGTGACTAACCATCAGGATGCCAGCACACACACACCCAGCCACACGAGCAGCCTGTCGCTCATTTCTCGTCAGCTCCCCCCCGCCCATCTGTCAGCACCCGCCCTTTCACCTGAGACGCTGCCTGCCTGCATACTCGAATCTCTCTCTCTCTCTCGCTCGCCTTCTCTCTCTTTGCACACCCAGGAACTGCAAAAGAGAGGATCCACGCTAGAAGATCCTGCTTCCCGGCCGGTGCGCCGGTCCCCGCCCATCGAAATTCCGTCGTCGAGCTCTGTGGCTGAAACGAGGGTATAAACACGTGTGTGCGTGTGTATGTGTGTGTGTATGTGTGTGTGTTTGCACCACACAACTTGCTCTAGCTTGTCCCGAAATCAGTCGCGCATGCACTTTCATGTGTGCGGCGTGTCAGCTCACGCTCCCTCCTTCCCCTCCTTCCCTCCCTCCCTCCCTCCCTCCCTCCCTCCCTCCCTCCCTCCCTCCCTCCCTCCCTCCCTCCCTCCCTTCACGCGCCTTGACTTGTCTCCTCTCGCGGGCTTGCCGCCTCACCAACGCCCTGTGGGCAGGGAATATGGGAGCGGGTCAGTAACGGCGTGAAGACTCTTCTCTCTCCGCGCTCACAGGTATCGGACATTACTACACTAGCTTTGATGCTGTTGGAACTTCTTTTTCTTTTCTTTTTTCTCCTCGCGAGATTTTTGATGTTGCGACGCCCTAAGCGGTGCGTTGTCTGGCACGCGTCAAGCTTTCAGCGAGAGATTGAGATTTTTCTTGAAGCAGTAACGTTGACACGTCTCTGTGCTGCGGCAGGAGGCCTTTGAAAAAGGCGAGCTGCGGGACGTGAGGCTTCGAAGAAGCGGCGACAGCCCTGGACCTGGTCGGCTCATGTCTCCTCGCGGAGGGCGGAGTTTTTCGCCGCCCATGGACCTGGTGGGCTCAAGTCTTCTCGCGGCAGGCGGAGAAAACCCCGACCGGTCTGACGATGACGAGGTACAAGGATGATTCTTTGCACAATTTTCAACAGCGCGCTTTTTATACTGTATTTGACCCCACTTCAGACATTTGGTCTCTGCACCTATAGCTCCCAAACATTTGAGGGCTGTCGCTGACGTCAGGTGTGCCATGCAGAGTGGCTCTTTGTATGGTGATTGTTGAGCTCCGCGAGGCTCCAGCGCACAGGGCCCGGATGGTGATTTCGGAGACGGGGGCGCTTGGTTTTTTCTCAGGCTCGAAAAACTTAGTCTCCGTCACGCGCCCTCTTACTCAGAGGGGAAAGGAGACAGATCCGGTATCACGTTTCCTGCTCGGTGCACGTTGACAGGCCAACGACAGAAACCAGAACTTGTTGAGGGGTATTTGCACATTGTCCAATTTGATTCGAAAGCCGGGACCAAAATCAAAGATTCTCCATTTTCTAAGAGGGCAATTGTTTGGCAGTGGGACTTTAGCTGACTTTGGGTTGGTTCAGAAAAAGTACAGATATCTCATTCTTATCTCTAGTAAACAAAATTGAAACGGTCTAAGTAGTGGAGTCTGAAGCGTTTTTCTTTTTCCGGTGAAGTAATCACATCATAAGTAAATAAAGAATGTTTTTCTTTTTTCGAAGTAAGAGACAGCGTAATTTTTTCCATTTTTTTTTACTTCACAAGAGAGCTAAACCTATACTCCCCCCTTGTGTCCATTTCTCAAAGAGAGAGTGTGTGCTGTTTATTGGTACTCAATTTAGTATCCTCTACACCTCCGTGTATCCGTGTGCTTGGTGTTTGTGATTTCGTGTAAGTATGCACTCAGGCGTTCATAGGTTTCTTAGCCTTTGAACTCCTGGTTAATAATGCCTCCTCTGACACTTTGGCTTTTTCACTTCGCCTTGTGCCTTCCCTACCTGCCGCAGACGTCCCCGCGACTCGCGCGGGCTCCTCCGCCGCTCCATCCTTAGCCCATCCTCCGTTCCATGGGTCCTCCTCCTCCACCCCTCCTCCTTACTGCCTCCTCTGACACTTTGGGTTTCTCACTTCGCCTCGTGCCTTCCCAGCCTGCAACAGACGCCCTTTCAACTCGCCCAGGCTCCTCCGCCGCTTCATCTTCGACCCCCCCACCGTGTGGGCCCATCCCCTCCACCTGTCAACCTCGCTTAGACCTTTACTATGTACATCTACAGTGACAACATAATTAACGACAGCTAAATAACAAAAACTACCACACGACTGCAGGATTTGCACTCTCGTCCTAGAATTTCTTCTGCCGGTACATACCACCACCCTTGCGTCTCATACCTCGGCTTGTGCTCGGGGTACAAGGCTTGGGGAATGAGCAAGACGTCTTTCCACAATGGTCTCAGTAGTGCTCTCCGTAGATTATTGTCGTTTTTGTCTAACAATTGTCGACACCTTTCCTTCCTAATCTCTGTCTTCCATCCTCGGATATGGGCCTTGAACTTGAGATGTTCTGCCTCAAGGCACTCCTCCTGGGATGTTTGCACTACCTCCACGTCTGTTACTTCTTCGATCCACTGCTCCCCCAGCGCATGGATATTGAGACATTGCGGTCCCCTTCTTCTATTTGGGTTACTGTGGTTCTTGGGGGAGGCTGCCGCTTGTTGCTTTGAGGAAGTCCCTGGATTTGTAGTGACTTGTGACTTGTGTCTTTGTTTGCGCGGTAACGGTGTCATCCACAGGATTCAAGGAGATGACAATGTAGTGTAGGAGGTGTAGGAGGCAAACGTGAAAGATAATGGTTTTCCCCGTGGCCTCCCCCGGGCCTGCTGGGATTTTGTTTTTTTACCTTTTCAAAAGCAAGGGAACAACTAACTACCCGGAAGGACGGAGGAATGTCCGCGGGACTACGGCAGCCGTCGGGATCAGCGAGATCCGGCAATTTCGGTACCCTCTGAGCGTGTGATGGCCATCTTCTTGCTTCTGTTGCATGCGTCTCTAGTCCCTGTGCAACGAAGTCATGCAGAAAAGTCCTCTGACCGAACCGCCAAAGGCTTCTGACGCGCCCTCGCGTGCGTTGGCAGCCGCAAGCCCGCCAGCCAACATCTCGAGCCCATATTGGACGAAGTCGCCGGCAGAGAACAATGCTGAGGTTGGATGCGCGCTTGCATGCGCATGAGCAGCTGCGCATGCGCAGGTAGAGTTTGACTCTTGCATCGTGAATTGAAATGTATGGATGGAAGGGATCACCTTACCAGGAGGATGTTCAGGACCTGCACAAGCAAATCCGAGATCTGCAAGAGCAGGTGTGCAACGTATGCCTCTGCCCGCCCGTCGCCTGCCACATCGCGACGTGCTGTTCCACTTTTCATGACGGTACGTTTCATGCCTGGACTAATCTGTGGGGAATGAGCAGGTCAGCCAGCTCGAGTCGGTGATCGCAAGCATGGAGGAAGATACGATGACGCAGGCGCAGGTGATGTACTCTGTGTTCCTTCGTGATATTTATAACGACCCCCGCAGATTCATGTTGCACAGTGGAAAATTCCTCTCTTCCTTGGTCTTCTGCACGGACGTTCTCGTGCCAATGCACGCTAGTTGCTAGTGTCGGACTCGCCTCGAGAGCTTCTGCCCAGTCACACACTTGTGCATGGACGCCAGCATCTCGGAAAAGAGGGGGGATGTCGATACTGGATTTACGACGGCTGAACCATGTTTGTTCTGGGATGTTTTCAGGCATTGATGAACCAGCAAAACTTGACGAAGCAGCTAGAAAGTAAGACGGCAGAACTCGAAAAGCAGCTGCTAGATGCAGCTATGGGCTCTGCTTCCGCGGAAGAGTTGGAAGAGTTGCGAAACATCAACGAGTCACTGTTAACGGTGCAGGCAGAGCAAGACACGCTGATCAGAGATTTGCATGTTCAGGTGCATTTGCTACGCGCTCAGCCAGATATATGCTGCATATATCTACGCGCTCAGCCAGATACATCACGCTGAGCCTGCTTCCCGATGACCGTGCGTTCTCTGGTCTTGACAAGCGGCCATCCTGTGTGCAGCTACAAGAAGCCCAGCAGCTTGTCGAGCGCAACCATCGGCCAGAACTAGCGCATCTCGAAGCAGATTTTCAGGAAAAGGATGCCGAAATGGATCTGCTCAAGAGTAAGCTTACGCAACTGCATCAACAGGCAACTGAGAAAGTGAACAGAGCAAACTCCATGTTGCAGGAACGCGATGCCCAGATTCAGCAGCTCAAAATTGAGCTTCTGAAGAAGAAAGAAGCCGAAGAAGCAGAAAAAAGACAAGATCACAGCAACTTTCTTGGCGTCATCAAGAGTCTTGAGGATCAGGTTCAGGTGCTCGAAGCTGAACTTGGAGCGAAGAAGGAAATTGACAGCAATAAAGAACCAGTGGTGATAAAATCTGAGTCCAGGAAGGTGCAGAGAGCTGCCGCACCGCCCCCAGCAGCCGCCGTGGATGTAGACCGTTTACGTCAGCTCGAAGCCGAGTTGCAGCATGCAAAGATCAATCTGAATGATCAACAGGCGGAGTTCGAGAAGCTTTTGGCCAAGCAAGCAGAGGAAATGACTATGGAATTCGAGCGCATGTTCCAGAAGCAGGCTCTCATCGTGGGAGAAGAGGAACTAAAGCAGGAGATTGCTCAGCTGAAGGCAGATCTTGAGGAGAAAATCAAGACTTGCAACAGCCTGAAACGTCTAGTCGAGCAACAAGATGAGGTAGTGGTAGAGCAAAAGAAAGTTCTCGAGGCTCAGACGTCAAGTGCGACGTTTGCTATGGAAAACATGCAGAAGATGCTGAAAGAGGCACAGCAGAAGCTCAAAGACAACCTATTGACCATTCAATCCAAGGACGCTGCAAATGCAGAATTGCTGGTGCAGTTTGAGGCAATGAAGAAGCAACTGCAATCGCAGGCGATGGAAATGGACGAGCAGAAGGTTTACCAACAGAAAATGCAAGTGGAAATTCAGCGTGTGCGCGATGATTGCCGTCGCGAGATTGACCTGAAAGCCAAACATCTTATCCAAAACAACGAGGCTCACCAGAAGCAAGTTTGGGAACTGCAAGACAAGAACCAGCGCTTGGCGCGAGAGCTTGAGGATTGCTTACATTCTGTTGACATGAAAGACAAAACAGTCGCCCAATTGACCTCCGACTTGAGGGAGAGGCAGCAGACCAAGAGCAGCATGCAAACTAAGATGGATCGCATGGAGAACGCAATTATGGCGCAAGAAAACCTGCTCCAGGAGGCCAATCGAGTCGCAGCTGATTTGCGTATTAAGATCTCAGGTCTTGAACGCGCAGCCCAGGAATCAATACATGAAAGTGAGCTAGGTGCTTTTGAGGAGCTTGCTATGGTCAAAAATCGACTGCGCGTGGTAGAGGGTGAATACGAGGCTATGAAGAACATGGTTGCAAACAAAAAGCCTGATCTCGACGTTAGTCCAATCAGTGTGAAAAAGCAAGGAGTCAGGGCACAGCGGTCTGCCCCACCACCACCAACTGGGGACATCTCTCAAGGAGCAGATCAGGCACACATGATAGCATCAAGCGATGTGTGCTTGGCGCGATTGGAGATGCAGCTGAAAAATGAGAAAGGCCGTGCAGACGCTGCTGAGCATGCAGCCACGCAACTCAAAGTGGACTTGCTCATGTATGAAGAGAAATACGAGGAGGACTGGCAGGATCAGCTTGCGCTAAGGAAGCATGAGCTGCTGGGGGAGATAAAATCTACGGCAGAGTCTTGCAGGCATGCCGAGGAGCAGATTCGTTCTTTACAATTGGAGCTTGAAGAAGAAAGACGCCTACGGCATCAGGGGCAAGTGCAGATAGATGATGAGAGGATGGAGATGCGCGCCATCACGGAGATGATTCAGTCGCGGGAACAATCCCCCGCCTCGAAAGAGAGTGAGCAACATGAGCACAAGATCCTTCGGTTGCGATCGCAAGAGAGTGAGCGACATGACCAGAAGATCCTTCTGTTGCGATTAGAGGAGGCAGATGGAAGATGCACGGACATGCAAGCGCGTCTTGATGAGTTGTTTGAGAAGAACATCGCGATTGAGAATAAGTCGCGCGAGGCCGAGATCGAGAGGAAGCGAGCTGTCGATGGGCAAGAAAAGTACAAAGAGGAAATCTCCAACTTGCAGGAGGAAATGGCAGAAGAGCAGAAGAAGGTGCTACAATATGAGAATGTTGTGGAAAAGCTAATGCGCGAAAAACGTGATTTGTCGGGCGAGGTATTAGGGCTTAGGACAGATGCAACTGCACGTGTGCAAATGAACACTCGCCTGCAGACACAGAACTCAACTCTGTCCGAGTTCATTAAGCAAAACAAGGATACAATCGAGGGGCTACAGGCAGATTTGGACGCACTGCGAGACGCAAAAAGTAAGGCCGATCAGCAAATGCAAGAGATGACGAATGAGATGTTTGCAAAGGTGACCAAGCTTGAGGAAATGTTGCGGGATATGCAATCCCAGCGCGACGCGCTTCAAGAGGAAAAAAGACTGCGGGATGTAGAGCTGCGCGAGTTGAAAGATGATTTGACAGGCGTCTTCCATGCACGTGATTGTATGAAGGAGCAGATGAATGTTCTGTTGACCGAAGTCGCGAAAGCGCAAGCTGAAGAATCGAGAATCCACGCTGAAATGAGGGAAATGAAGGAGTTGACAATACAGCAGATATTGGACAAAGAGGAGCTGATTCAGACATTGACGGATAGTGTCCACAAGCTTACTGCTGACCTTGACAACGAGAGATCAAACGGCCAAAAGCTCGCAGGCGCACGCGAGGAGCTGGACGAACAGATTAAGAGGCAGCAATTGCAGGTTGCGGCCCTTGATTTTGAGAAACGGGTGGCCATGGAGCAGCGTTCAAAGGACAAGGAAATGCTGGCCAAGGAAAAAGAGGAGGCTCTGACAATGGTCAACCAACTGACAGCAGAGCTGAAACACGTCAAAACGCAGTTCGAGGTGCTCGAGGCCGAGAAAGAAGCGCAAACTGATCGCATTCAAACGCTGGAGCGTAAATACGCAGACACCGTGTCTGGCATGCAGGACGAAAAAGTTCTACTGGAGAGAAACTTAGTTGGCGAGATGCAAGCAATGGGTGCGTCCAAGCACGCCCTTGAGGATAAAGTTAGGCACTTCGAAATGCAGGTAAAGGCGATGAAACTAAGCGAAGACAACCTCAAAGCCCACATCGCACAGCAAAAGGAGGCGCTTGATAAATCAACTTCAGAGCTGCAAAAATCTGTTCGAGATGTTCAAGTGTCGCAACAAAAGTGTGACGAGCTCAAATCAATGTGCGACGAGCTGAAAGCAGCAGGGACAGATGCTGTTGAAAGGCACAGGAAAGACTTGTCCCTGCGCGAGGATGAAATCCGCAAAGTCGAGTCTGAGTTTGCAGCTGCCAAACGAGAGCAGATGGGTTCGAAATCTCGCCTGGAAAACGAGGTGAAGACGCTGGAGGCCAAATTGAAGCAATCTCTAGATACAAAACCGCTGGAAGACTCACATAAGAGGGCTGTGGCAGAAATCAGCAAATTGTCTGCTGAGAATATATCTTTGCGCAAGCAAATCAAGGAGCTTGAAGATCTTTTGGAGATCAAGAAGGCTGACTTCGCCAAGCACGATGAGAGATTGGTGGCTGCGGAGAGTGAAATTCAGTCTCTGACAAAGGAAAAGATGTCAAAACTGGTCGAATCTGCGAAGTTACTTGCTGACTTGCATGCTGCCAAGTCCGACAGCAGCAACATTACCATGCGTCTGCATGCCTCGATAGAGCGTCATGAAGATATGAAAATGCAGATCGAAGCGCTGGCATTAGAGAAAAGTGAATTGCAGCATGAGATGGAGCGTTTGAAGCAGGAGAATCATTCGTTGGCGAAACAAATCAGCGCTTCGCAATCTGAGGTCAATCGGTTCTCGGCTATCGGGACTGACGTCCTGAGCCAGAATACTGCACTATCTAACGAACTTCAAATTTACAAGGATGAAAATGAAAAGTTAACCAGGATGGTCAAGAGTGGAGAAGCGTCAGAGCTGCTTATGCAGAAAATGAAGCAGTTGTGGGAGGATGACAAAGCAAGGGTCGAAAGGGAGACACGTGTTATGCAGGCGGACCTCGCGCTGCTGTCGTCGCGCCTTGAAGCAGCACACGCCGCTGAGCGTGAGCTGCTGCAGCAACAATCGAAGCTCGCGTCTGAGGTCGATGGCCTCCGAGCTGAGAATGGAAAGCTGCGAGCACGGGCAGACTCTATCAAGCTCGACGAGCAAGCCAGCGGCAAGCAAAATTCGTCGGGCTCAGCTTCGAACGATGCAGAGGTACTGAAAGAGGCCCAGGAGCAGATCAAGGATCTGTTGAGCCAGCGTGAGATCATGGTGGACGAGTTGTCGCAGCGCAAGAGACTGATAGACTCTGTGATGAGGGAGGCCGAGGAAACGATGCGTGGTGCCGAGACGGCGGTCAGAATGAAGTCATCTGAAATTGACAAACTGGTAACTGCTGAATGGAATTGGTTTTGCAGACAAAACTTCCCTCCCCAGTCCGATTGTCAATGTACTGCCGAGACTGCAGCGCAACCTGCTGACCTCGATCAATGTAAACTGACTCATGATGTTGGCGGTGCCTGCGTTTGCTTCGCTCCTTGCCTTTCTCAGAGCGCCCAGAATAAAAAATACATGATGGAGATATCGATGCACAAAGCCGAGTCAGAAGCACTAATAGAAGAGCGGACGACGGTGCAACGTCAATTAATGGCGCTGCAAGCTGACAAAGAGACCCTTGAAGAGAAGCTGAGAAACGCAGTGAGATAGGCGCCGGGAGAGAGAGAGAGAGAGAGAAGTTTCTTGACAATCAAGGGAGGGAGGGAGGGAGGGAGGGAGGAGGGGAGGAGTGAGGGAGGGACGGAGGAAAAGATAGGCAGGTCCATTTTCAGACCCCTGGCCTGAAAACGCATCCTGGACGCATCAGATTCCTATGATGATCCTCGAAAACTCGCAAGATAATCAAGGGCCAAGGGGAGAAGGTCAACGAAAACTCTATCTAGGTCCGCAGAAGAATCAGTACGAACGTTTAGCACATGCTTGTGCTTGCGTTTTAGCTGGCCAGCACTTTTTTGTGTGTAATTACTGCATTCTCCGTTCGTCTGCAAATAATAGTACCACAATTGTGGTTGTTGGCTTCAAGAACCACTCGTGATAATCTGGGGTGAACTGTTTGCTGCGCAGTGGCAGTGCGCACGCCAAAAACAACCACGGAGAGCTTGAAAGCAAATCCACTCCAGGCTACAGGCGTAATCACTCAGCACTGTCCCACACCCCCGATCACACGTAACATGCGCTTCCGGCCTTCCTGTAATGCGCATGCTAAACCCTGTCTGCATAATCACTCGCACAAGAGGCCCAACTTGACTTTCACCATCAATAAGTGCCATAGCGGGCTTCCTCATCATCCGAGCCCCCTCCTCCTTCGTCCACCAAGTCCTCGTCGTCATCACAATGTTGACCTGCAGGGGCAGCAGACCGAGGCGTCACGGCAAGCTACAGTGCACAACACAAAGGCAACTCTGTGGGTCCGTCAGTCCGTCGTCTCTCACACTACAACTCACACAAATATACGGACGTGATATTGCGCCTCTCGGCCAAAACACGACGCTGCTTTCGAGAGCAAGGCACGAGAATATTCCCAATGTCAGCCTTCTGAAAACTACGCGCACAGCAAAGAAGAATTCACCGGCTGCGTAATCGTCATTCTCGAGGTCCTCTTCTACCTCAGGCTCGTCATCCTCATCGCCATCTTCGCCAGACTTCCGCGCCTCACCCTCTTCCTTACCCTCCTTTTCGCCGCCTCCATCTGGAACGCAGTCACATGTGCCCCACAGCCCCGCACACATGCAGTTAGAGGAACGAGCAGGGAACTCCCCAGAGAGACCCAGCCCGCACTCCACCACCATCGCTTGACATCGGCACACGTGCACCAGTGCCCGCGGACATAGGAATATTCAAAGTGGCAGTGCACACGCGTGTCCATGTCGGCAGCGCCGACTGGCACGATGGCGCTGCTAACTGTCCCACCCCGGACGACACAGCGCATTCCGCGCAGGAGCCTCGGGGAGCGGCACAACCCCCCTTCTAAATTTCTCCTCGGATACGGGCAGCAAATGTGTCGCTGTGAGAGCAGCAAAGTGCCAGCGCCTTTGCTGCTTGCATCCGAGGAAAGCGCTTCTGTGAACTGAACACTGCACCAACCTCCTTCCTCTGCCTCTCCCCCCAGGGGGTTTTCGTCGTCAGCGCCGTAGCTTTCACCAAAGATGTTTTCCGCCGCCTCACTTTCATCCAGCCCTGCCACAATGCATCGCCAAAAGTGCAGCCAAAGCTCAGAAAGGAAGGTCAGGCAAATTTGTCCAGACGCCACACGCGGTTCGCAGCATTTTCTACAGGAAGCCCCGGCTAACAGCAACAGGGGAGGCGAGGCCAGACCTGGCTCGAGCTTGACTCGAGTGGCACGACTGGCCATGCTGCGCGAGGGTGCCGCCTTCTTGCGCTTACCCGTCGGGCCAGCTGGCTGCGACGGCGCGAGCAGCTCATCAGGCACGTATGTGGTGTCCAGGTGGGGAAGCATGCTGCGGATTTCCACGTGGCAGGTACAGCCTTCCGTCTCGACCAGTACAGTCAGGGGCGGCGCCCCGTAGTTGTGATTCAGCTTCTTCGAACGCCCTTTTTTGCGAGCAGCGGCATCGCACGCGCTGCAGCGAAAGCGGGCGGCCTTGCGGAACGGGTTGGCGCTGCTCGACTCGAGGCGGCCCACAAATGCACGCCACTTCTGCAAAGTCCGGCCCTCGTGCGTGAGCGTGCAAGATTTGTCCTTGAAATCCTGGTCGCACTCGCGCACCCACGCAGGATACTCCTCCTGATGTACACGGCGTCAGCACCTCACGCAACGGCAGCCAGATGCTGGCTCCAAAACACACAAAGAGGGGCCATAAACACACATCATAACAAAGAGAAACACACACCATAAACACAGCCCCCCCCCCCCCCTTGCCGGCATCGCAGGGCATCAGAACCGACCGAGACTTCGACTGCTCTCTGCACATCCCGCGCCCGCCCGCACGACGCCCCTCCTTGCATCGGCAGGTGACAAGAGCGAACACCCACGAACTACGAAAAAGGGCCGGTGGGATCATCTCCAAGCGTTTGGCGAACACCCAC
>Ga0315899_10001205_pt1 | contig 29927 bp, 19 predicted proteins | sample LakEriMetagenome_2_FD_203518 | JGI IMG/M metagenome (GOLD analysis project Ga0315899, IMG submission 203518) | Freshwater fungal communities from buoy surface, Lake Erie, Ohio, United States - Buoy 4 MA112 | ecosystem: Environmental > Aquatic > Freshwater > Lake | place: USA: Lake Erie, Ohio... | reverse complement strand
AAGATACGTGACTCATTTTTCTGCGTTCGATATTTCTGCCAAATCCGTATTTTTGTTCTGCTTTGACGATGCTCTAAAATTTAGAGTACGAATGGAACTAGTTCGACGATCAGCACCAGAACCTATGACAATGGACGTCGGCTCACCGGAGAAACTCTTGGTAACGGGGTCACGGAAACCAGAACCTATTCCACCGATAATCTTTTAACGGGAATTTCGTACGGAGGAACTGGTACATCGATTGGCAACCTGAGTTATACTTGGGATGCGAACAAGAACAAAACTTCCGAGACCATTGGCGGAACGATGAGCGGTTACGGGTTCACATCAGCAGGCACTAGCTATGACGATGAAGATCGTCTCACGGGCTATGCAACATATAGCATTAGCGTCCCGCACATGATTAAGAACCAAACCCACGAGATCTTAAACCCCCGATAGCAAATCGTTAGAAACAGACCCGAAGGGTATTAGCACGGTTTTATCCTCAAGCCTCACCCCTCAAGCCTCACAACTTACCCCTGTAGCACGCACGGGAACCGGTGGATCGGTTGTTTATGTGCAACATGATCAGCAAACGATTGCGGACTACCCTGTGGGTGGTGTCGCTTCGACACCGACTAATCGCTATGTCTATGCCAGCTACATCGATGAACCGGTCGTGCGCAAGGCTGCGGGTACTGGTGGCACGATCCACTACTACCATCGCAACCAACAGTACTCCATCACCGCTATGACCACGTCGACCGGCGCGGTCGCAGAGCGGTACGCGTACACTGCGTATGGTCAACCTACGATCCTAAACGCCAGCGGAACTGTGCTTACGAGTTCTGCGGTTGGGAATCGATACACATATACAGGCAGAGAATGGGACGAGACTCTCGGCCTACATCATTTCCGTGCGAGATGGATGAGCTCGCTGGCGGGGAGGTTTTTGACCAAAGACTCGATAGGATACGAAGGAAGTGAATGGAATCTCTATGAGCTTTTTGATTCCAAAGCAACAACAGCCACTGATCCGACTGGATTGATTCCTGGACGTCCACCTCGGGGAGCAATCTTTGTTGACTGTGTTCCTAACAACCATTTTTCTTGTAACTCCGCATGTCTGGCCCAAAAAGGAAGGAGAGGACAAGCATGGATGTGCTGGGAGGTCACTGTATTCTCCATAAATCTACCTCCTGTCTTACAATGCGGCTGGACGATACGCGGACGCCAATGCAGGTGTGTACCGAGGAAGGGGCGCGAAGAAGAAGACAAAGACGATGACAAGAAGGGATCTTGCGTGCTGCAAGCTTCCATTCCGCCGAAACCTGGGCAGAGTTGCTTTCTTTGCAAGTATAAATGCACCGGCACCAGATATATGGCGGGCGGTGTGCCTATCGAGCGATATCAGAAAGGTGGATGCCATGGGGAACGAAAATGGGTTTGGGGTCACGAGAAGCAAGAGAATTGCGAAAAGAATACGGGAGACGATGAGCCGCTTGAAGGACTGACAGAAGAACAAATTCCGTGGGACTATCTTGAGTAATATTGTTTGTGTAAGGAATTTTTTAGGATCGCAAGGAACCTGGGTTGGACCGGAATTACTGAGTTTTCGATTCAGCGTAGAGGATTTGCCGACAGAGTTGAGATTCTGGACTGATCGTAAAAAGGCTGAGATTCTTGTCGGATTATCAGAAGGCAGATGCACCGCAAAGGTCGAAATGTTCTTCGAATACGATCATGTGACAATCCAAGAAGGTATCTTTGGAGAGTGGGGGACATCAAGTCGACTTGTATTCGAAAAAACCGACGACCGTTCGAAACGCCAGGTAGTAATTCACAGAGTTCACGACGCCGAAGTAACGATGGTTTACATGACTGACGTTTTTTCTTGACAGAATAAGAGATCGACTCAGTCAGTAATGTCTCCGCCCAAGGCGGACGGGTAGCCAGTTGGTCACTTTGGGGTGATTTGCCGTTTTCTCAATCTTTTCCCTATAGGATTACCAACGGTGTTTTGGATTTCCTATTGTCCAGATCGGTGCCAGATGAGCAGTTAGAGACCGGTTTCGAGCACTTTGTTGCGCCGAATTCGGTCATTGGCTCACCACTTGGGTTCATCCCAGTGGGAGCATGACTGAGCAGCTACCGATGACTCAAGCCACATACACCACATCCACCGTCTGGCCGAAGGCCAGACGGTGGAGAAGAAAAGGGGGGCCGCATTTAGTAGCCGCTCAGTCACCGGCACAGGGCCGGAATGGTGGCGGAAGAGTCGGTCGCATGGGGAATGCAACTTTCATTGATCTTCGGGCATTGGCATGAACAGTGCAATGCATTTAAGTAAAGCCTTCTGGTGACGCTGGGAGCGGAAACCGTGTGCTAGCGCACGATCGGCTGATAGAGCCTTTTCGTGTGCTAACGCACTGCGACTAAACCGTGTGCTAGCGCACGAGCAGCTGATAGACCCTGTTCGCGTGCTAGCGCACTGCGAGTCAACCGTGTGCTAGCGCACGAGCGGCTGATGGCAGTGGTTACTTGGACCATCTTTAGCTCAAAGCTACTCACACGAGCGCACGAACACGCAAGCTGTGAGCAGGTAATTGTCTCGCCCAATTCGAGCTCGCTAATCGACGCGAACTCTTGGCTCGTGTACCACCCGTTTATAATGTTCATCTGCGATCCTATTCACGCTCCCGAAGAATTCGGGAGGGGATTGTAGCCGATGTCGCCAAGACTTTGGAAAGCGCCCCGGCAATGCATCCAATCTGTGGCCAGATCGGCTACCAACCCTTGTCTCATGCCGTTAACTTCGCCAAGCCTTGCCACGGCCTAAGCAGCTTGTTACGGCCTACTAGATCTAGGCAGGGCAGTTGTTCTACTTTGCATAGCCCCTTAACATGAATTCGTCTTTGTCGGTAATATAGTTAGCTCGCTCGAATTTCCTTCCCAACCATTTTTGGAACTACCCCAAGAATCGACGCAATGATGCAATCTCTGAATTGGAACTCTAAGAATCTAACCGGCGGATGGCAGAGGGGCGTCAATGCTTTCTTTTGGGGGATGGGGTTCCAAGAAAAGGACTTTGAAAAAGCCCAAGTGGGTATCGGAGTGCCTCTCTTGGAAGGAAACCTTTGCAATGTTCACGCCTATTCCCTTGCAAAACACATTCAATCCGGCTGCCAAGACGCGGGCTTGATCGCCTTTCCGTTTGGCGTCCCAGCCGTTAGTGATAACCTCGTTCAAGGAGGTGAACATGGCGGTGCATCGCTAGTCTCTCGAAATCAAATCGCCAATGCAGCTGATATGGTATGCAATGCACATCGATATGACGCCATCATTGGTCTTCATCATTGCGATAAGAACGGACCCGGCTTTGCTATGGCATTAGCTCGCACCAACTTTCCAGGATTGATCGTAAACGGCGGATCGATCGTTCCTGGTTGTCACAAGGGAAAGCCAACAACTATTTTCGATGTTTACGACGCTCAAACGAAACTACAAAACGGAGCGATTGAGCCAGAAGAAGCGGAACAAATTCTTCGCACTTCTTGTCCTGGCCCAGGTGGATGTGGCATAGCAGCTTCGTTCAACACTTGGGGGATCGCCATGGAAGCGATTGGCCTGAGTCTTCCCAACACTTCTTCTATTCCGGCTGTTGACTCAGACAAGCCGAATGACTGCAAACGCGTTGGCCGTGCCATTCGTACCCTTCTCGAAAACAACATTCGACCCCGTGACATTTTAACTAAAGCCGCGTTTTGCAATGCCATGTCTGCCATCGCCGCTATTGGTGGATCTACCAACGGTGTACTGCATTTGCTAGCGCTGGCCCTGGAAGCGAACGTTGACTTTACACTCCACGATGTTCAGCAGATATGCCGTCGCGTTTCGGTCTATTGCAACTTTGCGCCACGAAGCAGTGGCACTATGGTTGATCTGCATCATCTGGGCGGAACATCAGTGCTCTTGAAACATCTTTTGCGAGCGGGCATTCTTGATGGTTCCTGCCTCACCGTTACAGGCGAGACGCTAGAGGAGAATCTTAAGGAAGCGCCCGCTGTTCCTCAGCCTAACGTATTGATTGCTCCTCTCGGTGCGCCATGGAAAGAAATTGCGGATCTTCAAATTTGCTTTGGAAATATAGCACCCGATGGGATTGTGTTTAAAGTCAACGCGCTCGCTGACACGCGATTCACGGGACATGCCATCTGCTTCCAGTCAGGCAAAGAGGTGGCTGACGCGGCCAGCAGCGGACTCATTCGTCCTGGCCACGTGGTGGTGCTCATGGGACTGGGGCCGAAAGGAGCAGGCATGCCCGAAGTACATGTCGCTTCATCCGCTTTAGCGCAACCCGAATTGCGAGGAAAAGTGGTTCTGATTTCCGACACCCGAGTATCAGGAGTTTCGAGTGGCGCGATAGGAGTTCACTGTGCTCCGGAAGCTCATGACGGTGGCCCTATCGGTCTACTTCAAGATGGGGATATCATTGAGATCGATCTTGAAACCGGCAGGATAGATGCTCACGTCGATTTTTCTCAACGAAAGAGCAAACTTCCAGCGGTTAAGCATCTTCATGGTTATTTGGCTGATTTCGCGGCCCTAACGACGCAGGCCAATCATGGTTGCGTTAGCAAATCAAGACTTTCAAAAGCTTAGACAGCTCGTCCCGCGAAAAATCCAAATAGAAGAAAACCAAGCAGCAATTCCTGCAGTCGAATAGAATAGCGATCCGGATCCTCAGAATCTATTCCTGCCAAAGATACCTACCATGAGCGTTTTCTCCTTTCGCCGGTCGCATTCCTCTCGCTTACTCTTAGCAACCATCGCCACGTTGGGATCGCTTTACAGCAACCATCGGGCGGAGGCACAACAAGACCCCACACCTCCGGATTGGTTACCCAAAACGACAATTGCTTACTTAGAGCTAAACCCAGCCGATACGTTCTTGGATCATCCGGTTCGTAAACAGATCCGCAAATCGGCGGCCTTCCGCACCATATGGTCCCATCCGAATTTGACACAAGCCCGAGTCGGATTGACGGCTATCGAATTCGCGCTTGGTGAAAAAATCGACTCGATTCTCAAGAAGGTCAATCATGGCGGAATGCACGTCGGATTTGATGCCGAGACACAAGGTTTGGTGCTTCTAGCTCGAACAGAGAGTGAAGAATGGCTCGTAGAGTATTTGCAGAATCTCAAGAAACTAGCACGTTCCGATGCGAAGTCAAAGAATCAGCCAAACCCAATCGAAGAAAAAGCTTATCGCGATATCGAAGCCTCCAAATTTCAAGATGCCATTGTCGCACCACTTGGACCGTGGCTCATGCTTACCAACAAACCAGATCTCGCAAAAGGAACTATCGATCGATATCTCGATTTATCGCTAGACACCTTATCCGCTAATGAGGCCTTCCAAAAGTACATCGCTAGAGCAAAGGAGATAAATGATACGACATCTAGTCCTACCGAAGAAAATGCCTCGCCGGTTATAGGTCGCCTTTTCTTGGACTTAGATACACTCAGGACAGCCGGAGTTGCTAAAGAGCTGCTCAGTCCGAATCGAAAGGACTTTGGAGCAGAGTTATTGCTAGGTGGATTGTTAGCGTCTTTACAGAAATCCATGTCGGCGAGCGCGGAGCTTGCCATGACTCCCAACGGTTTTGCGATCGCCGCTCAATTGCCAATCGAGACAGAGAGTTTGCAAGAGTCCCATACTTTTTTTGTTGGTCCCGATCACAATGGCTTTGCCCCAGTCGTCATCGATATTCCAGGAGCCGTCGCCAGCGTTGGTGCCTACCGCGATATATCACAATTATGGCTGAATGCAGGCGATCTATTCGATCAAGCAGTGAACGATCAACTAGCCCAGGCCGATAGCACATTGACAACCCTTTTTTCTGGCAAAGATTTTGCGGAGGACATTTTGGGGGTCATTGAACCACAGCTTCAACTCGTTGTAGCGAAACAATCCGAAAGAAACTTGAAACTGGCACCCTCTATTCGATTACCAGCTTTTGCCCTCATTGGAAAGCTTAAAGATGCGGGCAAAATGCGACGCGAGTTAAAGCGAACCTTTCAAAGTTTGATCGGGTTCCTTAACATCGTGGGAGCCATGGAGGGGCAGCCACAATTAGAGTTAATGTCGGATGCAAAGTCCGAACAAGATTCGCAGTTTTATTGGGCAGAGTATTTGCTAGATGCTGATAAGGAGTACGACAACGGTCTACCCATCCAATTCAACTTCCAGCCATGCATTGCCTTTTCTGGTGACCACGTCGCTGTTGCTAGTACGGTAGAAATTGCTCAACAAATCTTTTCGACGGAAGTCGCCAAAACCAATAAAGCATCGACCAAATTTGAGAAAGCCAACACAACGGTTGTGTTGGATATCACATCGATTTCAAGTTTACTATCCGACAACAGAGAGACCTTGATCACCAACAACGTTTTGGAGAAGGGACATTCTCGACAACAAGCGGAAGAGGAAGTCGACGTGCTATTTCTCGCATTAGGTCTCTTCAAAGAACTGCGCGCCAGCCTCTCATTTCAAGAGTCGACGGATTTATCGATTGAGCTAGATATACAATCGGAGGTAAAGGCCGATGCAAAGTGAATCCCCCTTAAATCCTGCTATCGCGTGGCAACCATGGACACCTAGCGATTCAGAACCATGGAACCGGGACCGAGCAAGTCTACTGTTTCGGCGCGGCGGGTTTGGTGCCAATGAGCCGTTGCTTCGAGAGGCAGTTAAACGCGATCCGCAAGAGGTTGTAGCAGATCTGGTTTCACGAGGTGTCAATGTCGAGCAGAATTCCTCCTTTGAAAAAGAATCGGCATCGTTAGCCTCTTCGATTCGGGCTTCGGGAGAAATGACCAAGCTGGCATCGTGGTGGCTTCATCGGATGCTAAATTCTCCTGCTCCGATCGTTGAAAAGATGACATTGTTTTGGCACGGTCACTTTGCGACGGGTGCGGAGAAGGTTCTCGATCTAGATCTCATGTATGAGCAGAATCAATTGCTTAGAAAGCATTGCTTGGGTGATTTTCGAAAAATGGTCCACGAAATTTCGAAAGACCCCGCCATGCTCATTTACCTTGACAGTGTCACCAATCGAAAGGCCCATGCCAACGAGAACTACGCGCGTGAATTGATGGAGCTCTTTTGCCTGGGAGAGGGTAACTATACGGAAGCCGATGTGCAACAGTTGGCCAAGTGTTTTACCGGGTGGGAGATTCGCCGGAAACAGTTTCGCTTTAACTCCTATCAGCACGATAACTCGGAAAAGGAGATTTTGGGTAAAGGCCCTATAAAGTCTGGAGAAGAGGCAATCGATGTTGTACTAGATTGTGAAGCCATGCCTCAGTTTATTGTTTACAAGCTTTACAAGTTTTTAGTTTGTGATGAACCAGAACCAGCAGCAGAGCTGTTGGAGCCTCTGGCTGTGAAGTTTAAAGAGAGCAATTATAAAATCGGACCTGTGGTGGAAATGATACTTGGTAGTCGATTGATGCTATCCGGTTGGAGCGTTGGCAAGCGGGTTCGTTCCCCGATCGAATTAATCGTGGAACTCATGCGATCCCTAAATGCGACCGCCAACTTAACGAAGCTTGCTGAACGAATAAAGCCACTCGGTCAGTCTCTTTTTTATCCACCTAACGTCAAAGGCTGGGTCGGTGGTCGCGCCTGGATCAATTCGTCCACATTGATAGGACGTGCCAATTTAGTTTACGACTTGCTCAATGACGAGAATACAAAGGTTGAAGGGAAACCGATCAACGAATGGTCTCAATCGATGAAACTCAGCGATTCCAAACAGTGGGTTGATTCACTTGCAGCGACATTATTCGCATCCAAGCCGACAATGGCAGAACAGCAAATGATTTTGACTCGTTTGGAGAAGACTCCCAAAGGAAGTTTGGCCAAGCAAACGATCATTGAACTAGTAACATTACCAAGGATCCACGTATCATGAAATACACCAATCAGAATCGCAGGTCCTTTCTAAGCGTTAATTTCAAAAGTGCATCTGGGCTTGCCATCGGCGCGAATTTACCCGGAATTTGGATGCAAGCGATTGCAGATGATGCAGCCAGAAACTCTTTGGACTCCGAGAAAATTTTGGTTGTCATACAACTCTCGGGTGGCAACGACGGTCTCAACACCATCGTTCCCTATCGCGACGAGGATTACAAAAAAGCTCGTCCTACTTTGGGTATTGCGGCCAGCGATGTACTCAAGCTAAACGATGACGTCGGTGCGCATCCCGCCATGAAGAACATCATGAGCGTGATCGACTCAGGACGCTTTTCCATTGTTCACGGCGTCGGGTACCCAACCCCCAATCGGTCTCACTTCGAATCGATGGATATATGGCATTCCTGTCAACGCAAAGAAAATAGATCCGATTCGGGGTGGCTGGGCCGAATCTTTGAGAAGGAGTTTTTAGACCAGAGCGATTCCGCTGGCTTACATTTGGGTGCAGAGCCCTTGCCATTAGCGTTGGTAGGGAGAGGAGTGCAGGTTCCCTCGATTAGAGAGGTCGAGCAAATGAAGTTCAAATCGTCGGCGATCGATTCGTCGATGGAGGGAATGAGTCTTGAGGCAGCTAAAGAACAGGATGGAGGGGACCTCATTGGGTTCTTATCCGCGAGCACTGATGCCGCTGTCCGAGCGAGCCAGCGAATCACGGGGGCTCTAGCCAAATCGGGGGATGATTCAAACTTTCCCGAGTCCCAGCTTGCGGAGAAGCTCAAAGTCATATCGAGACTGATTTTGGCGGGCCTCAAGACACGCGTTTACTATGTCACTTTGGATGGTTTCGACACACATGCCAATCAGTTGGCGGCACATCAGGGGTTATTGCGACAATGGTCCGAGGCGTTGGCAGCGTTTCACAAGCGACTGGAGCTGGCTGGCGAATCTGAGCGCGTGCTTGTCATGACCTTTAGCGAATTTGGACGACGGCTCAAAGAGAATGCGAGCGAGGGAACCGATCACGGTGCAGCGGCTCCCATGTTTTTGTCTGGCCCCAAACTGCCGCAATTGCAGGTTGGTTCGATACCGTCGTTGGTGGACCTAGACGATGGGGATTTGAAACATCACACCGATTTTCGCTCCATTTACGCTTCGGTGATCGAGAATTGGTTGGGGCAGTCCAGCGATTACGCTTTGGGAGGAAAGCACGAGCCGATTGCGGGCTTGTTAATCTAATCGGAAATTGGCTCATCTATTGGTGGTAGGTTGGGGACTCTCGCCCGGCTCGCGGCTTATCGTCGAGCAATAGCGTCCAACTTACGCCTGCTAGACGGTTGTTTTCAACGCGCGTTAAGATCGCTTCCCCGGAACGCCGTCGGCTTGTTAAAACGCGGCCATTAAAACTAGGTGTCCTCCGCTTGGGAAAAACAAGTAGGAAAACCTTGAGCTGGCTCTAGTGTCTTAGTCAGACCGCTTACAACGATTGCGCAACCCACGATCTTTATGCTGCTTTTGGGGGATCTGACGAACACAAATTGCGCAATCACCCTGAACTGCGCCTGCGGCATGTTCCCCCTAGATCTACTAGACGGAAGTATTGATAGGACGATTTCTTAATCTTGGGTGAGATGTTTGAATTAAGGCTTTTATGACGAAAGCAACGCTTCTATCTTGATAGTGGTCCCTGATAGGATGGAGAGATTGTCTTAAGGCGATTTCTCGGATCGTTCGATGGAGGGATGTCGACTTTGCTAGCTTGTTTCTCATTTTGCTGACCAATTACTATGTCTTCCAGCGCAACGGACGAAAACGTAGAGCAGACCAAGCGGCGGATTCGAACGCTCGTGTCCGAAATCACCGAGCTCTCCAAATCGGAAACAGCGGCAGCGGATTATTATCCAGCCGTTTTGCAGCGAATTATCTCAGCTTTGGCTGCTGAGGGTGGTGCGGTTTGGCTGGTTGATCCGGATGGAGCGATGCGACTAGCTCACCAAATTCAGCTAGATCCGATTTTGATGCAGTCGGGCACTCCGGAATCGATGCAGCACGGACGACTGATCGGTCGTTTGATGGCTCAGGGGCGAGCAGAATTGGTTCCTCCCTACTCGGGATCGGGGGAGGCAGACGGGGAGGGAAATCCGACAGCCCATTTGCTCGTGACGGCCCCTCTGGCCTCTAGCAAACAGACGGTGGGTTTGCTGGAAATTTTGCAACGAGCCAATTCCCCGGCGGAAGCTCAGCGAGGCTACCTCCGCTTCTTAGAGCACATGACCAAGCTGATCGGCGAGTGGCTTCAAAGCCATACGTTGCAGCAGGTATCAACTCGTCAAGAAATGTGGCAACAGGCCGATCAATTCGCTCGGTTGGTTCACGACAACCTCGATATTCGCGACACCGCCTACACCATTGCCAACGAAGGCCGACGACTCATCGAATGCGACCGGGTCAGTGTGGCACAAATCAAAGGGGGCAAGACCAAGGTAATTGCCATCTCTGGACAAGACTCCATTGAGAGTCGCTCTAACATTGTGCAGGCGTTGAATACGTTGGCTACCAAGGTCGTGAAAAGTGGAGAGCCACTTTGGTATGACGGCAGCACCGAGGATTTGCCGCCACAACTCGAAGAAGCAGTCGAAGACTATGTCGATCTATCTCACGGTCGAACGATCACCATATTACCTATTCGCCAGCCAGAAAAGACGATCGAAGGGGACGTACTGGCAGCGCGAAGCGAATCGAATGAGAGCCGGCAGCGACGCAAGGTCATTGGCGCTTTGATTGTTGAACAGATTGAAACGCAGCTCTCTCGCTCCGCACTTGAGGGACGAGTCGACTTGGTTTACGAGCATGCATGCCGAGCCATGTCTAACTCCCTGACGCATTCGAACATTTTGTTCATGCCCGTTTGGCGATTCTTAGATCGCTGCTTATGGATGTTCCGTGGATCAGCACTCCCGAAGACCCTTGGCATTTTAGGGGCAGTGGCAATCGCGATTCTTGCGCTCTTCATAGTCAAAATCGATTTCACCCTCAAGGGTAACGGTCAGTTAAAACCATCGATCGAGGAAAACGTATACGCTCACGCGAACGGCAACATTGAAGAGATTTATGTCCGACACGCGACTGTTGTTAAAGCGGGTCAAAAGTTGGTCTTGATGAAAGACGATGACCTGTCGCGTGAGATTAAAGGGGTAGAGGATCAAAAGAACCTACAAGTCAAGAAGCTCGATAACCTCCGCAGCCAAAGCAATCAAAGTGGCGCCGTATCAAACGACGAACAGTTTCGAATTCAGAGAGAGCTAGATGAAACACAAGAAACCATCAAGGCATTAACAACTCAGTTGATGTTGCTTCGTCAAAAAGAAGACAAAATGATACGTACGAGTCCGATCGATGGAATCGTGATGGATTGGGACATCGAGCGTGTTCTCAATCGACGGCCCGTTGTGATGGGACAACGATTGATGACCATCGCTAACAAGAATGCAGATTGGGAGCTTGAAGTTCTCTTGCCTGAGAAAAAGTTAAGGTACCTCGAGCAAGCGTTCGCAAGGGAGGTAGAAAAAGGTTATCTCCCTGTGACGTTCATTCTCATGACCGAATCATCGACAGAATATACCGGTAAGCTCGATTTGAAGGGCGTTGCGGGGAGAGTAGAACTGGATCCCGAAGAGGGGCCAATTCTAAAGTTGCGTTGCATCCCAGATCCCGAAGCATTAAAAGCAATCATAAAGAACCCAGGCTCTAGAGTCATTGCCAGAGTTCATGCGGGACGCGAGAGTGCCGCTTTTGTTTGGTTCCACGAGATCGTGGAATGGGTTCGAGCGTACGTTTGGTTCTAATTGCCCAATCGGAGAATTTATGAAGAAGACCTTTATTGTTTCTAGCGCCGTCGCGATCGCCCTTTTGGCAGGACTATCTTCTGTTCCCCAAGTGCGTACGTTTGTTCATGGTTTGGTTCCATCGCTTGGGGTTGAGGGTGGAGTCGCAACCAAAGAGACGACTCCCACGGCCACGCTCCAATTGGGAGATATGCGTAGCTTCCAAGAAGCAAACCTTTCCGTGACCGATCAAGATTTCAAGGGGCAGTTGGTTGATATCGATCAACCAACCTCTTCAGCTCCCGAACTAGCAACTGTAGCTCATTCGAAAAGTGAAGAATCCAAACCAAGAGTTCTGCTCGCACAATCAACCGAACCAGCAAGATCATTGAACGTAGCTCAGACGGCAGTACCCAACGATCGCATGACTAAATTAAGCTCTTTTGAGCAGGTTCCCAACGAGGGAGTTCAGGTTCCCGCGGTGAGCTCAAGCGGCACTTTAATTGACGCAGGTGCAACACTCGTCTTTGTTAACGATATTACCGTGCCAGCTCAAGCGGATGGAATCATTACGAATTTGCAAGTAGACGAAGGGAACATGGTTCGAAAAGGGGATCCCATTTACCAACTCGACCCTCGGTTAGCCAATGCGGAGATTTCCGTTCAATCCAAGGAATTGGATCAAGCTAAGCTCAAATACGAAGACACGAGCAACTTAGAGTTTTCTAAGCTAGCCCATAAGGTCGCTATCACGGAGTATCAGATCTCGAACAATCTCGTAACAAAACAAGCGGAAGACGAGATGACGAACAAGAAAAAGGAACTTGAGGCCGAGAAGGCCAGACTACAAGTGGTCGTATCCGAAATGGAAAAAAGAAAGGATCTGACACTTGTTGGAGTTTCCGAAGCCAAATTGGACGCAGCTAAGGTCCAGTTAGACTTGAGGAGTTTTGTTGCACCTTGGGATGGCATTGTAAGCGAAATCAAGAATAGACAATCCGCCTATGTAAGAGCTGGTGAACCGATTCTGCAGTTGACTGACATGCGAAAAATCAGGGTTAAGGGACAGGTAGATGTATCGTCCGGCGTTGCTCCCCATTTGGTTCTCAATTCACCAGCACGCGTCGTTATCGAAGTCGCACCTGGTGTCGAGGAAACCGTCGAGGGGGTTGTCGGTTACGTAGCTCCAAGTGCAAAAATCGCCAATAGATACCCCTATTGGATTGAAATTGATAATCGACTGCTACCCGACGGGCAGTATTTGTTTCGCGGTGTGATGAAAGCACGCGTGGAAATTCAACCCCGACGTCAGTAAAAAGCAAAGCCCTTTCAAGCTCCCCAACTCGGAAGTCGTTAATCCATGACCTCGATGGCTGATTCACTAGTCAATAGCGCGATGCGACCGCTCAAGTTGCGTCGTCGCCCTGACTTGGAAGCTAGTCGGAACAAATACCATGGAAAGGCATATTGGGTTGTTAAAGAACCGGTAGGTCTTAACTATTTTCGTTTTCACGACGAGGAGTTCGCCATTCTCAATATGCTGGATGGTGAAACCAGCTTGCAACAAATCAAAGATGACTTTCAAGCGAAGTTTGCCCCTCAGCGAATTTCATTGCAGGATCTTCAACAATTTGTTGGAATGCTACACCGTAGCGGATTGGTGATATCGCATTCTGGCGGCCAAGGACGTCAATTGCGTCGACGGGGAGATCAGAAAAAGAAACGCGAGCTGATTGGCAAACTGTCCAATATCTTCGCGATCCGATTTCGTGGCATCGATCCTGAACGACTGCTAACTCGACTGCTGCCTTGGTTTGGTTGGGTTTTTACCGTTTGGGCGCTGATCTTCGTTGCTATTTTAGGATCGGCGGCAATCATGTTAGTCTTGGTCAATTACCAAGACTTTAAAACCAAGCTTCCGACCTTCGAATCTTTTTTTGCAGCAGACAACTGGCTTTATCTTGGCATTACGATGGCAGCCGTGAAAGTCCTTCACGAGTTTGGTCACGGATTGAGTTGCAAGAAATTTGGGGGGGAATGTCACGAGATGGGGATCATGTTTTTGGTCTTCACACCGTGTCTTTATTGCAACGTTTCCGACTCATGGATGTTGCCCAATAAATGGCAGCGTGTCTTTATCGGCGCGGCAGGCATGTACGTCGAATTGTTTTTGGCATCCATAGCAACCTTTCTTTGGTGGTTTAGCGATGACGGGATGTTCAATTTCCTGTGCTTGAGCGTCATGTTTATTTGTTCGGTAAGCACTGTCGTCTTTAATGGTAACCCATTGCTGCGGTTCGACGGTTATTACATCCTGATGGATATCCTCGAGATCCCGAACCTGCGTCAGAAAGCAAACGAAGTTCTCAAGCGATGGTTCCAAAAGAATTGCTTGGGTCTAGAACTACAAGAGAACCCGTTCTTGCCAACAAAGAACCGATTTTTGTTCGCATGCTTTACGATAGCGTCCAATATTTATCGATGGGTCGTCACCATCAGTATCATCATGTTCTTAAACGAGGTACTAAAACCCTATGGCTTGCAGGCACTGGGCAGAGCTGTTGCAGTGGCCGGTATCGTCGGCATGTTGGTTCCTGGCATCATTGCTATCACGAAATTCTTTAAAACTCCTGGAAAGGCCTCAAAGATGAAACGAGCCAATATTCTCACGAGTTTAGCTGTGACCGCTGCCGTCCTATCGGTCGTGTTTTTCCTACCGCTTCCCTTTAGTGTTCGATGCGCCATAGAAACCAAGCCACGCGATGGTCTCGAAGTCCGCTCCACAGTACCAGGCGAGCTCGTCGAGTGGAAAGTTAAGCCTGGTGACTCTGTTAGAAAAAATGACGTTATTTGCGTGTTGGACAGCATCGATTTGAAGATCCAGTTAGCCAAGGCAATTTCGGAACGAGATCTATCCAAGCGACGACTGGAGATCCTCGATGAACGCAAAAACATCGATCCAAGCTTATCGGGCGCTGCGAGTGAAGAACAAAAAACCTGGGAGCGAACAGTCCGGGCAGTGGAAGAGACCGAGTTAAAGCTGCAACGGCTCGTGGTGCGTAGCCCCATCGATGGCATTATTTTTGCCCCCCCCGAGAAAAAAGATAACAAGACGCTCGAAGCCCAAGGTCAATTGCAAGGCTGGACGGGTAATCCGTTTCATCCGAACAACAAGGGATTAGTCTTTAGCGATGGGGAACTTTTGTGCGTCGTGGCCCCTCGAAACGAAATGGAAGGCGAACTGCTCGTTGACCAATACGATCGCAACCTGCTCAAAGAAGGAGACTTGGTTGAAATCATGTTCGATTCGGCAAAGCTAAAATCGTTCCATGGAAAGATCGTAGGTTTTTCGGAGTCTCGCGTGACTGAGGCATCACCAAATGTATCAACCCAGGCCGGTGGAGCAGTGGACACCAAGACCGATGAAACCGGAAAAGTTATCCCCATCAGCGCAACCTACCAAGCGAGCGTCGAGTTCAATGATTTGGATTACACGCTACGCCCCGGATACCGTGGTCGATCAAACGTGCACCTAGCATGGAAGCCATTAGGCTGGCGGTTTTATCGATATGTTATGAAAACGTTTAATTTTAGATTTCTTGGCTAATGCGACTACGTGATCACAATTACGTGGTACATTGAAATTGTCTTTGGCGAAGCCTTGAGGTTTCCCGCATTTTGGATTTAGGAGGAATGAGAGTATGTCGTCAGAAGTAGAAACCCCAGAAACCACCCAACAACCTAGTGCTCCCGCACAACCCGTCCAGGTTCAAGTGAAGGACGAGGATGCACTCGCTCTCTATGCGAACTTCTGCCGAGTGACCGGTTCGCCAGAAGAGTTGATCGTCGACTTTGGACTCAACCCACAACCAGTAGGGATTCCAAAAGATCCAATCGTTGTAAAGCAACGTATCATCATGAATTTCTACACCGCGAAGCGATTGCTAGCGGCTCTTTCTATGTCCGTTCAACGACACGAAGCTGTCTTTGGTGTTCTAGAAACCGACATTCAAAAGCGACTCAAGATTCAGCAGTAAGCTGATTGAGAACAAACTCAGAAAAGGCCCGACCGAAAAGTAAAGCTCTGTGAAAAACAGGGCTTTTTTCGTTTTACCAAAGGCAATCTTAGCGGTACGGGCGCAAGCCCTCCGGTAGGGCTCCAACTTGTCAACCGCCTAACAACCTCTCAGACATCGAACCGTACGGCTCGCGCCCTGACGCTATCATTAAAAGCACCGTACGGCTCGCGTCCTGACGCTATCATTAAAAGCACCGTACGGCTCGCGCCCTGACGCTATCATTCGCGCACGACTTCTTCTGGCCAAGTGACGTTGTAACCCAAGGCCGTTAGCTTATCTGCGAGGGCGGTCTTGGCCTCCATTTCGCCGTGGACCAATCGAATCTCTTTCGGTTTGACTGGGATATCGGTGACAAATTTTATAAGGTCATTTTGATCGGCGTGCGCGGAGTAGCCGGAAAGTGTATGCGTCTTTGCTTTCACTTGGACTCGCATATCATCTAGCTGCACCGTTCCATGTTTGGCTCCCGCTTCTTGAATGGCCCGACCCGTTGTTCCATTAGCTTGAAATCCGACAAATACAACATCGGTCGTTTCACGTCCCAAGAACGCTTTGAGATAATCGACGACCCGTCCGCCAGTACACATGCCGCTGCCAGCAATAACAATCGCAGGCCTATGAGATTTCAACAAATAACTAAGAGCCTCTCGATGATCGGCCCCAGCATCAACCTCATATAAATTCTCGAACACAAAAGGTTGTCTATCCATGCGCAATATCTCGCGAGCCTCCTCGCTCCAAAACTCTTCCCAAGTCTCATAGATATTCGTGAGTTTGATGGCTAAGGGCGAGTCGACAATAACATCGATCTTTTTTAATATCTTGCATTCAGTCATATGACATACGTCTTCCATGATCTTATTCAGCTCGAACAATATCTCTTGAGTTCGACCCAAACTGAACGCAGGGATAATGGTGACACCATTGTCCTCCATCGTCTTGCATAGAATTTCTTCGAGCGTTTTAACTCGCTGATCACGACCTTCATGCAGACGATCACCATAAGTACTTTCGAGAACCAGAAAATCAGCGCGTTCCGGGCTGACCGGCGTTTTCATAATAGGAGTACAGTGAGCCCCCAAATCACCGCTGAGCACAAAACGTTCGTCATTGTGATCGATTTCTACATAGGCCGAGCCTAGTATGTGCCCTGCTGGTTGAAAACGGAACTTAGCTCCCTTCTTTAATGCAATCCATTCCCCATACTTACATGGTTGTATCAACTTATTAAGTTGTGAGAGGATCTTTTTGATTTCTGTGCGATCTCGAGTCATGCTCAGGCGAATGGAATCTTCCAGCATGATAGGAAGCATCTTGGCCGTCGGTTTTGTGCAATAGATTGGTCCACGAAAACCCGCCTTTAATAGTAGGGGGATTCGCCCCACGTGATCATGATGCACATGGGTCACTATGAGGGATTCGATCCCATCAATAGAAAATTCTAGGTTGTCCCGATCTCGTCCGCGTGCGTCCGCACCTTGAAAGGCCCCGCAGTCGACTAAGACCGAGCGATGGTCGTCAAAGAATATTTGATGACACGATCCTGTTACTCCGGTATCGCCACCGTGATGTTTTAGATGCATGAAAAGTGAGTTTCTAGAAGAGTAGGATTCTGGAGAGTGCGTTCCACTCCGTACGCTTTATCTTAATCTTAACAGGCAGTGTTTTTCGTGTTGGACACCAAATGCCGGGACGTTCCCCAGGTTTTCCTTTACCGAGTACAATCAAAGCGATTATGTCGGCGCTTCCGGAATCAGTATTTCCCCCTCCAAAATAATAAATCCGTTGACTTCATTATGAAATCCTCTCCCGCATTGGTTTTAGGACTCGATTTTGGCACCGAATCCGTTCGTGCTCTCTTGGCAGACACCCATCGAGGCGAAATCGAGGCTCTTTCGGTACGTTATGCCCATGGACAGATAGTGCATGATATTCCCGCCTCCCTTACAGGCTCGGGCAAGCCGATTGCGATCCACCCACAATACGCTTTTCAAGAACCCGGCGATTGGCTTCGGAGTGCCGCCAAAGCTGTCCGTGCGTTACTCCGCAAAACAGGTCATTCTGGCGAGTCCATTCGAGGAATCGGCGTTGATTTTACCAGCTGTACCATGCTTCCCACGACTCAGGACGGAACGCCTCTGTGCTGGAGAGAAGAATGGAAGAACGAGCCGTTCGCCTGGCCGAAACTTTGGAAACATCACGGAGCACAATTGCAGACCGATCGCATTAATCAGATCGCCGCTAAGAGGGAAGAACCATTTCTTCCCTACTACGGCCGTGTTGTTGGCTTAGAGTGGTTCTTTCCGAAGATTCTAGAAACGATTGAAAAAGCGCCTCAGGTTTATGATGCTGCCGAAGTTTGGCTCGAGGCTGGTGATTGGTTTGTTTGGCAGCTAGTTGGTGGATCGGCTGCAGACATGGCGCGTTCCACCTGCCAAGCAGGATATAAGGGTATGTGGACGGCTGCCGAAGGTTATCCCTCGGAGGCGTTTCTAAAGGCTGTTAATCCCCGATGGAAGAACATCGTCAAAGAGAAACTACCAGGTCGTCTTGTACCGCCTGGGGTCGCTGCGGGGGTGCTAACGAAGGAGATGGCAAAACAATTCGGCCTTAGTCCTGGCACTCCCGTTAGTGCTGCGATCATCGATGCCCACGCGGGTGTACCCGGTGCTGGTGCAGCAGAACCTGGAACGCTGGTTATGGTGATGGGTACCAGCTCGTGCCATATGTTGAATAGTTGCACCGAAGCTTATCTTCCCGGGGTTGCTGGAGTTGTGAAAGACGGAATCTTGCCTGGTTATTACGGTTACGAAACGGGTCAAGCAGCCGTGGGGGACGCGTTCGACTGGCTTCGACGACTGACAAATAGCAAGAGCCTTAGTTCTCTTGGAGAGGAAGCCGCTGCATTACCAGCCGGCGCCGAAGGTTTGCTCTGCCTGGACTGGTTTCATGGTTGCCGCACTCCACTTATGAATGGCAATCTACGAGGGGCATTTACCGGATTATCGCTTCACCATGGTCCTGCCCACATGTACCGCGCTTTGCTGGAAGCATCGGCGATGGGATTGCGATGGATTGTGGAACTGCTGCAAGGTGGCAATGTTGAGGTAAATCGATTTGTAGCAACGGGCGGACTACCGCATCACAATCCATTGATGGTTCAAGTGTATGCAGATGTACTCAACGCGACCATCGAAATACATCCTAGCAAAAACGGACCTGCCCTAGGAGCCGCGATTCTCGGAGCTATGGCAGCGGATTTGTTTCCCGATTCCGAAACCGCGATACGAGCTATGTCAATGCCTAAACGCTCGCAGATGAAATGTGTTAAACCCACTCGCAATCTGCACAAAACATACGACGCTCTCTATCGATCTTATCGAGAATTAGCAACCTTTGAACTACAACGAGTTTAGGAAAATCGCTGTGGAAACATCATAGAGCAATTGCCTTAATTGCTTGGCAGGCCGGACGAGCGTTCCATTCGAAATCTATTCTTCAGTAAACACCGAACTCAAATGCCACTCCTGATGTCTCAAAGTAATCTAGCACACTGAAACAATCGAGGACAATGGTTCTACTTTGTTTTCGAATTTGGTCGCGATCTGTAGGACTACTTTTTATCGGTAGAGTCCAAGTGCTTCTCGAAAAAGAGCTTCATCTTTTCTGCATAGGGAACGCCATACTTCGCAAAGGTAGCCTTAACTTGATCATTGGGCTTCCAGTCGAAGAAGGCATGGCCCGCGCCATCAATTTGGTCATAGACTACGGTTTGCCCTTTCGCCTGCAGCGCTCTCGCGTACGAAGAGACAGCATCATCGCCGATAAGATTATCCCTCGTTCCGCGAGTGAGATATTGGGGCACCGATCGATTGGATGCTTCGGGAATATAACTTTGTGGGGCAGTGGCCGATGCAGCGTCTTCGGACATTCCTCGCTGAAATCCACGTAAGGCTTCTACTGCGAAGACTCCATAACTTGGTGCAGCAGCCCGAATCGACCTTAATAGCTCCTCTCGGATTTGCTCCGCCGTTTTTCCATCCGGAAGATAGGTTGGCTGGAACTCATAAATGCCATCTTTCTCGCCAAATCCTCCTGAGCCGATTTTTTCGATTAGCACAGCCACAGAAGCGGAGAGATGACCACCCGCACTATCACCAGTCACACCGACTCGGTTAGGATCACCTCCGTATTCCGTAGCATGCTCGCGGATATGAACTATGGCTCCGAATACATCCTCGATCAAGTGAGCCATGGAATTCGGCTTTTCGTCTCCATCCAAAGTGCCGATCCAGCGGTAGTCGACACTCGCAACAACAAACTTATTGTCCTTGGTCAACTCCCTGGCCAGGCCTCGCATGATGTCTTCATCGTTAGTCGCCCAACCACCGCCATGGATGATCACAATGACAGGAAGATTCTCAGCTTCTTTAGGAGAATAAACGTCGTACTTAAGTTCCTTCTTGCCAGGACGCGCGTACACGACGTTATGCGTTACCTTTAAGTGAGCGACACGATCGGCCTCAATAAACGAAGCTCCAATGCTTTTGTTCTGATCGATGGTAATTTCGAATTCAGATGTCAACGATTCGTGGTACATCGCCCCCCATCGCCCCGGCACAGAATAGTAGATCGAGTCCAATGCAAAGCCATCCTGGGGTTTGGCTCGAACCGTTACAACAGTTCCACTGGCATATTTACCATCTGCTGGCAACGACGGCTCAAGTTCGATAGCTCCATTTACAATGGCATCCAGCTTTACAGTAAAAAAATCTTCTTGTGCTAAAAGTGAGTTAGTGACGAGAACCATAGCTCCTACCATCGAAAGGTAAGAATTTTTGGGTACGATTCGCATTATTATCGATCCTATCTAATTGACGAGGGAATGGCATTTCCAGCGATTGGGCTACTTCAAGGTGACCGTACCAAAGTTTTTAGTATCAAGATAAGAATCATTCTCGGCATGGTTCCATTTGCTCACTCCGGCACGTGAACCATGTCCAGGATCGTCGTTGACTTGCAATTCGATTCCTAACTTGGAACCTGCTTCTTTCTTTGCGTGGTCCAATTTGATCGATAATTCTACTAGGTACCCCCCCTCGACTTCTTTCGCAACCGCCTTGATTTTACTCTCGGAGTATCCGTTCCCTCCCCCGGAAATTTTGCCCTTATAGGAGACTCGATACTGAGCATCGTCTTCCTGGTAGGATCCAGCTTTCTGATTCAACTCATCCACGAACAACTCAATGGAATCTTGTTCGTAGTCATTCGAGGACGCGTCAGACAGTTTGGAATCCTTAACATGTAACAATGCATAAAGATTATCTTTATCCCACATTAGCTTGACCATTGCTTTCGCAACCTTGGATTCTGAAATGGATGTTTCCGAAACGCAGATCTTCTTGACCTCTAATTCAGGAATATTCTTCCAAGCCTCATCGATTTCGCCATCTACCTGGGCGGTGCCATGAATAGCGACCGACTCAGTAGTCGATTCCGATTTCTTTTCGTTAGAATCCTGACCAAAAGATGTGAGCTGTGACGAGATCAGACAAGACACAAAAAAAGTGAAGATGTTAAAACGCATAAGGTGCCCTATTGGTTGGAAGAGGATCGTGAGCGTGACCTAAAGATGAGAATTTTGTTTCAAATTGGTTTGGTGCATTAGTGGATATTTTTTCGATCTACTTTCCAGATCGTAGATTTCGACAATTCATAGTGATCCGTTGTAAAGAGCTTCGCCGCATCTTGATCGCTTTTCAATTGCCAGTTAAGCCACCCGAGAGCAACAATGGCAAACTCGCCGCCGTGCGATCGTCCGTAAGTACCACCGTGCCCCACATCCATATTGGCGACAAAGGCGGGTATCTTTTCGATTCGCTTAAAGTCATCCATGCCGTTTTTGTAGGCTATGTCCGACTCACCGCCGAGAAGGTACAGTACCGGCGCATGCAACTTTGCTATGAGATCCTTGGTTACTGCAGGCATACCAGGTATTCCACTAGGTCGTCGTGGTTCTGTACCGGTCGGCGGAGTCGAAGCAGGTGCTGAACTATTTCCACCAGCAATAATTCCGCTATTACAGACTAATGTCGTAGAAACACGTGGATCAGTTGAGACCTCGAGTGCCTGCAGTCCTCCGCACGACATTCCCCCAACAGCGATCTTGGTCGTTGCGATCTTGCCATAGTACATGCTCGACGCATTCTCGTTCTGTGCAATAGCCCAATTGATTCCGTCGATTAACTGGGACGATTTGGTACGGCTACCTCTCGAGTTTTGTTCCGGCTCAAGCGGCCCGATAGCAATGACTAGGTATCCATGGGAAGCAATTTCTGAGAGGAAATTTTGGTGCTCCTTTGACGAATTCGCACAGGCTCCATTACCCCAAACCATAATCGGTAATAGGTTTGATTCGCCGAAAGCTAACAATTGTTCGGGCCTATAGATGGCATGCGTCGGAAGACTCTCGTCACTACAGACAATTGCTTTATGAACTCCAGTGCCGCCATCCTCTATGATGCGAGTCGCCGTCTCTTTAGATATCTTCCAATCTCCGTCGTCCATGCCAAAAACTATTGGCATCTCCATTAATGAGCTTAAAGCCAACGGAGCGATCCAACGCGCCAGTTTCATCTATACCTCGACAAAGAAAGACATTAGTAGTTCAGACACTACGCCTAAAAGCGATAAGATCAAACGCCAACGACATAACATTGCGTCCGATAGATGCAGGACAAGATGGAAATCTCATCCTGCTTTGTTAACTCTCGGATCAGAAAATCGCGTTTAACTAAGAATCGATGTGATCTCTAGACTTTAATTTCATAGCCCTTTCGGCTCTCTCGCTTTAGGAACGAATTGGCTTGTTCGTCTCCTACGATCTCTCGCTTAACGGGATCCCACTTCAACTCTCGACCCAATCGGATTGCAATGTTGGCCAAGTGACATATTTCCAGCATACGATTGTGAGTCCATACATCCGATATAGGCTGTTTGCGAGATCGCATCGATGCAATAAAGTTATCGGTATGATTTTCGCTCACGGGACCGCCATAGATTGCTTCGATAGCCCCCTCTGGCAATGGATTTGTAGCGAGATCCTCAACGGGCTTACCGGTCAACCGACCACGGTTTACGAAGATTCGCCCCTTGGTTCCCTCGAATAGGATACCGTTATCACCTTCGCTCGTGATAACCATAGGAATATCGCCCGGCATGTTAGCATGGATCTCGAACTTGGTCGGTGAATTATATCGATCGCTAACCTTCGGATTTCCGTTTTCGTATTCGACAGGGAGTTCATAACTCACTGGTGTAATTTTGTTAGGACCTGTTTCGTGAGCCCCCAACGCCCATGTTGCGATATCGACATGGTGAGCACCCCAGTCGTTCATTTGACCTCCTGAATACTCATACCAGTTACGCCACGCGTAATGGCAATTGGTGTAAAGTGGTACTCCACCACCGTAACCTTGACGGATTTCTGGCAGAGCTCGATAAGGAACCATTGGTGCTGGCCCGAGCCACATGTCCCAATCGAGTCCCTCAGGCACATCAATAGCGGGCAACTCAGGTGAGCCGGTCGCACCGTTGATTCCGCACGTAACCTTTTGGATATCGCCGAGTCGTCCGCTGCGAACAATCGCAATGGCCTTTAAGAAACGGCTATCAAACTCAGTTCGCTGCATAGTTCCTACTTGGCAAATGCGACCGGTTTGCTTCACAACCTTCTCAATGAGTTTACCTTCATCAATCGTAAGAGTGAGCGGTTTTTCGCAGTACACATCTTTGCCTGCCAACATGGCTTCAACAGTAATCTTGGTATGCCAGTGATCAGGAGTCGCGATCATGACCGCATCAATGTCTTTGCGATCAAGTATCTCTCGATAATCTTTGTAGGCATCAGCCGCTTTGCCCGTTTTATTTTTGAGCTTTTCGTTGATCGCTCCGAGTACATTGGCATCGACATCTGCAAACGCAGCAAAGTCTGCATACTTAGTGGACTTGTCTGTGATCGTCCAACCTTGATTCCGTAAACCAATCGTTGCAAAAACCGGCCGCTCATTCGGTGAATCCTGCCCGCGCGAGACACTATTGGTGCCGACAAAGAATCCCGTACAAGCTACCGCCGACGTAGTCTTTAAAAAGCTGCGTCGATTTTTGTTATTTGGAGAGATCATTACAAACCTTTCGAGAGATGAGATTATCGGGCGATTTGTGTGGGAGAACCTTAAATGTTAAACGATGTTACACGGAGTTCTCGTCGTCTACTTATCTATTAGTCTACCGGTCACATTATACCTTTTTCCACTATTTATTGGCTCGCAACTATCGCTTTGGCCTGGTTGAATTTTTTCCTCTTTCGTTTCCATTTTCAGGTGACCACCGTCGACACCAATCAACGGGCAAGAGTGCCCAGTTTATCTTTACTGAGCGCATAGAATCGTCTAGAGCAACAAACCCGTGAACGCGGGATAATGCCCAAGCGAATTCCCTTGCTTACACGTAGCTTTATGACAAATATCATCTCCGAGCTATGGCACTAAGTCCCGAAAGTTCTTCGAAAGATGTCTCGCGCTGGCTGCCCTTTGCCGTCTTCCGTCGCGTAAAACGGTCTCTTTTCCACTTCGTAGGCCGTTTGTGGACTGATTCCCATAGCGGTGAAAATCGTAGCGTGAAGATCTGTCACGCTTAATGGCTTATCAACCGCCACAAACGGTCTCTCTATGGCCGACGCTCCATAAAGCTGTCCGCCGACGACGCCACCTCCCCACATAACCACACACGATGAACCAGTAAAGTGCCGGTGCTGACCATAGTGTTTCATCGTTTTGAGGGACTCCACTGGTTCTGATGTTTGATCCGCAGCGTTCGATCCCGGCTTGCCCTCCATGATCATATCTCGACTAAACTCGCTCGCCAAAATAACAAGAGTTCGATTCAACAGCCCTCGGCTCTCCAGATCCAAAATCAACTGTGCGATGGGTTGATCGATTTCTTTTTTCATCCGCTGCAATGTTGTGTGGCCATCAGCATGGGTATCCCAGTTCAAAAACGGGACATACTCGGTCGTGACTTCTACAAACCTTGCTCCATTTTCGACCAATCGGCGGGCTAACAAACAACCTCTGCCAAACCGACCGGTGTCGTACTTGGCATAACTTTCTTTTGGCTCCAAAGAAATATCAAACGCTTCTCGTTCCTTAGAACTTAATAGTCGATACGCATTCTCTATCGATCGTAACTGAGACTCATATTGAAAGTCGCTCATATAATCGCGTTGGGGAGATGAGTCGATCAATTTCTTGAACAGCTTTTGTCGATTGGCAAATCGGCCCGCATCCATTCCGGCGGGTGGTCTAACGGACTGAGCTGCCTCCTCAGGAAACGGCAAATTCAACGGACCGTATTCACTTCCAAAGAAGCCAGCAGTCGTAAAAGCTTTCAGTTCTTCCTGCTCGCCAACTCCCTCTAATCGCTGACCGATATTAACGAACGCAGGCATCACAGAATTGAGGGGTCCCAATACCTTGGCCATCCAGGAACCAATATGAGGACACGCCACAGTTTGAGGCGGAACGTAACCCGTATGCCAATGAAACTGATGTCGTGAGTGCAAAATACTTCCAAGATCTGGAAGTACGTGTGAACGGATCAAAGTGGCTCGATCCATGACCCTGGCAACATGCTCTAACCCTTCGGTAATTTTTATATTGTCGACAATCGTATCAATAGCCGGGAAAGTACTCTCGATCTCCGCAACCGGAACACCGACTTGGAATGGAACATACCGTTTTGGGTCAAACGTGTCCGGGGCCGCCATACCTCCCCCCATCCATAACACGATACAGGAATCGGCGGTTGCAGTGGGATGTTCAGTGGCTTGCCCATCGTTAGCCGCGTACGCTCGCGGAGCTCCCAGGCCCAGAGTGGTCACACTCGCAGCCGCTAGCTTCTTGAGAAACTCGCGTCGGATTTCAAATTCTGCTTGCATCTTATTCGGATATTGCATTATTTCCTCAACGATTGATTTGAAATTCGGGAAGCATGATGATCGCCCAAAGAGTGTCTGCTACGGCTGACGAATTCAGCGGTAACGATAAATCGTTCGTCAAGACATTCAGCTCCTCTGCGGTCGGATCGCGCCCCAAAGCATACTGATACACCCATCGAACAAAATCGGTCGGATTATCCCACGATTTTTTGGATAACCGTTCCGCCCCAATCCTAAGATAACTATCGAGCGTTTCCCCGATGGACAGATCGATCGCTTCTAACGTCGTCATTTCGGTTGGTCGGACCGACACGATTTGATCTCGATTAGGTCGTCCCAACGAACGCATTAAAAAGTCACTCTTCACTAGCGACGCGCGAACCATAACGACATTTCCATTGATTCCCTTCGTCAATAGACCGTTCGCCAGCGGGGTAACTCTCCCTGACCAGATACCACCATGATTCACGACTTCGGCTGCCTGCCAGTCGCTTGGTCGCTGTTGATACTCACCATTCTCGTTGGGAAGTTTCGTGGACCACTGCCACGAAGCATCTGTTCCAAAACCTCTGACGGTTTTGTCTGGGGATAAAAGACGTAGATCGCACCAAAGCCCTGCAGGGTTTGGTGAATCACCCCCATTTCGACCAACAATAACTAACTCATGCTCTCCTACCGTTGCATCATCGATTGTAAACAAGTTCGGTGAATCCCACTGCTTACCTTCCCCGACAAGTCGTCCATCTAAATACGCGCGATACTCGTTATCACAACTGATCACCGCGACCAACCTCTCGGGTGCATTTTCTAGTTTAAAAACTTTTCGAAATGCAATTGTCTGCCCCGCGGGAGCTCGCGTCGCGTCTGATGTATTCCAAATCCATTGAGCCCCCGCAGTAGCCGTATTATTGGTCTCCGTTCCTGGTTCCGTGCGTTGAACCTGTGCATCCATGGCTACAGGCGCTGCGCCGGTCATCTGCCAAATGGCATCTAAAAATTGCTCAGCTGTCAACTTTTTAGCCCGTGGCCCGCGATAGACATAAACACCAGCTTCGCTTGTCTCGCTGACCGATTCAGATTGCGACTGATAAGCTGCCGAGGTCACGATCAATCGCAAGGTTTGCTTTAAGTCATACTGATTATCCGCTAAATGAACCGCCAAGTAGTCAAGTAAATCTTCATTCCATGGTTCCGACTGCATCGCGTCAGTCGGATGCACAATACCACGCCCCATAAGCCGGTGCCATAGTCGGTTCACAATGGTCCGAGTAAATCGTCCGTTATCAGGGTGTGTCAATAGATTCGCTAACTGCTCGAGTCGCTGTGCTTTATTCAAAGCAGGGTCAACGGCTCCTAGCTCAGGAAATAACCACTTGGGCTCCGCTATTTGCCCAATTGGCTTATCACAGCGATGAATCTCTAGCGGTCGCTCACTGTAAATGGCTGCCAGACCAAATGCTTCACTCAAAGTCCATCGATCCACAAAACTGTCATGGCATGATGCGCACTTAAGATTGATTCCGAGAAACGATTGGCCGACACTTTGCGCAAATTGGATTTCGACGGTTTGCCCAGCGCTGACTTCGCCACGCCATTTAATGCCATTGATGAATCCGGCGCTATCTGGTGTGGGGGGCGCGATAAGCTCGCGAGCCATCTTGTCATAGGGCTTATTACGGAGTAATGAGTCATACAACCAAGTCGTTATCTGAGTTCGGCCACCAGTAATAAAACCGGTCCCAGTATAATCATTACGAAGCAGATCGTTCCAAAATGTCAACCAATGGTCAGCATAGACTATATTCTGTGAGAGCAATCGATCAACTAATTGCGTTCGCTTGTCTGGCCGTGAATCGCTCAGAAATTCGAGACGTTGTTCCGGTGTCGGCAGTAACCCAATCAAATCTAAAGATACTCGTCTCAAGAAAACTTCGTCCGATACGATTGAGGGTACAGATTGCCCTCGGGAGGAAAGCTCCAAGTCTAAGATCCGATCGATTGGGTTATTTCTATTAGATTGTGCAGGGGGAAGCTCTGGCCGTCGTGGCTTGAGTGGTGGTTCGTACGTTCTCGGAGCAAAAGTGTAGCCCGACTCCCATTTGGCTCCCTGGTCGATCCATTTGCCAATCAACGCAATTTGCTCTTGGGACAACCCGTCACCATCAGGCGGCATTTGGTAGCCGTCTTCCTTTGAGTTAATTCGAAGAAAAAACTCACTGGACAAATGTTTACCAATTTCGATAGGCGATCCTGAGTCTCCTCCAGCGATTAAATCCTCGCGTGTATTGATGCTGAGTCCACCCTCCTTTTGTTGTCCCGCATGGCATTTGGAGCAGTGGGTTTTTAGAATGGGAACAATCGCATGAGCAAAATCAACATCCTCCGCGCAGCATGCTGGGAAAGACGCGAGAATCGCAAATAAAAAAGGAGGCATCAGTAGGAAAGCAGAAAGAATCGATTTTTGCACTTAGACGCCTTGGAGATCGAGACACTTGGAACCAATAAACGCATCGGGCACCCTGACCATAGATTAGCAAACGCGGATGAGCTTTGCGAATCCAAACCTCCTTGAACGGCCCCAATGGCTACGGAATAGCCTGTAAATTTACTTGCCGTCCCTCAAAAAGCAACGTTATTGCTCTTTGATCATCCCGCGAACCTAACCAGTCCACGAGCAATTAGAGCCTACAACCGAGATGACAATCGTCGGAATACGGAATGATTCTGACGACGACTAGTGAACAATGTCTCATCGTCCCAGTCATTCGCGAAAACTCGATCCGTTAACGACGGCGCTGCCTCGAACTCTACAATGCCAGTTTCCTGATCCGACTCTCCCTCACCCTCTGTCTGACTCGTATTGATCGCGTTGATCACCTGCAATACATCCAATGGACTGAGATCTCCGTCTCCCATAACATCAAAAAAGTAAAACGCCTCGTCGCTCTCGGGATCATACTCCGGAAGGGGCACCGAACCTCGACCTAGATTGATGGCGTTGATCAACGCCAATACATCCAACGGACTTACTAATCCGTCTCCATCTACATCCAATCGGTTTATCGGATTCTGCCATGAATTCTCCGAATGCACATCCAATCTCGCACCACCAGAAGTAAATCGATGCACTGACTCGCCATCCTCGAGTCGACCCTCTGTGTATCGCCAGAGCCCTTGTGCCTGTATGCGATCCTCTTTATCAAGGTCGAGTCTTAATAATCCCGAAGCATTCATGCTCGATATCGATCCTGGCGATACGCGGATCACACTTGTACCCACACCAGTCACATCGATCACATCCATCCCGAACAACTTGCCCGACATGGCCGATAAATCCATCATGGCCACATTTGATGTGACTACGATCGGAAGATCCGTTGATTGGTAATTTAAAATGCCTAAAAGCGTGCTTTGGGGCGTCTCCACTCGATACTGAATGTTCTGCTGATCATCAAACAATCGTACCAACGAGACCGAACTTGCTGGGACAGTAAATATCGATATAGATCCCTTGCGAACTTCTAACCGTCCGTCGACGATTCTCAATTCGTGCTGACCTAGATCCCGATCCATCAGATCCAGATTCAAGCCCGTCTGATGCGCATTCTTTAACTCGACGCGATAATCCTCTACCTCACCGTCCAGTGCTAGACCCGTAGGACCTAATGAACCTAGCGTCGAGATTCGGAACCGTGCAAAAGATGTTCCAACGCTGGCTCCCGAGGGAACGGTAAACGATAGCAGGTTCCTACCTGCCATAACGTTCGCAGAAACGAACATCTGTTCCCCTGGATCATTCCAATCGCCGTCGCGATTGAAGTCGATCCAGGCGTCGAGTTTCCCAACCCCTGATGCCGTGACGACTACGCTCGCACGATTGGTAAGTGATGAACTAGCCAATATCGGTGTGACGAATTGGATTCCATCTTCATCATCGAGACCGGTGCTGTCATCTGATAAGGCGTCAACTGACGGAGTACCATCCGGCTCTGCATCGATGTTCGCTCCCAAGCGAAGAGCACCGATTCGGTGCCTCGCTCCATCCTGTGCTAACGTTGTCGGATAAC
>Ga0315899_10001203_pt1 | contig 29965 bp, 20 predicted proteins | sample LakEriMetagenome_2_FD_203518 | JGI IMG/M metagenome (GOLD analysis project Ga0315899, IMG submission 203518) | Freshwater fungal communities from buoy surface, Lake Erie, Ohio, United States - Buoy 4 MA112 | ecosystem: Environmental > Aquatic > Freshwater > Lake | place: USA: Lake Erie, Ohio... | reverse complement strand
AACAAATCAGACAACACCAAATCCGGCAACACCAAATCCGACACCAACCCCTTTAGGGCAACAAGTCAATCCAAATCTTACACCTAACGCCCCTGACAGAACAATATTCTCAAATGCTAGAATACCAGGTTCAGGTACAATATATGTTCTGAGACCATCGGTTCTTGCAGATGGTAAATTGAAAGTGAGAGGTGGAATTGGTCCGGATTTATTGAGTAAAGATTATGAGGTGGACATATATCTAATTGTATTGAACGGGATGGGTACCCAAATAAAGATAGGATCTAGTATATTAAAAAAAGGTGACAATAATATAAATTCTTTTGAGTTTATAACACCAAAATCATTCACAAGAGAATTAGATACTGCTGCAGGATCTACAACAAGTAATAACTCAAGGGAAGTTGGATTTACATTCAAGATAAAAGAATATCCTGAATACGAATTTGGGACGGTTAAGGTAGTGTTACCTTATGAGTGTCCAGGTGAAAGTTATAGAATATATGATTTGGTTGAAGAATCGGTGTACAAATCTATATTAGAGGACCCATGCGGAGAGTGTTATCCTAATGGAACGAATGGTCAAGAAATAATTCTCTACGGTAAAAAATGTACATAATCGTATTTGCAGTATATTTATAAAGAAAAAGTATGAATATTAAATTAGCCTTAGACAATTACTTAGGTAAATCAGCCAGATATTCTGAAATGGATAATGGTGATGGTACCAAGCAAGTTTGTGACTTGGATACTGGTGATTGTTACACAATCCGTATGAAAGACGGACTTATCGAAAGGGTTGATAATACCATGACGATAAATAAAAAAGTTAGAGTTGAAACACCACACGGTGTCAAACAACTATTAAATGGGTAAAAAATGAGCTTAGATAAGAAAATTTTAGCTGAGATTGAAAAGTACAATAAAGTAAATAAGTACATAATGGAACAGGATGCGGCTGTGGCTCCACCTGTACCGGCAGATCCAGCGGCGGCACCAGCACCCGAAGCAGCACCTGCACCAGCACCAACTCCTGAAAAGATCGATGTTGAATCAGATCCTGATGTAGAGAAAGTAGATATGGAGGGTAAAAGCCAAGAGGGCGACGCAGGAACTGAAGAATTAGATATCACTGAGTTGGTTGACTCACAGAAAAAAATCGAGACTAAGCAAGACGATTATTTCGATAACCTCTTCAAACAATTGGGGTCATTAGAGCAGAAACTTTCTGAGATGGATAGTATCATGGCGAGATTGAACTCAATTGAAAATAAGATTGAAAAATATAGAACTAAAACTCCTGAAGAAAGACTTGAACTCAGAAGTTATGATTCTTATCCTTTCAATCAGAAATTATCACAATTCTTCGACGAAAAAGAAGAAGAGATGGAAAAGACGGGTAAAAGAGACTATGTTTTGACACCCGATGATGTAACAGACATCAATCCTTCAGAAATAAAGGATACATTCCAACCAAAACCAGATAACGTAAAAGATTTCGGTTACTAAGAGAATACACATATAAAAGGGGGATTAGGAAACTAATCCCTTTTTTATTTGACAGATGGACTATGTTCAACTATATTTGACATATATTAATTAACACTTTAAAACAGAGTAATCATGAGTGCATTAGATGCCGTATTGGCGCAGTACGAAAAAAACAAACAGTCATCGGGCGGGGCCCAATCTAAGATGTCACAAGAAGAGAGAATGAAGAAATACTTCGCTCTTATTCTTGAAGAAAAAGAAAGTTCAGGACAGAGAAGAATTAGAATTCTTCCTACTCCTGATGGATCATCACCATTCAAAGAGGCTTGGTATCACGAGATCCAAGTAGGTGGTAAATGGCAAAAGTTTTACGATCCAGGAAAGAACGACAACGAACGTTCTCCATTGAATGAAGTTTACGAAGAACTTATCTCTACAGGTAAGGAGTCAGACAAAGAATTGGCAAAACAATATAAGTCACGTAAATTCTATATTGTAAAAGTTATCGATCGCGATAAAGAAGAAGAAGGACCAAAGTTCTGGCGTTTCAAACACAACTATAAGAACGAAGGTATCTTGGATAAAATTATTCCTATTTGGAGAAACAAAGGTGATATCACAGATCCTGAGAAAGGTCGTGATTTGATCATCGAGTTGACAAAATCCAAAACACCTAAGGGTAAAGAATATACCACAGTATCAACTATCATGTACGATGACCCATGTCCTGTACACACAGACAAAGACGTAATGAATCAGTGGGTTTCTGATGATTTGACTTGGCAAGATGTATATTCCAAAAAACCTGTTGAATACCTTGAAGCAATTGCACGTGGTGAAGTTCCACGTTGGGATTCTGAAAAAGGTGGATACGTTTACGGAAACGATGAAGAAGCAACAACTTCATTGGGTGGTACCAAATCTACCTCATATGTAGATCCACAAGCAGATGCTGATGTTGATGGTGACTTACCATTCTAATTTATATCATGTTCCCGACATTTCTGTCGGGAACATATTTTAATACAATAATATGGCGATCAAGAAAAACGATTTTAGTAATTTAAAAAAGAAGTATTCTACTTCTGCAAAATACAAACCACAAAGGTTCTTGGATTTGGGTGCAGACTTTTTGGATGCAGTTGGACTTCCCGGTCCCGCAGTTGGACATATCAATATGTTCTTAGGTCATTCAGATACAGGTAAAACTACTGCAGCGATTAAAGCAGCGGTTGATGCACAGAAAAAAGAGATCCTACCTGTATTCATCATCACCGAACAAAAGTGGAGTTTCGATCATGCAAAACTGATGGGATTTCAATGTGAGGAAGTTGTCGATAAGGAAACGGGAGAATTGGATTGGGATGGGTTTTTCTTGTTCAACAACAACTTCAGTTATATCGAACAAATCACAGATTATATCAATGAGCTCTTGGATGCACAAGAAAAAGGTGAATTGAACTACAGTTTGTGTTTCATATGGGATTCTGTTGGATCAGTACCATGTAAGATGACTTACGAAGGTAAAGGTGGTAAACAACACAATGCATCTGTACTTTCAGATAAGATTGGTATGGGTATCAACCAAAGAATTTCAGGATCGAGAAAGGCAGACACAGAATACGAAAATACTCTCATCATTATCAACCAACCTTGGGTTGAACTACCTGATAATCCTTTCGGACAACCGAAGATTAAAGCTAAAGGTGGCGAATCAGTTTGGTTGAACTCATCATTGGTATTTCTATTCGGAAACCAAAAAGGTGCGGGTACAACAAAAATTACAGCAACTAAAGACAAACGTTCAGTTAAGTTTGCGGTTAGAAGTAAAGTATCCGTTATGAAAAATCACATCAACGGACTTGGATTTGACGATGGTAAAATTATTGTAACACCACACGGTTTCTTAGCAGGTAAAGATTCAACGGAAGAAAAAGCATCTATTGAAACCTACAAGAAAGAATATGCTGACTATTGGAAAGATATCATCGGAGCTGAAGGTGATTTCACACTTACAGAAGAAAAAGAAGATTGATTGTTCACCCTTAAATTGAATATGTGACAAAGACATTGTTGGTGGATGGGGACAACCTATTCAAGATTGGATTCCACGGGGTCAAAGAACTCTTTTACGACGGTAATCACATTGGTGGGGTGTATCACTTCATTAATACCCTCAGACGATTCTTGGAGGAGCAGGAGTACGATAAGGTCGTAGTCTTTTGGGATGGTGACTCAAACTCCTCAGCTAGAAAAAGAATTTACCCTGAATACAAGGCGAACAGAAGGGTAAACATGAATGAATACAAATACGAATCTTACTTAACACAAAAAAGTAGAGTTAAACAGTATTTGGAGGAGGTGTTCGTTCGACAAGTCGAGATGAAAGATAATGAGGCAGATGATCTCATTGCCTACTACTGTAAAGTGGCGACCCAAGAAACTATTACCATATTCTCAGCCGACAAAGACTTAACACAACTCATAAGTCCACAAGTTTCAATTTATTCTCCAATAACAAAACAAGTTCACACGTTTGGAACTAAAATCAAATTCAAAGATATTGAAGTACCACATGAAAATGTTTTGACTTGTAAAATCCTGATGGGAGACAAGTCCGATAATATTGAAGGTATACAATCATTAGGTGAAAAAAGTTTGTTGAAATATTTCCCAAATTTGTCGGAAAAATCCTGCACTATCGAAGAAATCCTTGATAATGCACGAAATATCCCGCAAGAAAAACCTATAAAAGTAATCTCTAATATTTTGACAGGTAAGACAAAAAGTGGTATACTTGGAGAACAATACTACCAAATAAACAAACTGATAGTGGACTTAAAAAATCCACTGATCACGGATGAGGGAAAACAACTTGTTGAATCCATTCATACCGAAGAATTAGATCCCACTGATAGAGGATATAAAAATTTGATGAAATACATGATGGAGGATGGACTATTCAAATACCTACCAAAAAACGACGAAGCGTGGGTAAATTTCCTGAAACCGTTCATGAAGTTAATAAGAAAAGAAAAACGAAAATTTAAAAACTAAAAAACATGAGAGACCAAGATCAAGTAAAGATGGAGTTCCTCCTAACACTCAACGACAACATTGTGGTACAGAGATTTTTCAATGTCAGAGGGTACAACCCAAAGGCAAGAGTTGCAACAGACCTATACGAATATATGTATGAGGTTAAACAAACTCTCCATGATTATTTGAAAATGAAAACTGTTGTTTACATGTTGGACAACAAAGAGGCCATCATTCACGATCCAAAAATTATGGAGACATCATTCACTGATGGACCAGAGAATTTCCACCTTTATGTGAAAGTTGGAGATGAGACAATTTGTCATAGAATTTTTGACGCAAAATTATATCCACCAAAAGTTCGTTATACAGTGGACGTAAGACCATATTTGAAAGAGATCCTTTCGTCATTGACTGACATTTTTTCAAAAACAGAATTAAATCACGAATACTGCGGAATTGAGTTGGCATAAGGAGTATTTATAAATCTAAGGGGTGAGAGAACAAGATATATGCAAAAAAATTTCGATTATTTAGGTAATACCTTCCAGATTCAGTTAATCAATCAGATCGTCGTAGACAAAGACTTTTCACACACAATTATGGATGTGTTAGAGACTACGTACTTTGATAACAAGTATTTCAAGATGATTGTTGCGATGATCAAAGAGTATTTCACTAAGTATCAATCTACCCCAACCTTCGAAACTTTGGAACAGATTGCTAAGTCAGAGATTTCTACTGAGTTAGTTTTGAAAGTAATTCTTGACACAATCAAACAGGTCAAGGAAGCTCCATTCGACGGTAGTGTGTTTGTTCAAGAGAAAGCTTTGAAGTTCTGTAAACAACAAGAGTTACAGAAAGCGATGAAACAAGCGCAGAAGATTATCGATGAGGGTGACTTCGAATCTTATGACAAAGTAGAAGAGTTAGTAAGAGATGCAATTCAAGTTGGAGAAAGAGATTTAGGTACAGGAGACGTATTCGAAAACTTAGACGTAGTTTTAGATGAAGACTTCAGATCTCCAATACCAATGGGTATTAAAGGTATCGATAATCTACTTAAGGGTGGATTGGCTAAAGGTGAAATTGGAGTAATCTTAGCACCGACTGGTGTGGGTAAAACCACAATCCTCACGAAGATAGCAAACACTGCCTTCAACATGGGATTCAATGTTCTTCAGATATTTTTCGAGGACAATCCCAAAATTATTCAAAGAAAACATTTTACCATATGGACTGGTATCGAACCCGATAACTTAGTCTTTCATAAAGAAAAAGTATTCGAAAAGATTCATGAGATTCAGAACTCAATGCCTAACAAATTGGTTCTGAAAAAACTACCTTCTGATTCACTCACAATGCTTCAAATCAAAAACCAACTCAGAAAAATGATTGCTGATGGTACAAAGATTGATTTGGTGGTGTTGGACTACATTGATTGCGTAATGCCAGAAAAGGCTTTAGGTGATGAATGGAAAAGTGAGGGATCAGTCATGAGACACTTCGAAGCCATGTGTCACGAACTTGGTTTGGTTGGATGGACCGCAACTCAAGGTAATAGAAGTTCAATCTCTTCCGAGGTTGTAACTACTGACCAAATGGGTGGATCTATCAAGAAAGCACAAGTAGGACACGTAATCATTTCTGTAGCAAAAACTCTCCAACAAAAAGAACTAAATCTGGCTACAATTGCGATTACCAAGTCACGTATTGGTAAAGACGGGGTTGTCTTTGAGAACTGTAAATTCAACAACGAACTTCTTGAAATCGATACAGAGGCATCTGTTACGTTCTTAGGATTCGAAGAACAACAAGAACAGAAGAAATCTGATCGTGTCAAGGAACTTCTTGAAAAGAGGAAACAAAGAGAACAACAAAAACAAGGAAATTAAATATCTCCTTGTCGTAAAAAAAACTTTAAAAAAACAACGATTTTTTTATTCAAAATCGGGACTGTTAGATGATGAACCTATATTTATCATTTAAAATCCCCGATTTTTTCATAAATTAGTATTTATTAAAATTCACAAAAACATGGACATTTCAAACCGAATACTCTCGGAAATTACAGTGTATATGAAATACGCTAAGTATATCCCTGAGTTGAAGAGAAGAGAGACTTGGCAAGAGCTCGTAACAAGAAACATGGAGATGCATATTAAAAAGTATCCCCAATTAGAAAAAGAAATCCGTGAGAACTACATGTATGTTTACAAGAAACAAGTTCTCCCATCAATGAGATCAATGCAATTCGCAGGAAAACCGATTGAAATATCTCCAAACAGAATCTACAACTGTGCATTTGCACCTGTGGATGACTGGAGAGTATTCTCAGAAATCATGTTCCTTTTATTAGGTGGAACAGGTGTTGGCTACTCAGTACAAAAACATCACGTAGAACAACTACCTGAGATTAGAAAACCTAATCAAGAAAGAGGAAGAAGATGGTTAGTTGCTGACTCTATTGAAGGATGGGCAGATGCCGTTAAGGTTCTTATCAAATCTTACTTCTTCGGTGGTTCAAAAATTGAATTTGATTTTTCAGATATCAGACCAAAAGGAGCACGTCTTGTAACATCAGGTGGTAAAGCTCCCGGTCCTCAACCTTTGAAAGAATGTCTTATCAAACTTGAGGGAATCTTGGAATCAAAACAAGATGGTGAAAAACTCAGACCAATCGAAGTTCATGATATGGTTTGTCATATTGCAGACGCAGTTCTTGCAGGTGGTATTAGAAGAGCAGCTCTTATCTCTTTATTCTCAGCATCTGATGATGAGATGATTGGTTGTAAGAGTGGCGCTTGGTGGGAAACAAATCCACAAAGAGGAAGAGCTAACAACTCTGTAACTCTGATGAGACACAAGATCGATAAAGATTACTTTATGGATCTGTGGAAAAGAATCGAAGCAAGTGGTGCTGGTGAACCTGGTATCTATTTGAGTAATGATAAAGATTGGGGAACCAATCCTTGTTGTGAGATCGCACTTCGTCCTTTCCAATTCTGTAACCTTACAGAAGTAAACGTATCTAATGTGGTATCTCAAGAAGATTACGAAGCAAGAGTAAAAGCTGCAGCGTTCATTGGAACACTTCAGGCAGGTTACACAGACTTCCATTATCTAAGACCAATTTGGCAAAGAACAACAGAGAAAGATGCTCTTGTTGGTATCTCAATGACAGGTATCGGATCAGGTGCGGTTCTTGGTTTGAATATGAAAGCGGCGGCTAAAGTTGTTAAAGAAGAGAACGAAAGAGTTGCAACTATTCTTGGTATCAATAAAGCGGCAAGATGTACAACTGTAAAACCAGCAGGTACAACTTCACTTACATTGGGTACATCATCAGGAATCCACGCATGGCACAACGACTACTACATCAGAAGAGTGAGAGTAGGTAAGAATGAAGCAATTTATACTCACCTAAAGAATAACCATCCTGAATTAATTGAGGATGAATATTTCAGACCACACGACACTGCGGTAATCGGAATCCCTCAAAAAGCACCTGAAGGATCAATCCTAAGAAACGAATCACCAATTCAATTATTGGAAAGAGTTAAGAAGGTACATCTTGAATGGGTTAAAGGTGGACACAGAACAGGAAGCAATACTCACAACGTATCAGCAACAATCTCAATCAGAGAACACGAGTGGCCAGCGGTAGGTGAGTGGATGTGGGAAAACAGAGAACACTATAATGGTCTTTCTGTTTTACCTTACGATGGTGGAACATACATTCAAGCTCCATTCGAAGATTGTACTAAAGAAAAATATGAAGAGTTGATGGAAACTCTCAAAGACGTTGACCTCTCAAAGATTGTTGAGGCTGACGATAACACAGACCTATCAGGCGAAGTTGCTTGTGCGGGAGGTGCTTGTGAAATAGTAATGGCATAATGTCCAAAGAAATAAAGAACACCAGTCAGGGGGAGAAGAAACAACTTCTCCCTTCTGACTTTTATATGGAAGGTGATAAGAAAGTTTTTACGGAAGAGTGGCATGCAAGGAGAGGATTTTGTTGTGGATCAGGATGTAGACATTGTCCCTATGAACCTAAACACGTAAGGGGTACTATTACTTTAATTGAAAAATAATCCAAGTATATTTATCACTATATGGGAGACGGTACTACATATGGTATAAATTTTCCTTTTCGTGATTCAGTTAGAGGTGACTACTTAGATTTGACTAATACTGCAAATCAAGAAATAAGAGCGGATCTTATTAATCTTCTATTGACGAGAAAAGGGGCAAGATATTTTCTACCTGACTTTGGAACGAGGTTGTATGAATACATTTTCGAACCTATGGATGGTTTGACTTTTGATGCTATTGAATCAGACATAAGGGCGAATGTTGAGAAATATATTCCAAACCTGTTACTTAATAGAATTACGATCGAACCATTAGATCCGAAAGAGGAGTCACCCGATCAATTGGAGGTAAACTCTCAGACATCTCAAATTTACAGATACCCTGGTAAAGGAACTGCAGAATATACTGCGAAAATAAAAATAGAGTACTCAATCCAAGATTCGACATTTGCGACCAGTGATTTTGTAATCATCAATATTTAACATAAATGGCTAATCGTAAAATTTCATATACAACCAGAGACTTTGAAGGTATAAGGGAAGAACTCATACAATATGTTCGAACTTATTACCCTGAACTTATACAGAACTTCAATGACGCTTCTGTATTTTCAGTATTCTTAGATTTGAACGCAGCCGTAGCCGACAACTTACACTATCACATTGATAGAAGTATACAAGAGACCGTATTACAATATGCACAACAGAGGTCTTCAATTTATAATATCGCCAGAACTTATGGTCTGAAAATACCGGGACAAAGACCATCTGTTGCTCTTGTAGATTTTTCTATCACAGTTCCAGCATTTGGAGACAAAGAAGATGAAAGATATTTGGGACAACTCAGAAGAGGATCTCAAGTTGTAGGTGCAGGACAAGTTTTTGAGAATGTTGAAGATATTGATTTTGCTTCACCATATAATTCACAAGGATTTCCAAACAGACTTAAGATTCCAAATTTCGACTCAAGTAATAGAATTGTTAACTATACAATTACTAAAAGAGAGGTCGTTGTTAACGGTATCACCAAAGTATTCAAAAGAGTTATTGGACCAGCCGATGTAAGACCATTCTTGGAGTTATTCCTACCTGAAAAAAATGTTCTTGGAGTTACAAGTGTACTTCTGAAAGATGGTACAAGTTATACAACAGTACCAACAGTTAATGAGTTTTTAGGGGTAGACAATAGGTGGTACGAAGTGGATGCTTTAGCTGAGGACAGAATTTTTGTTGAAGATCCTACCAAAGTGTCTGATCAGCCTGGAATCAAAGTTGGTAAGTACATCCAAACAAACGATAGATTCATTACAGAATATACACCTGAAGGATTTCTCAAGATGACTTTTGGTGGTGGTACAAATACATCACAAGACGCTTTGAATCAATTCACAACTTTAGGAGTTCCATTGAATCTACAACTGTATCAAAACAATATGTCTTTAGGTTCTGCTTTGAGAGCGAACACAACATTGTTTGTTCAATATAGAACAGGTGGTGGTTTATCTACAAACTTAGGTACAAACGTTATCAATCAGGTTGGAACCGTAAGTTTCTTTGTGAACGGACCTTCAGATAATATTAACCAACAAGTAACAAGTTCACTTAGATGTAATAACGTTACAGCAGCAATCGGTGGAGCGGGACAACCTTCAGTAGAAGAAACAAGAAACTACGTAGCATTCAACTTTTCCTCACAGAACAGAGCGGTAACTGTTAATGATTATGAAGCTTTGATAAGAAAGATGCCTTCTCAATTCGGAGCACCTGCAAAAGTTGCAATCACGGAGAACAACAACAAAATCAACGTTCAGATATTATCATACGACACTACAGGTAAATTGACTTCTATTGTTTCGAACACCTTGAAACAAAACTTGGCAAACTATCTATCAAACTATAGAATGATGAACGACTACATTTCTATTGAAACTGCGGAAGTTATCGATTTAAGTTTAGATATTTCGGTTGTCTTAGATGCCACACAAAACCAAGGACAAGTTATTACTAATATCATTAATAAGGTTTCTACTTTCTTAGATCCGCAGATCAGAAACTTAGGTCAAAACATATACATCTCACAATTGAACAGTTTGATTCAAGATGAGAACGGTGTTATAACCGTAACAGCCATCGATGTATTCAATGAGGTAGGAGGACAATATTCAGGGTTCCAAACTTCAATGGCATATTCAAACGATGTTACAAGACAGATAAGACCTGTAGATGATACCATATTTGCACAACCAAATCAGGTGTATCAAATAAGATATCCAAACAAAGATATCAGAGTGAAAGTGAAGAACTTCCAAAACGTTCAGTTCTCTTAAGTTTATTATCGGTTCAAGTAGATTATCATTACAATGTACGCCATTTCCTTAGAAAATGGGGGTTAAACTATTTATCAAAAAAGTCACTGAATGGCCAATTCTTATAGAATTAAAACTCAAATCGGAGAAGATCAAACGTTAAATGTTCAGATTGATCAAGAGTTCGATTTTTTAGAGATCCTCTCGATGAAGATACAAAGTGAGGACATCTATACAAGAAATTGTGCTGATTATGGTGTTGTGGTTGGACGTGTGGTTGCAAACGGAGGATATGGTGTTCCGAACGTGAAAGTATCTGTATTCGTCCCAATCCAAGAAGAAGATAGAAATAACGACATCGTATCATCGATATATCCATACAAATCAACAAACGAGAAGAACGAAGATGGTTATAGATACAACCTACTTCCATATGAAAAATCATATTCAACACACATTCCTACGGGAACTTTTCCTTCGAGAACCGATGTCCTTACCAATCCAACAGTAATGCAAATTTATGACAAGTATTACAAGTATACTGTCAGAACAAACGAGAGTGGGGATTATATGATTATGGGGGTACCATTAGGTAATCAGACCGTATTCATGGATTGTGACTTGTCAGACATAGGAGAATTCAGTCTTACACCACAGGATCTTATAAGAATGGGAATCGCAAACGAAACCCAACTCAACGGGAATCAATTTGCTTCTTCACCTAACTTAGCATCCCTTCCACAGATTATATCATTACAAGCCAACATAGACGTTTCACCACTTTGGGGACAACCTGAAGTTTGTCAGATAGCCATCAATAGAGTAGACTTTGATTTAAGAGAACAAGCAAATATCGATATCCAACCAACAGCTGTTTTCATGGGTTCAGTAATTTCTGCGAGTGACAGAAGAGTTCTGAGAAAAAATTGTAGACCTTCGACTGAGGCAGGTAATCTATGTGATTTGGTATCTGGTCCTGGTGAAATATTATGTATTCGTCAGACTGTTGGCCAGGATTCTAACGGACGACCAGGTTTGGAAGTTTATGAGTTTGATGGCGGGGCTAAGGTAATTGATGGGGACGGAACATTCCTTGTAGATGTACCTATGAATTTGGATTATATTGTAACGAATGAGTTCGGAGAAAAAACAATATCATTAGATCCCAACGTAGGTATACCAACGAAAGGAAAATATAGATTCAAAATCAAGTGGGAACAAGAAGATGATCTAGGTAAACAGGTGAAGAGGGCTTATTATTTAGTACCTAATATCAGAGAATATGGATGGACAAGTTCGGCTATCGATCCTGCGGATTTTTCAGATCCAAAGAGCCCGATTTATACACCAAATTATAGTGCGGTAACACAATGGCAACAGTTTCAGAAATCATACTCATTCTCATTAGATTGGAATGACTATGCTAGTCCACAAACCGCAATAAATTGCGAGGACACATTTTATCAATTCGGGTATAATAAAGTTTATACTGTATCACAATTCATAGATGGTTATCATAATGGCGCCAACCGAGGAAGGTTTCTTGGTATCAAAGAAATATTAGATTCAACTTGTGATTCGACCAATAATAGATTTCCAACTAACGATGGAGTGAAAAACTTCGATTTGATTTTTATCATTTTTAATTTTTTCTTTTCTTTTATAACCCTCTTATTAGTACCATTAATGGTGGTGGTTCATATTTTGGCATTCCTATGGCCGATCCTAAAGATATTAATCACTTTTGTATACGGTACTATAGCGACGTTTGTTTATATTCTCTGTAAAATAGTTGATGCAATACCATTTGTTAATATAAACTGTCCAAAACCGCCATCTTTCAGAGATATATTCAACTCGTTGGGTAATCCATTCAAGAACATTTCATTACCTACGATAATATATCCTGACTGTGAGTTATGTAGTTGTACTGAAGAAAGTCCTGAGGAAAATGCGAGTACTACGGCATTTATTCAAGAATCATTAAAAACAACCTCTCTTACTCTCTTGGTTGATTCACCAAATCCTGTTTCATATGGAAATATGTTTGATGAACAATATTGTCAAGATGATCCATGGTTCAAATATTATTCAACAACATTTTTCAGTGCTGAAGATCAGGGAAATGCTTGTAGAATACAGACAGTTGAAAACCCTATGGCGGCACAACAACAAAACCTACAAAGAATAATTGCGGGAAACAACCAAGGTATTGTAGGACAGAGAACACCAGCGACTATATGGATGCCTGTTGGAGATCAAAGTAATCGACCTGTCGCCTCTATGGATTTGACACTCTCAGAAAGATTGAATCTATTCAATATGAAAGCCAATTATTTCAACTATACAGGTGGTTGGAATCAAGTGAGGACTTATGTTGCTTCTGACATAAGCGCAAACTCAGGCTTGTACCATTATGACAATACAATCACGATACTGTGTGATCCCGCTTCTGCCGAAGAGTTTGTAACAGGTAGGATGATGACCTTTCAAAACCCATTCAATTCATTAGATCCTAACACGAGTCAAGCCGCAACGAATTTCTCAGGATTTAGCTCATCAACGGGATACGCTAAAAATCTAAGATCAATAACAGTTAATTACGCGAACCCTGATTTTCCTGATCAATTATTAAATCAACAATACATTGTTAACCAAAGTGCTGACACAATTCAAAATTGTTGGGTGGGTAGCGTATCTACTATATCCGATGGTGAATTTTGGTATTATACCGATTGTGACGGTGTTTATCATTCGGGAACAACACCGACACCAGGATCGATTTGTGTCAATGATTTATTTCCGTATGAAGGTGTTACTATAACAACAGCAACGTGTTCACAACCGAAATACTTGATGTATGTCAAGGCCAAATCCGACTGTGAGTATTTTCAGGTCATAACAGCAATGACATATCAAAATTTTGCGTCTTTAAACCCCTCACTTTATTCGGGTCAGAGAAGTCTCAATGAAAGATATATTGGAGGTGCAATGTATACATGGGAGGAACATCATGTTAGAACAGGATTTTTTGGTTTAGGGCAAGGGGCCAAAACGTGGTTACCAAATAATGTAACAAGGCCATATTTTGATATACCTGACAACAAAGAGGTTATGGTTGTCATTTTACAAAGAGGGGTTGATCCTAATAGTACAAGACAAACAACTACCGTAGATATATCAAGAATATGTGGACAACCCTATGGAACCGTACAAGTAACATCGAAATATAAATTGAATATTCCTATACAGACTGGGCTTGTTTTACCAAGACACGACCAATATTCCTCGAATGAAAGTAACCCTATTTTCTTTGATTCATACATTTTTGATACAGGATCAAATTATTCGGGTTACAGCACGAACATGCATACAAACTATTCTTCTTTGGATTCGACTAAAGTTGGTAACAATGGTTTTCAGGTATCTCCAACTAACACATATTCTATTCTGAGTCCTTCAAAAATTGATATTAACACAGGAAGTAATGGGGCGTATGTGAAGGCTAACACATCGGTCAATATTTTCGGAATGTCTGTCTATCCAATAGTAAGTTTGCAACCGAATTATAGAACGTTGGGTGTACCAGATTGGAATCCATATTGGGTAGTTTTTGGATCTTACTATAGTAGGCAGCCATGGTCACAAGGTAAAAAGATGAATGGTTATTGGAATGATGAATACGTAGAGGGAGGATCATATTTCTTTGCTTCTGTCGGAGGAAGCTTGGAAGAAGGTTTAGCATCCCTGAGATATGATAGATACGTTTATTTCTCACCAGCATATTCAACTGCCACAACGATGAACGTTCAGGCAAATACTCAAAAAATTGTGATGAGAACGGACAGACTTCCAACATCCACATCAAGATCAGGATATCTGAATAATACGTACCTATTACATCAAAATACAAATTTTGCATTTTATTTCATATCTGACGAAGGTGTGGTAGAGTCTTACGATACTGAAGGATCATCATTTTTGATAAACGACGCGGCTGAGGAATTGAGTGAATACGAAGAACAATTTGCAAGTACTTTCAGTTGTCAAGGACTGGTACCGTTAAAATGTTATTCTGGTGATTCTGAAAGTTTTGGTGTTTATCCAAAAACAGATAATTGTTACAAGAAAACAGTAATTAAAGGCGGTTGTTATGTTTTTGTTAGTAAGGTTATCTTGTCTCTTCCGAATGATTTCAAACAACTTGGGGAATTCAAGGCCAGGACAAGAATAAATTTTGCTGCTTGTAGGGGTGTCTTTGGACATACCTTTATCAATAATTGGGTTAATGGAGTATTGTATCATTTTCCATTTAGAAATTTAAGATTCTACAAACCACCAACTGATCCTGTTGACCCTAACGGTCCTTACAATGAATATTGTAATGACGTTGTGTTATTACATAATCAAACTAATAATTTCTATTACCGATCATCTCCATTCACAGGTTCTAACTTCGTTGGTAAACAAAGAACAGGAGGAAGAACAAGAAACGAAAAGGAAATCTTATTCCCTACAACAATTATGGATATGGGGCCAAGAGATGCTTTCACACAGGAGGTTACATTGAATGCAGACTTCTATGGGTATAATATAAATAAAATACCTACAACATCATTCAATGACCCACAAGACATATTGAGTCTATTTATCGTTTCGAGACAAGTTAGTTCCACTTGGTTAGCGAATATCATTGGTCTTGGGGATGGATCAGTAAATTCTTTCTTCAGTAGAGTTAAATCAAAAATTGATGGAGACTATGCTCAGATGATTTCTATAAATTCTGAGTTAGGTGTTCAAGAATTTAATTTTGAAGCCTACACTGCTCAATCAGGTACGAATGTTAACAATCCATTCTATGTAGGTCAGGACAGAAGTAAAAATCCTGTTATGGGAATATTTTTCTCATCTGAAACACAAACACGTGATTTAGTATCTCCGAGAAGATTGATTAGGAATGATAACGTTGACTACAATAATGCAATTTATGATTACTTGGGAAGTAACTCACAACTGATACCTTACTACTCTTGGACAACAAAAGATAGTAATTCAATTTTCGGTACAGAAAAAAACGAGTGGAAAACAAATACAATACAGAAAAGCTATTATCAAAGATTCAATAGAACTGATATTAATTCGAATTATTTCATGGGTGAGAATCCAAAGGCTGATTTCATGAGAGGGTACATCTACAATAGAAGTAACGTACTGTTCCAACCTGGTACATTGGCAGAGGCATATCAATTTGAAGGTGATAAAAATACAAGTGATTCACCGAGTTACGATCCTGTAAACTTAAACACATATTTCACTGTAGGACTACCTTATCATTTTTACTTTGGTTTATCTGTAGGCAAGTCTTCCATGAACAGATTTATTAAAAAATATGTTGCAACTGAATGATGGGACCAACAACGATAGTACCAAGTAGACTGAGATTTAAATCAGCACCAACTGTAGACCAAAGTCTTCAAGTATCTTTTGATGCGAAAGAAAACGAATTAACAGAGTATGATCGTGTTGCCTCAGTAAACTTAGCGGTTTTATTTAACGAGGAAAGACAAGCATCAACAACTTTCAGACCTACCTTTAAAGTAAGTCCAATTTATGAAAATGCTTACACGGGGACGACAGAATATATTCCATTCTTATACAATCTTTACTACGTTGATACTCAAAGATCTTTGTTGAGTGGTATTTGGAGAGGATTTCCTCAGTATTATGAATTTGAGTTCTTCAGACCTAACATACAAGATCAACACTTAACATACGTTGCCAAAAGTGCATACACTTATAATTGGTCCTATTATTTAAGTCTACCTGATAGTAATAACTTTACAAGGGAAATGTTTTGGACAGACGGTATCAATAGTTCAAATTGGTTGTCAGGTGATGGAATACCTTTTGTGGTAAAGAAATTACAGTTCGGTGGAACAAATTATATTTCTTTTGTTTGTATTGCGGAACATAACTTACAGATTGGAGACTACGTTGAATTATCAATAAATTATGATGGTAACAGAGTCTTTCAAGTTAATACCTTAGGTGACGGTACATTTGGATCATACCTTTACATCTTCAATATGACTGATGTTGGATATACTGGAACTACATTTGTAAATAACTCTAAGGGTACCTTTAAGAAAATAGTTGATATAACTAACTCGGGAGAATCCAAGTCAACTTATTACGTAAAGATGCATAAGATAATTACAAATGCTAATGATCTTGTTGTAACTAAAACAGGTTTTGAAGAAGTTCCATTTACTGCAAATAAAAAATTCGAATTTTCTTCACTAACCCCTAATAATATTTCTAGGATTTCACAGAAGAATGCATCATCAGTCTATACGTTCACGACAAACTATGATTTGAATATTGAAAATTTGTTGGACAATCAAAAAAGACCACTTAATGAAATCTTTTTGACAATTATCAACAAAGGATATTCAGGATACTTCAACAAACCAACACAAGGAACGGGAGTAAAAGAAGGTTGGCAATTTAATATCACTGAAAGGAATAATTTATATTGGGATAGTAATAATTTGAAATCTAATTCTAACATTGGATACTCATCATACACATTGACAAACGGGTCTACTGAGGACTTTTACTATAATTTGGATTTTAAATCTGGTGATACTCTATGTGGTGATTGGTGTGAATGGAATAATATAACACAACAAGAAAGAATTATTTCACCATACTATCAAAAAATCAAATACAACCAAGACATCTTCAAAAGTGAACAAGTTGCCACAACTAATCCAAGTGGATATTATTACCAACCTCACATAGGAATGGTGATTCGTGCGTTTTCTAATTATGTGGAGACAGGTGAATTGAGAAATGCTGATCAGGTTCCTTTTTGGGCATATTATTCAAATGCTTATGAACAGTTCATGTGGAGGGACGTATATGAATACGGATTCATTGATGAACAAGACAACGGTGTAGACTTTCCATTTTTGAATTTTTCACATTATCCGTTCAACGCATCACAATTCAGATTAATCCCTGATGGTGGATACGATATCGGAGGAGTCTTAACAGCCGGACCTAAGTTTGGTCCAATAAGTGGTTTCAGCATAAACACAACAACTGTTGTAACTAAACCTATTGTAGATGAATGTGAGTAAACAAATATTACTTTCAGGTACTGTGAACAACAGTATTAATATTCCAATCAATTTGGATTGGGAGTATTTGGATACAGAGGCGGATATTGTTGCGTTTCAAGACAAAGCAATAAAAGAACTATTAGCGTCTGACAAAGATTTCGAGGTTAATAGATTTGCGCATGCAGATTTCCAAAACTCAACTGAAATTAATTATGTGTTTTATTTTTATGAGGGGGCGGGTCTGACTAATGTTAATAATTGGAAAATAGACTATAGGGCTGAAGGATTCACAACACAAGAGATTTACTATTATGCCAACTCTTTCAGAAACTCTTTCTTTAAATTGGATCTTTATGACAGTCCGTTGGAAACTGAACAAACAAATTATGTCACAATTATTATCCCAACTCAACAAGGGGAGAGAATGGACACACTCATGCAGACAACGAATGTCCTCATAAGAAAACCTAAATTCATCTTGAATTATGTTGGTGATAAAGAGGGATTCTTCGTTTACTGGTTGAAGAAGAGAACATTTTTGGACGTATCAAGATTTTATATGTCAGCAAAATTCTTTGATGCTAAGATAGGACAATTTGTGAGAATGATGAATAGACCTCAGTCATCTATATTAGGGAACAAATATAATTTCTCACAGAGTGAATATTTTTATTATAGGTTGGATTTAGACTACGAAAAAAGAACATATCAAGTTTTTGATACATTCAACATACAACCACAAAGAGTAGGGGGATTGACACCCATAAAATGGTATGAATATATTAATCCATAATGCCAGATTACAATTACATTATATCACCTGAGGTTATTCAAGGAGATCTGTTCACTGTAAATTATTCAGGTACACCTGTTGGAGTTTACTCTGCGATGACACAAGTTCTATCATCGGGACCTGGTGGATCTTCATTATTAACAGGATTGACGATACCCATTTTGATCACTGAGACGGCATTGGATTGTGGATTTTATTCTCCTTTTGACGGAGCTGTTTATCAAAAAGATGTTGTTACCAATTTCATATTCTCGGCAACAACTTCAGCACCTTATCTTTATCATGTTTATAATACCTCAGATGAATTTAAGAAGTTTCTTGAACTATCCACATATACAATAGATTGGGGAGATGGGTCACCAAATAATAATTTTGATCAACTCACACCTGCATATATTTCACATCAGTATCCTACGGTGGTTAGTGCTTATACAATAACATTGACACAGAAAAATCCATGGGGTACGAACATTGTAAAAAAAGAAATCGTAACACCTTTCAGAGATGCCACAATAATAAATCCTAACGGGACTGCTTTCTTTATTTCAAATACAGGAAGTTGGTCTGCAACACCTATAAGTTACAATTTTATTTTTTCAGGAGACGCTGAGAATAACGTTCAAGACCAGGTGTCATCAACATTCACAACAGTTCCATATACAGTCTCAGGTTTGACTAATTCTAGAATCCAAGAGTTGGCTCAATATGGTCCACAGAAATTTATTGTTGGTGCTCCTGTAATTAAAGACGGAGGGATTTTTGGAGTGATAAATGATATATCACTTGTTGTGACGGGATACACAATTCAGAATGTTGATTATTATGATTTTGCTAACGGTGAAACAAGATTCTTTGTTAAGAGTTCAGGATTCACCGAAAATGAACTGACGGCTCAATTCTTTTACAAATATCCTGCTTTACAAAAAGCGGTTGGAGATGCTGAGATTGTGACAAACTTATATGTTGAAAGGGGTAAGAACTCGGCATATGAACAAATACAAAGATTAGGTGAGGTTGATAACTTGGGGGATTTAATAAACTATGGATATAGATTCTTCAATGTTGAAACCAAATAAACAGATAAACTATTTATAGAAAATAACAAAAGAAAATGGCGATAGCTTCATACGGAACAATAAGACCAGCTGACTGTTCACCAGACGATATGGAGATAATTTTGAATTATACTCCGTCAAGAGACGTAACAAACAACTTCGTTTTGAAAAAACTCGATGCCAAAACTTTACTACGCCCTTATTTTAGTAACCAACAAATCGGTGGATCATCTGTCGAGATTTTAGGTGGATTATACAATTTAACTTTACCGGCAACAGAGTTCAATGCTTTGGGAATTTATACCCTTCTTATTAGACCTGCTCAAGTGAGAACTACAATCATTGATTGTGGTGTGTTAAGTGCTTTACCAAATGTGAAAGGATTAGTATTAGATCTTAATCTCATACCACAAGAGTATAGAAACAAATTTGTACCTCAGGGACTTGTTGGATTCAGAATCGAATACTTGAACGCAGATGGAACTAAGATTCCTAACTTCTTCAGAATTGTAACATCGAATTTCTTCTGTGAGCCTGTTGTTACGAATCAAGTAAACACACAACAAAAATCGATAAGATACAGATATACGGATAGTACTGCGAATCTTATGTTCTTGACCCTATCACCATCATCATCACCTACGAACAAACCAAACGCTACACCATACATTGGACAACCTGATCAAGATATTATTTTGACGAATACATTTTTCAATCCTGTAACAATCGATATTGAGATGGTTGAGTATGATGTTTCAACACTAGCAATCGCACTTTACGGAAATCAGACCAAGTCTATTGATGATGGAATCTACACCATCTATGACTCTAACAACAATATATTCAGACAATACAACTTGTTTGAAATTAGGGACCAATTCAATGATCTTCTATATGAGGTTAGACAAAATAGAGGTGATAATATCGATTTCAGTAAAAACTTCAACACGATTATTAGTTAATGGCTCAACAAGTAAAATATTTTTATCCACCTAGACCTGGTAGTGGGGCTGGTACATTCTCCGACAATATTGTAGGTTTACAAACTGTTGAGGGTGGAGGTCTTACGCAAGGTAATTTCGAATTTACAACAGGTATTACAGAAAAAGTTAACCGTGAATTTAATATTGGTGCCTTTTCAAAACCTATCAGTTTAGAAGATTTACAAGTGGATCAACTTGCGGAGAGCAGATTGATTTTTGCAAAAGAATTTAGAGTTTATCCGAATTTGGATTTGACTGAAGTTACCAACTTCTCTATGTATGGTTCTTTGGCTAAAAGATTACAAGTATCTGTTACAAGAATTATCAATAAGTTTCCGGCTTCTTTAGATGTGAGGTTCATGAACCAACAATCTTTGACTGGTTTTACTGCATATAATATTGTTTACGATGGGATAAACGATGAAACAATATTTTCTGTTGATGTTGATCGATTGACAAATCCTTTTATGATTGATTATTCGATTTCTGCGGCAACAAATATACTAGCCCGTGAGATTGTAACATCACCGTTGAGGAACCTCAACAGTACTTATCTTGATTACTGCGTTGCGATCACGAATACAGGTAACACAAGTAACCCTTACGATATCTTCAAAGTCCTTTCTTTTGAACCCTCAGATAGTTTGGCGACAGGTACATTAACATTTTATGTTTCGGGATCACCGTTCGGAACAACAGCAACAACCTATTCTTCCAACTACCACATCAGACCAAATGATTTAGTAGTGGACCAAGTATTTGCCGAGTCATTCGATGAGATTGAAAAATTCCTTCTCAATAGATTGATAGAACCGCCTTACACTGCGGTATTCCAGGTGCCTAGTGAGGATGAAAACGGTCAGTTCTACAACAACTTTACAACTTTAACTTGGCCTTTGGAGGGTACATGGAACTTGGACATCAGGACCAATGCTTTTGATGAGTACTTAACACAACTTGCATTTGTTTCAGAAGAACTTGATTCGTACAAGACTAATTTAATCTCGCGTTTCTTGATTCAAGACTCATTCAAGGAGTTTGATACAAAGGATAGAAAGGTTGAAAAGATTCTTCAAATCTACGGTAGGAGTTTCGATCAAGTTAAATTATTCATTGATGGTATGGCTAATATGACTTCAGTTAATTACACCATTCAGAATGACATTCCTTCTTTGTTATTGAAAAATTTAGCCGCGACTTTAGGTTGGGAACCAAATATATCACCGATTACAAATGAAAACTTTTTGGATTCTGTGTTCGGTCAGACAAATGCACCGGCTTACCCGGGTTATGCTAGAGCTTTAACTCCAACTGAATTGAATTACCAATACTATAGGAATCTTATTCTAAACTCGGGTTATCTATTCAGATCTAAGGGTACGAGAAGATCAGTAGAGTTTCTTCTGAGACTGGTTGGAGCACCTGAAGCGTTGATTGAATTCAATGAAAACATATATGTTGCCGATCAAAGAATTAATTTAGATCAATTTGCCGTTCAATATGCAAAGATATCAGGTGGAACATACGTAGATAATGTTCCAAGTTTATCTTCAACAGTAACATATAAGCTTCAAGGTCAGGTTTACAGTGCTTTCACATCAACGACAATATTAGAGGAGGTCAATGTTGGATTATCTGACTTTCCTATGGACATTGAGGGATATCCAAAGGCGCCAACACCAAACGAAGAGTACTTCTTCCAAGTTGGAGCGGGTTGGTACGAATCAACACCACAACATAGGAGTCCTGAAATCCCGTTAGTTGAGAATGTTTTCACAGGAACCAACCCTACTTTCCAAACTGTCTTAGAACCCTTCACTTATGGTCAGATCTATTTAGAAAGATTTAGAGATTTCCCTTACATGACTGAGGGATTCAAATTACAGAAAACGATTGATAACAAAAAGTCATGGGTCTCTGATGATGAGGATCTTAGAATTTCCACAGATGCTGGTTATGATGCCTATTATTATATTGATAAGGAAAAACTTGTTCTAAATGTGAAGAATGTTGATTTATACCTCAATCCAGGTCAAGGTTTGGTGTATGATGTATGGAATCAATCGAGACTTTATGATTATCCAATTCCTGAAACAGGAATGACTACACCTTTTCCAACAATCGGAGGGGTAGATTGGACTTTCATCAATCCACAACCTAAGAAAAAGACTTTCTTTGAGTTTGCACAGACATTTTGGCAGAATACGATTAATGTAAGAAATAGATTGTACATAACCGATGGACACACTGGGGGATATCCAACACTTTCATCGATATTTTGGAAGTATTTGGAACAGGAAAATACCATTGGAATACCAAATAACAATTACACATATCAAAAACTGATTGATTATGTTGAGGGCTTAGGTCCCTATTGGATGAAGTTGGTTGAGCAGATGATTCCGGCAACAACAATTTGGAATTCAGGTACAAGATTCGAGAATTCCATCTTCCAAAAACAGAAGTATGTTTACAGAAGACAAAGAGGATGTCAGTTTGTTCCCGTACCGGCTGACGCATGTTATATTGTGGGAAGTTGTTTCAATTACGATTGTTCAACTGAATTTGTTGAATTCAAAGTATTCCCATGGTTGAACGGAAACGGCACTGTCACAAATTTCCAAGGGGTTCTTGCACAATCACTACAAACATATTTAGCTGAAGAAGAATTAACGTTGAATGATTGTATAACAAATACACTTTCCACAACTTGGTATGTAGATTTAAAACTAGGGGACGAACAAATAATCCTATACCCATTCTATCAAGGGGATGGATTGAATGATGTACCTACTAATAGTCTTTGGAAAAACAGTTTGGCAGATAATTTAGATAATTTATATCGTTATGGGTTGAACTATTTCCTAAATGGAAACACTTTGAACGTTACAAATATGGATTGTATACCAAAAAATCTTCAAACACTTCTAACACTCAATGTTGGGATAAACATTTCAATAAATTGTGCAAATGGCGTCGTTTAATTACATTGTTTTTGTCACGGGCGATTGCCAAAACAACGGAAGTGGAAGTATCCAAGTCGGATTTTCAGGAGGTACTCCTCCGTATACAGTTCAATGGCAACCACCATTGGGATATTCGAATTATCTGGCATATAATTACGATTATTTGGATCCATTGTCAATTAATTTGACATATGCATTTGCAAACGGTCTTTCAGCGGGAACTTACGCATTCAGAGTTAATGACTCTACGATGCCTGTAAACTTGGAGTTTGATGTCAACGTTCCTGTTTCATCAGGAAACTGTGCAACAATCATAGACGTGTCAGCAACAACATGTAGCCAATCAAATGGAAGTGTGACTGTTCAAGACTCATCTAACTTTTCAGAGAGTGCTTACTTTCTTTACACTTTCAATGGGGAACTTTTACAATCAGCAACAACTTCACTTGAAACCGTTACTTTCCAACAACTTTCTGCGGGAACATATTACATTGAGGCAGTAGACTTTGGTGGATGTACAGGAACAACACAAACATTCATTGTGAATCCATCTGTGGAAGTTGATTTCGGTTTCTATATTGTCCCTGATACACAGTGTGGACAACCATCAGGTAAATTAATTATTACGGGACAAACAGGTGTACAACCATGGACTTACATTTGGAATGATGGTTCAACTGGTAGTACTCTTACGGGACTAACAGCTGGTACTTACGCAGTAAAAGTTACTGATGCAACCGGATGTTCAAAAATTAGGGAACAATCAATAGGTCAAGTAGATCCTGTTGGTCTTGGAGGATTTGTCGTAGATAATATTCCTACTTGTTTAAACTCCGATGGTGTAATAACCATGACAATAACTGGCGGTACAGGCCCATATTATTATTCGGCATCCACAGGACAAATTGATGTGTCATATTCACAGAGTTTCAGTTTGAGTGGAGTTCCTGCGGGATCATATAATTTCTTAGTGACTGATGCTGCTTTGTGTAAATTTAGTGCGGGTATCGATTTAGCCACTGAAAATGGAATATCTGATATTATTTTATCGGTTAATCCAAGTTCATGTAGTAATGCTGACGGATCTATTTTAGTAACTGCTTTAGGGGGTACTTCACCATACACGTTTACATTAATTTATCCCGACGCATCCACTTTCTCAATTACATCTAATGCAGCTTCATATACATTCACTGAACTATCAGGAGGTACCTACACTGTGATCCTCGAAGATAGTAATGGATGCTATTTCTTACAAGAATCCGCAATACTTTCGAGTAACTCATTTACAATTACAGGAACAACAACAGGTACAACCTGTGCTGGAAATAATGGAATTGTGTTGGTTGAAAAATCAGTCGGAGGTATTTCTCCATTCGATTACTCCTTAGATGGAATTCAAAATATTTTAGATACAACAGCAAGTGCGATAACTTTTACGAACGTTTCTTCAGGACAACACCAAATTACTGTAACAGATGCTTCAGGTTGTACACAAACTCAACAAGTATTTGTCAATACAAGTGTTCCGTTGATTTATAACCTATACACAACATCATGTGGACAAGGATCTGATGGTTCAATAACCGCTTTTATATCTGACGGTATTCCACCATTCACGTACCAATGGTCAGATAACGTACCGGGTAACCCTCAAGATATCGTTGCTACAGGTCTCACGGCAGGAACCTACTCAATTACGATTATAGATTCTTCTGGATGTAGTCAAACGAGATCAACAGTGATCGATTGTGATAAAAATTATGTTTCGTATCAAACTTACTTGGTAGGTGAAGAAACATTCTCATTCGCGGCGGGTACAAAAAGAGGACTTGCCCAGATAATGAATGGTGGATTTGACGAGCTCACATCAGGAAGAACAAATTGTGATCTTGTAACCGCTACTTTCGTTGCAAGAGTAGAAGTGCAACCTTTGGGTGTTGAACTTGACCAAGAGTTTTATGTATCCAATAGTTTAGTTGACGCGGCACCTGATTCATTGTGGTATAATACAGTTCAATCTTTACTCGAAACAATTCCTGGTATTGGAGAAGTTACGATTAATGAACTCACAAGTGAAATTACAATCGAAACCGATAGATCGGAAGCCATCTTGGGTAACCAAGAAGTGATTGTTGAACTAATTATATTATACGACATAAGGTGTTTGTCATGACAAGAGTAGAAATTTTATCAGTAACGGGGGGTACATACCCAATAAATGTTTATGTTTCAGACATTTATGGTAACTATCAGACCCTGATTTATACAATTACCTCAGGTAATCCTATACCTCCGCAAACAGGTGCGACCCTTTCATCTGTGTTTGCTACTGCACCTGCCATTCTTTTAACAATGGTTGATGCAAATGGTTGTGAAAGGATGGAACTTTTAGAATGTAGATTCGGATGTTCATTCTTGATTACTATTCATACAGTGTCTTGTGTCACAGATATTACAATTAGTTCCTCATCCTGTGAGGTTGGTGGGTTATCAACCGTTGAAGCTTCTTGTGTTACATCATTGAGTTTAACGGATCCTAACTGCGAGGTAATTCTAGCTTGAGAAAAATAATTGTAATAATATCAATGATAAATTAGTAGAAAAGGGTATTTATAAAAAAAATCTTGAATGAGTCTTTATTCGATATTCGTTGTTAATAATGCCCCAGGATGTGACAACTCAATAGAACAACAACTTACAGTAACAGGCTGTACAAGTTACATAGTGCGATTAGCTTCGAATTCGAATGCTTTAGGTCCATTTGATGTTTATTATTCAACTTTCCCAATAGGTCTTACAGGAGCGACTTTAGCTTATTCTGCTCAAACAAGAACTGACATGTTCAATGGTGTGGTAATCACCTTCGAGTGTGTCACTCCAACTCCAACTGCCAGCCCAACACCAACACTTACTCCATCACCAACAGCAACTGTTGGAACTAGCCCGACTCCTACTGCAAGTACAACAGAAACTCCGACACCTACGCCAACTCCGACGACTACTCCGAGTGAAACCCCTACACAAACACCAACTCCTACCACCTCTCAAACACCAACAACTACACCGACACCAACAACTACATTATCAGCAACGCCAAGTGAGACACCAACTCAAACGCCAACAGGAACACCAGCAGCAACTGCAACTCAAACACCAACCCAGACTGCAAGTGAGACACCAACTCAAACGCCAACACCTACTGAAACACCAACTCAAACACCAACAGGAACACCAGCAGCAACTGCAACTCAAACACCAACTGAGACGCCTACTGAAACTCCGACTACAACCCCATCTGAGACGCCTACAAACACACCAAGTGTAACACCAACTAACACAGAAACACCTACAACAACTCCGACTGAGACACCAACAAATACTCCTACTCCTTCGATAACGGCAACATCTACTGAAACACCAACACCAACTCCTTCAATCACCGCATCCGCGACTGAGACGATGACCCCAACTCCAACACCAACTATAACTCCAACTGAAACAGTTACGCAAACTCCGTCTCCAACAGAAACTGCAACGCCAACTCTAACACCAACTGAAACTACAACACCAACACCTTCGGTTACAACCACAGCGAGTCCAACAATGACCCCAACTGAGTCTCCAACGCCAACGGCAACAATAACACCAACTGAAACACCAACGCCAACACCAACACCAGCTCCATTACAAGGTTATTTATTGATTGAACCACAAGCGGCAACTGCACAATTCAACGGATGGATGTCATCGCAAGGATCTTCGTTTAGAGGATTCTGGATCAATACCCCAACAACGGCTAATGCTACCACATTCAATGATCAGTTTAATGCTTACCTATCGTTCTCAGGATGGGGTGTAACTGCACCATCTATCTTGACAGGTCCTATTTCTACGACTTCGGGAGGTAACGATGCCTTCGGTAATCCGATAAACGCATACCTATTCCAAACAACAAAAGTTTCAGGTGGTACAGCAGGAAATGCATGGTATACTTGGATCGTTTCAACAGGAGCAACTAATGGACAAAAGATTAGTCAGATTTCTACAAACATCGCGGGTAATCCAAACGCGCTTACAGCAAGAAATATGACCGCAGCATACTATAACATTACTGTTGAATACACTGGTGGTACAATACCGGCAGGTACTTACAGAGTGTATACATCAAATACTAACACAGACTTCAGAATAAACGCATCAGTTTCCGATATTTACTTTAAAGGTAACACCCTAATATAAAAAAATAAAAAAGACATGAGCTTTCAGTACAAAAATCCAATCTCGGGAACGTTATTAAACGGACCAGATTCGGTTGCGCTTGATAACCCCCAAGGTACAAACTTCTCTGTATTATCCATTGGAGGATACATGGAGGTTTATTCGCACCAAGACTTAATTTATGATCCAATAGGACCAGGTGGATCAGTCACAAATTCGGCAAATACTATTCCTATTGAGTTTGCTTATAATACACCATTTGCGGTTCCTGATCAGGTATACATCAATAGTGATGAGATATCAACAGGAAGACGTAGAATTGGTATGTTGGTTTATGTGATATCAGCCGACACAACCTATCAACTTCAAATTGACAACTATCCTGCACTTTGGGATGCTGCAGAAATTTCAGGTGCTTTGGTACCTTCAGGTGACAACTTCATCTGTACCAATGCAACTGTTGCAGGTCAGAACTTTATCGACGCATGGACAGGGTCTACTATTGAAGGTGTTAGTGGTGTTACAAGAAGTAATGCTAGATGGAGAATTTTTAACACAGCTTCATCTGGTGGAAATTTATCTGTTTCTGATGGTGTTACAACTGTAACTTCGGTTACAGGTATTACTATTTCAGGTGGTACTGTTATCAGTGGGGGTACAGGTGCAGCAGAAATCGTAATTTCGGGTGGAACAAGTGGATCGTCTGGCACAAGCGGTACTGATGGAAGCTCAGGTACAAGTGGTATAGATGGATCATCAGGTACAAGTGGTACCGATGGAAGCTCAGGGACCAGTGGTTCATCAGGAACTTCAGGACAGGACGGTAGAGCATCAGGATTGATTTATTATTTCAATCAGTCTGAAACAGATGGTTCTTTCAAAGTATTGGGAACAAATGCGGATAATTTACCGCAATCAACATATACAGATACAATATTAACAGGTCAAACAGTAATATTCGGTGAATACATTTCACCTCTTGGTAATCCAGCTGTTACTGTTATTCCTTCAGGAATTTGGTCATTCTACTTTCACTTATCAAGAACAGTAGGACCAGTTCAAACAGCTGCACAAGTTTATAAGATAAGCTCGGGTGGTACTCAATCTCTATTATTCACAACCGATTTTGCTCTTATTCAGAGTACATCTCCAACAATGGTATTAACAGATACATTCTATTCGGGTTCAACTTTGGATGTATCCGATAGAATATTGGTTAAAGTATTGGTAGAAAACATCGGAGGTGCAACATCTTCAGTGACTTTCTACTCAGAGGGTGATGTACACTATTCATATGCTGTTACACCTTTGGGTGTTACAACTGGTACAAGTGGTACATCAGGTTCTTCTGGTACTTCAGGATCAAACGGTACAGACGGTTCTTCAGGAACTAGCGGAACAGACGGATCAAGTGGAACTTCAGGATCTAATGGTACGGATGGTTCTTCAGGAACTAGCGGAACAGACGGATCAAGTGGTACATCAGGTACTTCTGGTTCTAACGGTACTGATGGTACAAGTGGTATTGATGGTTCTTCAGGAACAAGTGGTTCTTCAGGAACAAGTGGTATTAGTGGTGTGGATGGTACAGATGGTTCTTCGGGTTCTTCTGGTACTTCAGGTACAGATGGAACATCAGGAACGGATGGTAGTTCAGGTACATCAGGAACTGACGGAAGCTCAGGAACAAGTGGTATAGATGGATCTTCAGGAACAAGCGGTACATCAGGATCCAATGGTACAGATGGAACAAGTGGCTCAAATGGTACGGACGGATCTTCTGGAACAAGCGGAACATCAGGATCTAACGGTACTGATGGTACCTCAGGTAGTAATGGTACAGATGGTAGTTCAGGTACATCAGGATCTAACGGTACTGATGGTAGT
>Ga0315899_10001202_pt1 | contig 29977 bp, 24 predicted proteins | sample LakEriMetagenome_2_FD_203518 | JGI IMG/M metagenome (GOLD analysis project Ga0315899, IMG submission 203518) | Freshwater fungal communities from buoy surface, Lake Erie, Ohio, United States - Buoy 4 MA112 | ecosystem: Environmental > Aquatic > Freshwater > Lake | place: USA: Lake Erie, Ohio... | reverse complement strand
CATCTGCGTTGTAAATACCATGGCAGGGCTTTTCATTTAGATGGAAAATTTATTTCCATGCCAGAGTTTACGGCAGTGCAAAATTTTATTCCAGAAAATAATCATTTACATAATTTGCCTTTATTTCAATGGGGGCCTTTGTTGTTTACACAATTAAAAAAAGGCATTGGCCCGGAAGTTTTTTTTCAAGAAATGCAAAAGCGTGTAGGATGGTTACCTATTGATAAATTAGTTTTTGATGCAGCCAGATCAAATGATTATTATATTAAAGCCAACTGGGCACTCTACTGTGAAAATTATTTAGAAGGCTTTCATATTCCTTTTGTACATCCAGGGCTTAATGCTTTTTTAGATTTTAAAGATTATTCTACTGAGTTATTTCCTTATGCAAGTTTACAATTAGGTATTGCCAAAAACAACGAACACTGTTTTGATATGCCTTCAGCGCATCCAGATGCAGGTAAAAAAATAGCCGCTTATTATTTCTGGGTGTTTCCTAACATGATGTTTAATTTTTATCCATGGGGCTTGTCGGTGAATATTATTACACCTATTGATGCAGGTAATACTAAGGTGAGCTTTTTAAGTTTTGTATTTGATGCAAGCAAGCTCGGCCAAGGAGCTGGAAGCGGCTTAGATACAGTGGAACAAGAGGATGAAGAAATTGTACAGCATGTGCAAGAAGGTATTCGTTCACGTTTTTACCATTATGGAAGATATGCCACTATGCGTGAGCAAGGTACCCATCACTTTCATAGTTTATTGGCCAATTTCTTGCAGCAATAAAAACGCTACTATTTTTAATTCATTTTTCGAGTGAATTATTTAACCCACTGCAGGGCTAGAGTCCAGTTGCTGCCTGCGTACACATGGTATTTTTCAGAAAAACTTCCTTGGTTCAAGGCAAAAGATACATTCATTAAACTATTTAAATACGCAAGTGGTTTTCCAACGCCAACAGCTCCAAAAGTATTTTCAAAAGGCATACTACCTGTATACACTAATTTTTTACCTTCAAAAATTTCTACCTGTATTTCATTTTTGCTATGTGCTAAGGCAGTAAATTTTTTCCAATAGGCTTGGTCTATATTGGTCCAAATATTTCCATATTGAATATCTAGTATATCAATGGTGCCTTTTAATTGATTACCCACTAATGCTGCTTTTTGAAAAGGAAGGGAGGTAATAGTAGCCGTACTTATTTTACCCACTTGATTGTAACTTATTTTATGCGAAGCTAAACGCGCAGCTGTATAAGCATATAGATCTCTTCCATGAAAAGTATAAGAAGCTGCTGAATTTTTTCTTCTATTGCTTACTTCATCAATTTCACGAATGGAATCAATGCCTAATGAATTAGCAATTAAAGTAAGTGTGCCGTTGTCGGGGGTGACTATATAATGTCCCGATTTTGTTTTCACCACCACCGATCTTCTTTCAGTGCCCACGCCAGGGTCTACCACCGATACAAAAACTGTTCCTGCAGGCCAGTAAATAATAGTTTGGTCTAGTCTGTAAGCAGCTTCCCAAATATTATAAGCAGGTATATCATGTGTAAGGTCATATAGTTTTAAAGAAGCATCCACCGCAGTGGCCACACCTTTCATAGCAGAAACGGCGCCATCCTTGGTACCAAAATCGGTTTGAAAAACCACGATACCGTTTTGTGCCGATGCGCTTAATGCTGTCAATGCAGTAATTAAAACAATGATACAGCTACTAAGTATTTTTTTCATATTGGTTATTTAAGTTCTATATATCGTTATTAAATATTTATCAACTGGATAAAATACAATAATACTTTTTCGTAGCGAACTTTGTGAGCAAAGCGATCAGAGAGCCAGAAAAAGGTATTTTGTATTTTAATGATATAATTTATTTTTATTGCTAATTAAAAAAGCCTTCCCGAATAAACGAGAAGGCTTTAAAGTTATTACATTATAACGATACGATTTAGAATCGGAAAGCTAATTTGGTAAATAGTCTTAAACCATTGTAGCCCATTTGAACACCATCCCATGGTCCACCAGTTTCATTGTCGCCAGCCCAATATTTAGCTTGAGGATTCACTGCAAAGTCAGGGTGTACATTGAAGATATTGTCTGCACCAAAGATGAAGTTTACTTTTTTACTTAACTGAATATTGCTATAAATGTCTGTAGCGAATTTACCGCTATAGTTAAAGAGTTCTGGCAAAAGAACATTTTCGTCTGCGTCTGAAGGCACTTCTGGGTTAATACCATCACCATTATATCCAAATCCTGTCAAGGTTAACTTACCAAAATAAGTCACTCTTGCACCAATACTCACTTTCTTTTTAGTGTACTCTGTTGAGAAAGAGAATTTAGATGCAGGAGCTGAAGCTTTTAAGAAATATTTTTCTCTATCATTAAAGAAAGTATTGGCATTATACTCTGTCGTACTTAAAGCATCTGGCACATTGATAGCGTCAATTTCTATTCTTTGTAAATTACCCACTAATAAGAATTTCAATTTCTCAGTTGCAGATATTTTCTTTTGATAATCGACCACGATATCTACACCTGAATTAGTGGTGTTCACTGCATTGGCAAAGAACTGTGCAGTAGCTACACCTAATCCATTTAACTTATCAGTTAAGGCAGTAGGTAATGATTCATCTTCTGCGCTAAATAAACCAGAAAGTACCACACGGTCTTTCATCTTAATTTGATAACCATCTACTGTAACAGATAAACCTTGCATTGGCTTCCAAGAAAAACCAAGACTCATATTATTAGAAGTCTCTTGCTTCAATTTTGGTATACCAGCAAGTCTTGTAATGGGATCGTCATTATTGGCTACACGAGATTGAACCAATCCGCCATTAGAGAAAGAAGTAAGGGTATTGCTGAAATATTTTTGTTGTAAAGAAGGCGCACGGTAACCTGTGCTGAATGATCCTCTTAGATTAAAGTTATTGGTTAGTTTATAACGGAAAGATGTTTTAAAAGTACTCACTGAACCAAAGTCAGAATAATTCTCGACACGAACTGCACCTGTAAGTAAAAATGCATCAGAAGGTGTGTATTCTAAATCACCATACATACCAGTTACCATTCTATTGGCATCTACTTCATCATCTGGGCTGAAGCCAGGGAAACCTTGGGCTCCAGGTGCTTGCTCTAAACCAAAAGTATTTGGGTAGGCTTTATAAGAAGCAACTTCTCCTCTGTTTATACGGTAAGCTTCATATCTTAATTCTGCACCATAAGCCACTCTTAAACCGCCATTGTTCACCGTACCATATTGTTTAGATAAATCAAAGTTGGTGGTGTTTTGTAAGAAGTTAAATCCACCGTCATCAAAATTTGTTTTTGTTATATTACCAATATCAGAAGCATTGAATGTGCCCGCTCCATAATAATGAAAATCATTGTAACCAAATGAGTTACTAAAATCCCAGTTCCATCCATTTTTATTGTCTTTAGAAAAACCAGTCACCATGGAGATGTCTTGGATTTCTGCTTGTATGCGTGGATTAAAACTTGTATCACCAGAACCTGATTGGAACATGATCTCTGGTACAAATTTCAAACTGCCATCTGAGTTTACTGGGAAACGCGTTGGTCTTGCAGACCAGTTTCTTGTGTATGCATAAGCGTCTGATTTTTTATTATTCATTCCGCCAAATGCATAAAATTTAATATTGTCACCCAATGGTAATTCTAAGTTCATCATGGCGCCATAAGAAGTCAAAGAAGCATCTCCAAAACCTTGTCTCCAAGTATTGGTAGGTAAACCATCTTTGTCTGCAATGTCTGAACTTGCCGCTTGACGGAAAGTTTTTCCTTGATCTAATACATCAAAAGATAAATTAATAAATCCACCTTTTTTACCTAGGTCAAATCCACGGTTGGCTTGAATGGCACTTGTTACACCATCAATTGGGCCACTGTGTAAATAATCTTTATTGTTTTTAAATTGATGAGTGTTGAATTTTTTATCATAATAACCAGCCATACCTGTAGTGATATTCCACTCATTGGTATTTTTTCTTAAGATCACGTTCATCACACCAGCAATCGCATCAGATCCATATTGTGCAGAAGCCCCATCTCTTAAAATTTCAATTCTATCCACAGCAGCTTGAGAAAATCCGTTCAAGTCTACACCAGAATTTCCTCTACCTCTAGTGCCAAACAAACCTACCAAGGCAGTACTATGTCTACGCTTACCATTAATTAAAACCAAGGTTTGGTCAGGGCCTAAACCTCTTAATGTACCTATATCTACGTGGTCTGCTCCGTCTGCGCCAGATTGTTTGTTATAATTAAATGAAGGTGCTGCATAATTTAAAGAAGAAGTTAAATCCATTCTTGCAGTGTTGATAGCGACTTCTGAGATTTTGATCACGTCTACAGGAACTGGCGACTCTAATTTAGCACGACCATTACCGCGACTTCCTACAAGAATTACATCTTGTAAATCGGAAGTGCTTGCTGTTAAAATAATATTCATTGAGCCATCAACAGCTAATTGTTTTTTTGATTCAAAACCAATAGAGCTAAATTCTATAACATCATTGGTATTGGCTACAATAGCGAAGGATCCATTTTTATTGGAGGTGGTAACATTTTTTGAAGCAACTACTTTAATAGTAACTCCTTCAAGTGCATTACCTTTTGAATCACTGACTACACCTTTAATAGTTTGATTTTGGGCAAAACTGTTTAGGGTTAAAAAGGAGAAAAATACCAAAAACAGTGGGGTTAATTTTGTGCGCATGAGTTTAGATTTGTTATCAATTTACGACTTTTTCAGGTTTTATGTTTTATACGCTATAATTAATTACTTTTATTGAGCATAAAGCATCAATTATTTACCCCATGGAGGCTATTTTAAAACATATTGAAAATCTATTTAATACAATTCATCCCCATGCTTGGGATCGAATTCAAAAAATACCACAAAGCGGAGGTGATCGTATTTATTTTAGAATAAGTCAAGCAGAGAAATCTTGGATTGCGACTTATAATTTAAATATTAAAGAGAACCAGACCTTTATATATTTCGCTGAACATTTTTATAAAAAGGGAATGCCTGTTCCAAAAATTTTAGCGGTGAATGAATCTTGCAATACTTATTTGCAAGAAGACTTAGGAGCTGTTTCTTTATTAGATGTTTTAGAGCAAGAAGGGAAAACGGATGCAGTATTTACATTGTTTCAAAAAAGTTTAACCGCTTTAGCTACATTACAAATTGAAGGAGCCAAGGGTTTAGATTATTCTAAATGTTTAACCTCAAAGTATTTTGGGAAGCATTCTATTTTAACTGACTTATTATATTATAAGTATTATTTCTTAGATACTTTGCAATATGCTTATGATAAGCAAGCCTTAATTGATGAATTTGAAATTTTAAGTGATCAATTAGCCTTGAGTCATTTTGATAATTTTATGTTCCGCGATTTTCAGAGCAGAAATATTATGGTACAAAATGGTGAAGTGTATTTTATAGACTTCCAAGGTGGTATGCAAGGAGGCCTACCTTATGACGTGGCTTCCTTGTTATGGCAAGCCAAGGCAGGGCTATCCAATGAATGGAAAGAAAAATTATTAGATCATTATATTGCTGAATTACAAAAATTATTACCGAGTTCTTTAGAGGCAAAAGACTTTAAAAAACAGTATAATGGTTTTGTATTATTAAGACTCTTGCAGGTTTTAGGTGCTTATGGATTTAGAGGCTTGTTTGAAAGAAAGGCGCACTTCTTAACTAGTATTCCTCTAGGGTTAGAAAATTTAAAAAGCTTTTTACAAACTTATGCTTTAGATAAAGACACGCCTGTTTTTGCTTCTATCTTAAATTGGATGGTGAGTGAAGAAGTGATTGAAAGGTTCAAGCCACCTAAAGCCAATGCCGATACACCTTTAGAAATTACTATAAATAGCTTTAGTTATAAAAAAGGCATTCCTGCCGATGACTCTGATAATGGCGGGGGCTTTGTATTTGACATGCGTGGTATTTTAAATCCAGGGAGAGTGGATGAGTATAAAAAACAATCGGGTTTAGATAAACCCGTTCAAGATTTTTTAGAACAAAAATGAATAAATTTTTAAATAGTGTTTGGGATTTAATTGACATTACGGTAGAAGATTATTTAAAAAGAGGATTTAGTTCCCTGCATATTAATTTTGGCTGTACAGGGGGGCAACACCGCAGTGTATTTGCAGCTGAACAAACGGCCAGACATCTTAGAAATAAATACAAGGTCAAAGTATTGCTAGCACATACCAATAAAGAAAATTGGGTTAAATAATATTTGCATGAAAGCCATGATTTTAGCAGCAGGTTTAGGTACAAGGCTCAAACCTTTTACCGATTTTCATCCCAAGGCATTGGCCATGGTGAATGGGAAATCTTTGTTGCAAAGAAATATACAATACCTGCAAGCCTTTGGTATAAACGAAGTGGTGGTGAATGTGCATCATTTTGCAGATCAAATTATGGAAGCCGTCAAAGCCAATGATGGATGGGGTTCTACCGTTTTAATTTCAGATGAAAGTTCAGAAGTATTAGAAACGGGAGGTGGTGTACTTTTTGCAAAATCTTTTTTTGAAGAAGAAGAAAATTGGCTAGTGATGAACGCCGATATTTTAACCAATTTAGATATTGATAAATTAATTGCTGCAGATAAAGTATTATCAGCAGGAGTAAAAAATTATATAGCTACTTTAGCAGTGACCAGCAGAGTCTCAAGCAGAAATTTATTATTTACAACAGAGGGTAATTTAGTTGGTTGGAGAAATAATACTACACGCGAAGAAAAATGGGCAGGTGCAAATAACACTGAACAGCCTGCGGGTATTCATTCTATTGCAAAAGCATTTAGCGGCATTCAAATACTACATGCTAGTTTTTATACTACGAATAATATGAGAGGTAAGTTTTCTTTAATAGATGCTTATTTGCAAGCAGCCCCCAAGGGCAGTATTGGTTATTACGACCATAGCGATAGTATTTTATTAGATGTGGGCAAGCCTGAAAATATTGAAAAAGCAGAAAGCCTTTTCAAGTAAATAAGTTTCAGTAGTTATCTCAAATAACTAAGGAGGTTTCATTCTTAAAACTTTCTTTATACTTTAATGTATATTTTCTTTTTATCTAAGTAGTAAGCAAGTATTCCAAAAAATGCAATGATGCTTAAAGCGTAAACAAAAGAGCCTACGCGTAAATCAGTATTTATATTTTTACATACATGCTCGTAAAACCAAGGCAGTGATGAAGTGTAGACGGGTTCTCCTTTTTCGTCTGTATGGTCCACCCATCTTAATAAGGCTAATACACGCGGTAAAAATCCGCTGAGTACAAATACAAATAAGGGGTTCTTTCCAAATACATCGAAAAAATGACTCCATTTTCCTTTGGCATTTTGAAACTCTAATAAATAAATTAGCATACCTAAACTAACCATGGCAAGTCCCGAAGTATATAATACATAACTACTAGTCCATATTTTTTTATTGATAGGAAAACTAAAATCCCAAATATAACCAACGAATATAAGTACCACACCTGTTAAAAGTAATTGCGCTAACATCTCGTAATTCTTTCCTTTTAACTGAATGTATTCACCCACTAAAAAACCTAGTATCACTTGTACGATGGCGGGTAATGTGCTTGTTAATCCTTCTGGGTCAAAGGGAACGCCTTCCCCTTTATAAATATGGGATACGCCTAAAATAGCCTGGTCAATACTATTTCCAAAATAACCAGATAAACTAAAGGGATGACCAGCTGCTCCTAATGCATAACTCAGTACCCAATAAATAACCAGTATCATCATGCCTATAAAAAGTGCTATGCGAGATTTTCCATAGTAAATAATAATAGAGGCGAAAAAATAACAAAGTGCAATTCTTTGTAGTACGCCTAAAATGCGGACCATTTCCCAAGGCTTAAATTCTAATTCAGTGCCTGAGAATTTTACAAAAGGGCTCCAGTTTAAAAATAGTCCAATACCAAAAATTAAAAGGGTTCGCTTTATTATTTTTGACCAAAATTCAGCAGCGCCTGCATTTTGTAATTTGGGCATTACAAAGGACATAGCATTACCCACTGCAAATAAAAAGAAGGGAAATACTAAATCGGTAGGGGTACAACCATGCCAGCTAGCGTGACCTAAAGGACTATAGATATGTGCCCAAGAGCCTGGATTATTAACCAAAATCATAAGCGCCACAGTAGCGCCTCTAAACACATCTAGAGAATAATATCTTTGCTGATTCATAGAATATTATATTATAAAAAATTTAGTAATAAATAGCCCCGTTTTAATATCTTTGTAAGATACAAATTCAGATGGGAAAAAATATATTAATTACAGGGGGAGCGGGATTTATTGGGTCGCATGTAGTGCGTTTAATGGTGACCAAATATCCTCAGTATCAAATCTTTAATTTAGATGCACTTACCTATGCAGGTAATTTGGAGAATTTAAAGGATATTGAAAAAGCAGCAAATTATCATTTTCTAAAAGCCAATATTTTAGAAGCCGATTCTTTAAAAACTATTTTTGAAAAACATGCTATTACCGATGTCATTCATTTAGCAGCTGAATCGCATGTAGATAGATCTATCGTTTCTCCATTAGATTTTGTGTATACCAATGTGATTGGAACGGTGAACTTATTAAATACCGCTAAGGAATATTGGAAGGGCGATTTAAGTTATGAAAAAGCGCATGATGGTTCTTGGGAGAAAAATCGCAATCATATTTTTTACCATGTTTCTACCGATGAAGTATATGGTAGCCTAGGCAAGGAAGGTTTGTTTAAAGAAACCACTGCCTATGATCCCAACTCTCCTTATTCAGCAAGTAAAGCAGCCAGTGATCATTTTGTACGTGCGTATGGAGAAACTTATCATTTACCTTATGTAGTTTCTAATTGTTCTAATAACTACGGGCCTAATCATTTTCCAGAAAAATTAATTCCTTTATTTATACATAATATTATCAATAAAAAAGCATTGCCTGTATATGGCGATGGCTTGTATACCCGTGATTGGTTATATGTAATTGACCATGCCCGTGCCATTGATATTATTTTTCATGAAGGAAAAAATGGAGACACTTATAATATTGGTGGGTTCAATGAATGGACTAACATTGATTTAGTAAAATTAATGTGCGCTCAAATGGATGTGAAACTAGGAAGAGCCAAAGGGGAAAGTGAGTCTTTAATTACTTATGTGAAAGACCGACCAGGCCATGACCGTAGATATGCCATTGATGCGACTAAATTAAATAAAGAATTAGGTTGGAGCCCATCCGTTACTTTCGAGCAAGGTTTGGCTGCCACCATTGATTGGTATTTGAATAATGGCCCTTGGTTAGAAAATGTAACTAGTGGTTCTTATCAAACTTATTATAGTTCCATGTATACTAATCGATAGAAATTTCGATAAAAAAGAGAATTTGCAATAAAATATATATTTACTTAGATCTAAAGAATGAAAATAGAAGCGACACCCTTACAAGATTGTTTTATAATTCACGACACAGTGCATGGCGATGCGAGAGGTTATTTTATTGAAACATTTAACCAAAGAGATTTTAATGCAGCCAGTGGTTTAGATATTGTATTTGTACAAGACAATCAATCTAGATCAAGCAAAGGTGTTTTGAGAGGTTTGCATATGCAAAGAGGATCTTCTGCTCAAGCAAAGCTAGTAAGGGTTTTAGAAGGAGCGGTATTAGATGTGGTAGTAGATTTAAGAAAAGGTTCTCCTAGCTTTGGGCAGCATTTTACTATTGAATTAACAGCAGAAAATCATAAACAATTTTTTGTTCCTGCTGGGTTTGCTCATGGCTTTGTAGTATTGAGCGAGTCGGCTACTTTCTTTTATAAAGTAGATAAGTTTTATGAGCCAGGCAATGAAGTGGGCATAATGTACAATGATAAGGATTTAAACATAGATTGGAAATTAGCTACATCAGAACTAACATTTTCAGAAAAAGATAAAACATTAGGAAGCTTTGCGGAATATGCAGCGAGTTTATAAAAATAAAAATTAGGTATATGATTTGAGCACGCAAGTGCGAAAACATAAACACAAATAAAAAACAAAAATTAGGTTTATGAAGGGAATTATATTAGCAGGCGGATCAGGTACTAGGTTGTATCCTATTACCAAGGGTATCAGTAAGCAATTAATGCCTATCTATGATAAGCCCATGATTTATTATCCTTTGTCGGTATTGATGTTGGCGGGGATTAAAGAAGTATTGATTATCACTACACCCGAGGATAATGATCAATTTAAAAGATTGTTGGGTGATGGTGCTGAAATAGGTTGCAAATTTAGTTATGCAGTACAAGCTGTTCCAAATGGACTAGCGCAAGCATTTGTGATTGGCGCCGATTTTATTGGCAAGGATAAAGTGTCTTTAGTTTTAGGAGACAATATTTTTTATGGTGCAGGTTTTAGTAAACTAGTACAATCTTTTAACGATTTAGATGGCGCAGCTGTATTTGCATACGAAGTAAATGATCCTGAGCGCTATGGTGTGGTGGAATTTGACGAAAATAACAATGCAATCTCATTAGAAGAAAAGCCAAAAGCGCCTAAATCAAATTACGCGGTACCGGGTTTATATTTTTATGATAATACTGTGGTTGAAATTGCTAAGAATATCCCTGCATCTCCAAGAGGGGAGTTTGAAATTACCGACGTGAACAAGGTGTACTTAGAGCGTAAGCAATTACAAGTAGGCATTATGAACAGAGGTACTGCATGGTTGGATACCGGTACTTTTGAATCTTTAGCCGACGCATGTGAGTTTGTAAGAGTCATAGAGAAGCGTCAAAGTCAAAAAATAGGATGTATTGAGGAAGTGGCCTACCGTATGGGCTTTATAGATAAGACTCAATTACTAGTTTTAGCCGATAAATATGCTAAAAGTGGCTATGGGGAATACCTTAGACAGTTAAAAAAGTAGACTTTTTCAGTTTGTAGCAGCTATTTTCTGTTTTCTTAAACAAAAAATGAACAATTATATAAATATGTTGTTCTTATGGTATGCCAACTTATTCAATCAAAGATTTAGAGCAAATTTCTGGGATCAAGGCCCACACCATTCGTATATGGGAGCAGCGCTATAAGTTTCTGCAACCCTCTCGTACTGAGACGAATATAAGAACCTATTCAGCAGCTGAATTAAAGGTTATTTTAAACGTTTCGTTTTTAAATAAATACGGGTTTAAGATTTCACATATTGATAAGATGAGTCCTGAGCAAATGGAAGAAAAAATTCTTACCATTAATCAGATGGATGCACAGAAGGAAAGGGTAGTGAATAATTTGATCAAGGATATGGTTTCATTGAATATGCCAGCCTTTGAACAACAACTAGATAATTATATAGCACAAAAGGGCGTTGAAAAAACCATCGTTGAAATTATCTTCTCTTTTTTAGAAAGAGTAGGCATATTATGGATGACAAGTAGTGTCAACCCAGCCCAGGAGCATCTTGCCACCAATATCTTAAGACAGAAAATTATTTATGGTATTGAAAAATTAACCCCAGTAACCAAATATACAAAGAGGGTGGTTTTATTCTTGCCTGAAGCAGAGTACCATGAATTAGGAATTTTATATGTACATTTTTTATTAAAACAAAATGGCATATATGTAGATTATTTAGGTACCAATATACCCATGGCGGATCTTGAATTTTTAGTGAGCAGAACGAAACCTGATTATTTATTTTGCCATATCACCTCTCCCGCGAAGAAATTTAAATTGGATAAGTTTTTAGAAGGCCTATCTAAAATTAATAAAACCTCTCCAGTCATATTATCGGGTCAAATTGTGAGAGACTATAAAGGCCAAATAGCTTCCAATATCTCTGTTAAACGTAGTTTAGCAGAAACCATTCAGTTTTTGAATACAATCTAGCTAGCTATTTTCGAAGTCTTACTCCAACTAGCTCAAAACCTTGACTTTTCTTAAAATATTGATAGTCACCCATTTATAATTATTTTGGTTTGAAATTGGTATTTTTTGGGGTTACCAAATCCGAAATGTTTAATTATTTTTTAAAAATATTAAACAAAAATAGCTTTTGAACTCATTATTTTGTTTAGCTTTAATTTCTTAAAGTTAAACAGAACTATATGTCAACAGCAGAATTCTCCTTACTACTCACTGAAAATGCCGATTTTCTAAAGCCTTTTGCCATTAATTTGACCAAGGATCATGAAACGGCTAAGGACTTATTTCAAGAAACCTTGTACAGAGCCTTGTCCAATAAAGACAAGTATAATGTAGGAACCAATATCAAGGCTTGGTTGTATACTATTATGCGTAATATTTTTATTAATGATTACCGTAAAAAAGCAAAACAATCGGTGGTTTTGGACAATTCTCCCAACGATTTTTTAATTGATCAAACTAGAACAAAGGTTTTGAATGATGGAGTGACTAACTTAAATTTGAGAGAAGTAAAGCAGCTTATTTACGACTTACCTGAATTATTTAGAACCCCCTTTAATTTATATTTCGAAGGGTATAAGTATAATGAAATTGCAGAAGAATTAAATGAGCCATTAGGCACTATTAAGAGTCGAATTCACTTTGCTAGAAAAATATTAAAACAGAAAATACAACGATACTAAAATATGACCTCTTCTAAAAAAGCATTAGTGATTGGTGCTGGTTTCGCTGGCATGTCAGTAGCTACTTTTTTAGCAAAGAAAGGATGGTCAGTAACTGTTATTGAAAAACATAATTTACCTGGAGGTCGCGCCAGAAAATTTGAAGCCGAAGGTTTTACATTTGATATGGGTCCAAGTTGGTATTGGATGCCCGATGTTTTTGAGCGTTATTTTGCAGCCTTTGGAAAAAAGGTTTCCGATTTTTACAAATTAAAAAGACTAGACCCCTCTTACCGTGTTTATTTCGATGAAACGCATTGGGATATGCCTGCGAATTATACCGAATTAGCCGCTTTATTAGAAAGCGTAGAACCCGGCGCTGCCAAAGCTTTGGATCAATTCATGGAGGAAGCCAAATACAAGTATGATATAGGCGTGGGTAAACTTGTTCATCAGCCAGGTATTTCTTTAAAAGAATTTATAGACATTGATTTACTCAAGGGTGTTTTTAAATTAGATGTATTTCAATCTATGAAAAAACATGTAGCTCGTTTTTTCAAACATCCTTATATACAAACCTTAATGGAGTTCCCGGTTTTATTTTTAGGAGCCCTTCCGCAAAATACGCCGGCCTTGTATAGTTTAATGAATTATGCCGATATTAAAGGGGGTACCTGGTATCCAGAATTCGGTATGTATAGTATTGTGCAAGCTATGTATGATACCGCTGTAGCACAAGGCGTTCAGTTTCAATTTTCTGAAGAGGCTTTACAAATTGAAGTGCTCAATGGAGTGGCTCAGTCTTGCTACACTAAATCAAATGTTACGGGTGAACAAAAGCACTATGAATTTGATGTAGTTATAGGTGCTGGCGATTATCATCATATTGAAACAAAACTATTAACAAGTAAATATCAATCTTATACTGCTAGTTATTGGGATACCCGCACCATGGCACCTAGTTCATTATTATACTATGTAGGCTTGAATAAAAAATTAACGGGTGTCACGCATCACTCTTTATTTTTTGACACCGACTTCGCCATTCATGGTAAAGAAATTTATACCGAACCAAGTTGGCCCACCAAGCCTTTGTTTTATGCATCAGTACCCTCTGTTACCGATCCTACAGTGGCACCAGTAGGTAGTGAAAATTTATTTTTATTAATTCCAGTAGCTGCAGGTCTTGAAGGGGATACAGAAGAAGTTAGAGAAAAATATTTTCAAGAACTGATCGCCCGATTAGAGCAAAGATGGGGACAGTCTATTGCAGATAGCATTGTCTATAAAAGGACTTTTGCTGTATCTGATTTTAAAAACGATTATCATTCCTTCAAGGGGAATGCCTATGGCCTTGCCAATACGCTATTACAAACAGCTATTTTAAAGCCTTCTTGTAAAAGCAAAAAGGTAAATAACTTATATTATACAGGCCAATTAACCGTGCCTGGGCCTGGGGTGCCGCCTAGTTTAATTAGTGGGGAAGTGGTAGCGGAGCTGATTGACAAAAATTATATAAATTTACACTCTAGTAATGTCTGATTTAAAACTATATAACGAAGTCACTGGCTTAAGCAGTAAAACCACTACGCTATTATATAGCTCTAGTTTTTCATCTGCTATTAAGTTACTTCATGCCGACCTGCGTCAGCCTATTTATGATATTTATGGTTTTGTAAGATTTGCCGATGAAATTGTAGATACTTTTCATGGTTTCGACAAAGCTACCTTACTAGCGCAGTTTAAAAAGGATACTTACCTAGCCATTGAGCAAGGTATTAGTTTAAATCCCATTTTACACCGTTTTCAATTAACTTTTTCTAAATATAAAATTGATACAGCCTTATTAGAAGCCTTTTTAGTAAGTATGGAAATGGACTTAAATAAGCAAGAATATGATTTAGCTACTTATCAAACTTATATTTATGGAAGTGCTGAAGTGGTAGGTTTAATGTGTTTACATATTTTCTGTGAAGGTAATAAAGCGGAATTTGAAAAATTAAAACCAGCTGCTAAACATTTAGGTGCTGCTTTTCAGAAAGTTAATTTCTTGCGTGATATTAAGGCCGACTTTGAAGGCTTAGATAGAATGTATTTTCCTAACTGTGATTTTTCTAAGTTTACACAAACAGACAAAGAACTTATTGAGGCGGACATTCAAGCCGACTTCGAAGAAGCTTTAAGAGGCATTAAAATGCTCCCTTTAAAAGCTAGGTTTGGGGTATATGTTGCTTTTAAATATTATTATTCTTTATTTAAAAAAATAAAGAAAACCAATCATGAGGCTATTTTAAAAGCAAGAATTAGAATACCTACCCCAGGAAAATTATTTATTGTAGCCAAGGCTACACTTCGCAGTCAGTTGAATTTGTTATAGTAAATTTGTTATATCATTTAATAAAATAGAATTTATGGTTTTCATATTAGTCACTTTGCTTACTTTTTGTATTATGGAAGGCGTTACTTGGTTAACCCACCGTTATGTAATGCATGGTTTTTTATGGTATTTGCACGAAGACCATCACCAACCCACTGGACATTTTTTTGAAAAGAACGATGCCTTCTTTTTAATATTTGCCATTCCGAGCATGGCCTGTATATTCTATGGTAATTTCGTTGGTCCTTTATGGATAGCTGGTATAGGAACGGGTGTTGCCATGTATGGCTTTGCTTATTTTATAGTACATGAAGTTATTATACACCAAAGAATTAAGTGGTTTACTAAATCTAATAACCGTTACATCAAAGCCATTCGTTGGGCACATAAAATGCATCATAAGCATTTACATAAAGAAGACAGCGAAAGTTTTGGCATGTTAATCGTAGCCAAAAAATATTGGGATAAAGTGCGTCGAGACGAAGCCTTACAAAGCAATGAGTAATGCTATCATATCTAATACAAATTTAGCAAGCTACGACTATATTATAGCAGGAGCTGGTGGGGCTGGTTTATCTTTATTACACTATTTAATGGAAGCACCTAGTTTAGCTTCCAAATCCATTTTAGTCATTGATAAGTCTTTTCAAAAAACCAATGACCGTACCTGGTGTTTTTGGGAAAAAAATATTTCCTCTTTTGAAAATTTAGTCAAAAATAGTTGGGATACTATTTCTATTCATGCTCAAGGTTTTGATAAAGAGCTTCCTACCGCACCCTTTTCTTATAAGATGATTCAGGGTATTGATTTTTACAATGCAGTACTAAGCAAAGCAAAATCCAAAACTAATATACATTTTCAGGAAGCCATTATTCTTAATATTTCAGTTTTAGATATATCAAGTGCATCATCAACTGCGTCTAGTAAAGTTAATTCGACTAAAGTAAACGCAAATAAGAGCGCTAAAGTTAGTTGGGAGGGTGGTGCTGCAATCGGGGACTATATTTTTTCTAGTTTGCTTCCTTTTCAAATGAATCAATTAGCTACCGCGGCTGCTTATTCTAATTCATTACAGTCAAGTACTCCTTCAAATAAGCAAGCCCCTTTTTTATGGCAACATTTTAAAGGAAGGGTAGTGCAGTTTGATACCCCCGTATTTAATAAAAGCATAGCGAAGTTGATGGATTTTAATGTGCCTCAACAAGGGGCCACTGCCTTTATGTATCAATTGCCTTTAAATGATAAAGAGGCCTTGGTAGAGTATACTATATTTTCTGAAAATGTATTGAGTATAGCAGAATATGATAAAGTGTTAGACACTTATTTAGCGAAAGCCTTCCCTGGTGCTACTTATACAATTACACACGATGAAATCGGCGCTATTCCTATGACACAAATTGAATTAGCATCCAACCAAGCACCTATTTATACTATTGGTGCCTTAGGGGCTGCCATTAAAGCAAGCACAGGTTATGCTTTTCAGTTTATTCAGGAGCAGTGTAAAAATATTGTCACACAGTTAGAACATGGATTGCCTATACAAACCAAGGTACACAATACAAGACACCAGTTTTATGATGCAGTTTTACTTCATGTATTATTTCACCATAAAATGGAAGGTGCTGAAATATTTAAACGCATATTTGCCAAGAACGAAGCCGCAACGGTGTTTAAATTTTTATCTAATACCTCTACTATGATGGAGGATATCAAAATTATGCGTTCTTTACCTACAAGCATATTTTTACCAGCTGCCATTAAGGTGCTCCTACGGCGGGCTTAGAGGATTGTTTCTTATTCAAGGACCTTTGAAATTTATTTTTCCCTAATTTTGTTTTTTCAGCCACGTAGTACAATGGATAGTACATGAGTTTCCGAAGCTCCTAATCCAGGTTCGATTCCCGGCGTGGCTACAAAGCCTGTCACAAAGTGACAGGCTTGTTTATTTCGAGAAAATGTCGAAAGCTAGCTTTCGTAAATTTTTGAGAATAAACAAGCAAACAATGTAAATGAAATTTACATTGTTAAAGGCTTTGGGTAAATCCAATGCGTCTGGGAAGTCAACGAGCAAAGCGAAGTTGACAGTCTTAATAGATTCGTCAATTATTTATTATCGAAATAAGGTATTTCGTCGTTAGATACCGACTCCTTTTCTTGCCAATAAGCAAGGGAAACAATATGTCCATCTGTCGTTTTTAACTGACGGCCAAATATGGCATTGGTAGCATTAAAACATAAATCGGTGACACCTATTGTAAAAGTTGTAGGTGCAGCAGGAACTATTGGAGCCGCTGCTACTAAAGGTGCTGGAGCCGGCGCTTCACCTTCCACTGGTGCTGCCGCAGGTGCAGCAGGTGCAGCTTTTGGAGCAGGGCTATCTACTACTACCACTTCGTATTTATTGAATTCTAATAAAGTTTTTAAAAACTGTACACGCTCAGCACTTGCATTTTTTTCTACAATGGCACATTTACTTGTACCTAAGTCTTCAAATTCGTGGTTCTTATTAATTGCCATAATACTTTATTTAAATACCAATACTTAATGAGTAAATATAATCATATACCAAACTAGCTAAGCCAGTGATAATAATACCTGCAACACAGATATACATTGCCAGCTGTGTAATTTTAGGAATGCTTAATTTTTGAATAGGAGCCTCGTTCTCATCCATGAAAATGGCTTTTACTACTTTTAAATAATAATAAAAAGAAACCACCATATTTAAAGAAGCGAATATAATTAAGCCATAATTGTCTTTAGCAGCACCAGCCATCATTAAAAATAACTTACCAAAAAAGCCCGCTGTAGGGGGTACTCCTGCTAATGAAAATAATGCAATGGTTAATACCCAAGATAAAAACGGATTGGTTTTATAAAAGCCTTTAAAGTCTGAAATATTTTCTTTACCTGCTAAAGCACTTACCACCGACACCACACCAAAGGCGGCAAGGTTAGAGAATACATAAATTAATACAAAGTATACTAGTGAAGCAGATCCTGCTTGAGAGCTTCCTGAAATACCAATTAATATAAAACCTACTTGCGCAATTGAAGAGAAAGCCAAGAAGCGTTTAAAGTTATCTTGTCTTATAGCGAATAAATTACCCATTAAAATAGTTGCTATAGACAATACCACTAGCACACTATACCATACAGTAGCAATAGGAGTAAATACTTTATATAAAATAGAAGTGAAAGTGAATAATACCGCTGCTTTAGAAACTACCGATAAGAATGCCGTAACCGCTACTGGAGAGCCTTCGTAAACATCGGCAGTCCATAGGTGAAAAGGCACGGCAGATATTTTAAAAGCAAAACCAGATACCACTAGTATAAATGCAAATATTTGCATGGGGTTATTAGTTATATGTGCCGTTAAAACATCGAAGCTAAGCGTACCTGTTGTTCCATATAAAAAAGAAATACCCATTAATAAGATACCTGAAGAAAAAGCAGATGATAAAATTAATTTCATAGCAGCTTCTGATGATTTTCTTTTAGCTAAATCGAAATTAGCTGCAGCAGCTAGTGGAATAGTAGACATCTCAAGGCCTAGGTAGAACATTAGTAAATTACCACTTGAAATCATAAAGCACATACCTAATAAAGAGGTGAAGATTAATAAATAAAATTCAGCCAATTGCTTATGATTTTTTAACCATGCGTAAGATTGCATAGAAATAATTAATAAGGCTAGGTTCAATATATTTTTCTCTAGTACAATAAAGGCATTGGTGGTAAACATACCATTGAAAATACCACCCTCAGACATACCAAATAAACCAGCTGCTAAATTGACAACCAATAAGCCATTGATTAAATTTAAAACGCTTTCATTGCTTCTCTCTTTACCAATTTTAATAAATAGTAAAATAAAAATAAGTAAGCTCAGTATAAGCTCCTGTCTTAGTAATATAAAAATGTTAGATGACATGAGGCGAAATTATTTAAGGGTAATGGCTTTATCAATGTTGATCATTAAAAAATCGGTACTAGGCATAATTAATTGGTTAATTAAAAAGGGCGCTAATCCGATAATTAAAATTCCTATGATTAATAAACCTGCTGCTAATTTTTCATTCCAGTTGGCATCGCTTAATAAAGCATGCTCATCAGAGATAGGGCCCATAATAGTTTTACCTGTTGCGCGTAATATATATACGGCAGTCACTACAATAGAAGCTGCAGATATTACTGTTGCAGCACGATATACTCCATCTGGGTTTTGCCAAGAGCCCATAAATACGGTCATCTCAGCTACAAATCCGCTGAATCCTGGTAGCCCTAAAGAACATAAACCTGCTATCACAAATACGGTGGAGATAAAGGGCATGGCTTTTAATAAACCCCCTAATTGTGCCACCATTCTTGTATGAGTTCTAGAATAGATCATACCAATAGCTGCGAAGAATAAGGCAGTCATTAAACCATGAGATACCATTTGTATAACGGCGCCGTTAATAGAAGTTTTATTTAACATGCCAATACCAAAAATCACAAATCCACAGTGACTAATAGAAGAGTAGGCATTGATGTATTTTAAATCGGTTTGCATTAAGGTGGCGAATGCACCATAAATAATAGCAATGGTAGCAAGTAAAATAATGATCCATGAATAACTATGTGCTGCATCGGGCATTAAAGCGGCCATGCGTAAACAACCATAGCCACCTAGTTTCATAGAAATACCTGCTAAAAACATAGAAGCTGCTGTAGGTGCCGATGCGTGACCATCGGGTACCCAAGTATGAAAAGGAAATAATGCAGCAAATATGCCAAAGCCCAAGAATAGAAAAGGAAAGAAGAATTTTTGAACACCTAGACCCATACTCATTTTTCCTATTTCCACCATATCAAATGTGTTGGTGTTATAATAAATACCCATTAAGCCCACAAATACTAAGGCAGAACCTGCCATTAACATTAAGGCTAGTTTCATAGCGCTATTTTCTTTTCTCCCACTACCCCAAATGCCTATCAATAAGAACTTAGGAATAACGGCTACTTCTAAAAAGAAAAATAAAGTAAATAAATCTAGAGAGATAAAGAAACCATAAGCACCCATGCTTAATAATACTAGTAAGAAGAAGTATTCCTTGCTTAGTTTTTCCATAGTCCAAGAAACCAGTATACCCGCCACCACAATAAGGGAGGTTAATAAAATCATAGAAAGTGCGATGCCATCAATACCTATATGGTAGTTAATATTCAATGCTTTAAACCAAACAGTATTGGTTTCAAATAAATGCGTAGCGGTATTGCCAGCAGCTCTTTGATCCATATACAATTTCAATAACCAAGCTGCAGCACCTAATTGTGCTAGAGAGCCCACCAGTCCAATAACTCTTATTTGCGCTAATTGCTTACTCAATAAAATGAGTAGGGCAGTAAGCAAGGGTAATAAGATTAATAAAGATAAATTCATATAAATATTTTATTTCCAGATATAAATAAATAAAACCGATAAGGCCAATACACCACCAAAGAAGTACAAGGCATAGTTTTGAACCTTACCCGATTGCAAGCCTTTAATAGCTGTTGAAATTTTTGCAGTGGTACTAGCTAATAATAAGACAAAACCATCTACTATATTTTTATCTGCCCAAGCAATAGGTTGTCCTATAAGGGGGAAGACAATTTTTTTAGTGATAAACAAATACAATTCATCTACATAAAACTTTTTATAAGCCGCTCTGTAAAAGCCACCAAATACAGCTACTGCTTTATCTGATTTTGTATTTTCTTTTTTATAAAAACTTGCAGAAAGCAAAATAGCAATAATGGATAGTGTCACCGGTGCAATAGAGAAGATTAAATCAATATGTGTTTCCAGGGCAGCACCATCGGATGTGATAAATTGAGAGAATGGAATAAAGCCTACACCCACTGCACATGCAGCTAAAATAAGTAATGGTAATTTCATTGTCCAAGTTCCTTCGCCATGGTCGTGCGCATCGTCATGGCCAGCATTATGACCAGCATTATGACTGTGATCGTGAACAGCGCTATGTGCTTTTGCAGGGGCTTCCTTGCTCCAGAAAATATTAAAATACAAACGGAACATATAAAAACTTGTAAGTGCTGCTGTAAATAAAGCCACACCATAAATTAATTTATTCTCATGAAAAGCAGCCGTCAATATTTCTTCCTTGCTAAAAAATCCTGCAAAAGGAGGAATACCTGCAATAGCTAAACAAGCAATTAAAAAGGCGCCATGTGTAATGGGCATTAATTTTCTTAATCCACCCATGTCCTTCATTTCATTGCTATGCACCATATGTATTACTGAACCTGCTCCTAAGAATAATAAACTCTTAAAGAAGGCATGCGTAAATAAATGAAACATAGAAGCCATATAACCTAATCCAGCTTCTCCACCATTTTTTGAAATACCTAGGGCAAACATCATGTAACCAATTTGCGACATAGTAGAATAAGCAAGTACTCTTTTAATATCGGTTTGTGTACATGCAATAATGGCCGCCAATAAGGCTGAAAAAGCACCTACATAAGTTACAATGGTTAAGGCCGCTTCATCCATGGAGAAGATGGGAAATAATCTTGCTACTAAATACACACCCGCTACTACCATGGTTGCAGCGTGGATTAAGGCCGATACTGGAGTAGGGCCTTCCATGGCATCGGGCAACCAAATATGCAAAGGAAACATAGCCGACTTCCCTGCACCACCCATAAATATTAATGTGAGTCCCCAAGTAAGCATACTTGCCCCTAAAAAGCTAGCACTGGTTATGCTTAAAAATTCAGAAGACTGAGCCGATGTTAATTTTTCTATCAATAAACCAATATCCAAAGTGCCTCCGTAAAAGCCCATAATCAAAATGCCTATTAAAAATCCTAAATCGGCAAAGCGGGTTACAATAAATGCTTTTTTAGAAGCCGCTACAGCAGAGGGCTTATTAAAGTAGTAACCAATTAATAAGAAACTAGATACACCTACTAACTCCCAGAACATATATACTTGGAATATATTCACTGATAATATTAAACCCAACATAGAGAAGGTAAATAAAGACAAGAAAGCATAATAAGTAGCAAATCGCTCTTCGCCTTTCATGTAACCTAAACTAAATACATGCACCATTAAAGAAACAGATGTCACTACGATGAGCATCATCACAGAAATGGGGTCAACTATTACACCCATATCAATAGAGACATTGGGGCTAAACTCCAGCCAAGTATATTTTAAAGCAATAATTTTTTGGTAAATGCCATCTACTTTTCCATCTACAAAGAAATATTGCTTAGCAGCCACAAAAGAAAGAATCGTAGAGCTAAGTAAAGAAGCCGTAGAAATAATACCTGCTGTTTTAGCAAAGTATTTGCGTCCAAATAAACCTAGTACTACAAAAGTAGCTAGAGGTAATAAAGGAATCCAAAGTATATATAAGTAGTTTGACATAATTAAAATTTCATTTCTGTTGCATCGTCAACATCAATAGATTGATGACTACGATATAAATTAATGATAATGGCAATGGCCACCGCTGCTTCCGCTGCTGCAATGGTGATAATAAATAAAGAAAAGAACAAGCCGTCTAGTTTATCAGGGAATAAATATTTATTAAAAGCAACAAAATTAATATTCACGCTATTGAGCATAAGTTCAATAGACATTAACATAGTAATTAAATTTCTTCTCGTAAATAAACCATACATGCCTATGAAAAATAGGGCAGTGCTTAGAAAAAGTATATGGGTTAAGGGTACTTCGTTCATAGTATTAATCCTCCTTCTTGTTTAGGTGAACAATATCAGCACTTGTAGGCTTCATGGCAATTACAATACAACCCACCATGGCAGCTAATAATAGCATACTCACAACCTCGAATGGTAAAATAAAACCATACGCTGTAGTGCTTAGCATTTGTGTGCCAATTTCACTTACACTTGAATTAAAAGGCTGTGATGATAAAGTATTGAATCCGTAATGATTGATTAAATTAAAAGTAAAAGCTGTGCCAAGTAATGCAGCCAGTGCTGAAAAGATAATTTTACTTGTGGCAGGCTTGGCCATTTCCTTGCCCGATTGTTGGGTTAAGAAAATAGAGAAGATAATTAAGACCACAATACCTCCTACATAGACCACAATTTGAATGGCTGCGATAAATTCTACCTGCATCCAAAAATAAAGTGCTGCAATACCTACTAAAGAAAATAACAACCAGATGGCTGATCGAAATATTTTAAGTGAAGTTACTGCTAGTAATGCTGCACCTAATATAAGTGTAGCAATCGCATAAAATATAATGGCTGATGTATTCATTATTCTATTCCCTCCCTTATTTTAGATCCTGGTTGATTTAATACCTTGGTTAATTTAGTTCTATCAAAAACACTGTGTTCAAAATTAGGCGCCATTTTAATGGCGTCACTTGGGCAGGCTACAATGCATAAATTACACATGGTGCATAGCTCTAATCTGTATACTAATGCGTCTATAGCTTTTTTCTTTTTGCCTTCTGGTGAAACTTCAAACTTGGTAACCACTTTAATGGTTCCATTTGGGCAGGCCAATTCACAAGCCGTACAACCGGTACAAGCATGTTCGTTTTGAGCGTCATGCGGCATGACTACTTCGCCTTTAAACCTTTCAGATAATAATAAGGTAGCACGGTTGTCGGGGTACTGCTCTGTAATAATTTCTTTGGGATGCGTAAAGTAATAACCTGTTTTACGCATTCCTTTTAATAAAGAACTTACGCCGTTTACAACATCTGATAAATATTCTTTCAAAAACATTTTCTAAATCATTTAAATTAAAAATGCCAACCTAGTATCGCAATCACTGCTACTAATAGAAGGTTAAACAAACTTATCGGTAATAAATATTTCCATTCTAAATTCAATAATTGATCTACGCGCAGTCTTGGGAAGGTCCACCTAAACCACATTATCAAGAAAATTAATGCAAAAGTTTTTCCCATAAACCAAACCGAAGAAGGAATATAATCCATGATATGATTAAAGGCTTCCCAGTTACCAATATGTAGTGGCATCCATCCACCAAAAAATAAAGTAGCACCAATGGCACAAACAATAAATATGTTAATGTATTCTGCTAAAAAGAATAAAGCAAAACGCATACCTGAATATTCGGTATGAAAACCAGCCGTTAATTCAGACTCTGCTTCTGCTAAATCAAAAGGGGCACGATTAGTTTCTGCAGTAACAGCAATTATGTATAATACAAAGGCAATCAGCGCAGGAATATGTCCTTTAAATATCCACCAACCATTTTCTTGTGCTTTTACAATTTCAGAAAGTTGTAAACTACCTGTAAGCACCACAATGGTTAAAACTGCAAAACCTGCAGACAATTCATAACTTACTATTTGAGCACCGCTGCGCATAGCACCTAATAAAGAATATTTATTATTACTTGCCCAGCCGGCCATTAAAATACCTATCACGGATAAAGAAGAAACCGCAGAAATATATAAAACCCCAATATTAATATCCCAGATTTGAAAATTCTTCGCAAATGCAATGGGTGCTAATAATAACATACCCACCATCATTACCACAAAAGGTGCAAGGTTGAATAAAAATTTATCAGCCATATCGGGCACCAGGCCTTCTTTCATAATTAATTTCAAAGTATCGGCCACTGTTTGGAACATGCCTCCTGGTCCAACACGGTTCGGTCCCAAGCGTATTTGAATGTGTGCAGCTACCTTTCTTTCCATAAGTACCAATACCAAACCTAATATGGCAAATAAACTTATAGATAAAAAAATAACAATGACACATTCCATCGCAAGAGCCATCGTTGGATTAAACTTCATAAATAACCAATCTTGAACACTGGTTGTAATTCCTTCTAAACTAAACATGCATTTCTGTTTTATATAACTTACAATTCAAACTATATCTTATTCGAATAATATTTTCTTTACAATAGATAGCCTCTCAATTTCCTCTTTATTTATTTCTATCAATTCTATCTATAAGTCTTATCTATCAATATCAGGTATTACTAAATCAAGTGTACCCATACTCGCCATTAAATCCCCAATCTTACTTCCTGCTGCAATATGATTCAGTACAGATAAGTTCGAAAACCCTGGAGACCTGAATTTAATTCTGTGTGGCGTAGTTCCACCTTCACTTACTACATACACGCCGAATTCACCCCTTGCTGTTTCTACTCTTGTATAAAATTCACCCTTAGGTAATTTCAATACATTTTTTGTTTTACCTACAAAATCTCCTTCTGGAATATTATCAATAAGTTGTTCAATGATGCGAATAGATTGATTCATTTCTTTCACGCGCACTATATAACGCGCAAATGAATCGCCTGCTGTTTCTATGACTTCATCAAATTCTACTTTATCATATACTTCGTAAGGATAAATTTTTCTGATATCGCAGCTAACGCCGCTAGCGCGCGCTACTGGGCCTGTGCAACCATAAGAAATGGCATCTTCCGCGCTTAATATACCAACGCCCTTGGTTCTACTTTGGAAAATAATATTGTTGGTGACTAAATCTTCGTATTCTGTAACCTTAGATTTGAATTGTGTAATAAAGGCTTTTACTTTCTTCTGAAAATCGGGATGAATATCATACATCAATCCACCGGGTACGATATAGTTCATGGTTAATCTTGCACCGCAAGTATCTTCCATAATATCGGTGATCATTTCTCTTTCTCTGAAAGCATAAAAGAAAGGCGTGAAAGCGCCTAAGTCCATGGCCATCGCACCTAACCAGAGTTCATGAGAGGCAATACGTGTTAATTCACTTAAAATAACACGAATATATTTCGCACGATCAGGTACTTCAATAGCCATCCCTTTTTCAACAAGTAATGCGCAGCCTAAATTATTAATGTGAGATGATAAGTAATCCATTCTACTTGTCACATAAATAAATTGACGATACGTTAAACTCTCGCACATTTTTTCAATAGAGCGGTGGATATAACCTAAATGCGGTTCAATTTTTTTAATGGTTTCTCCATTTAAAGTAACTACTAAATGAAGCACACCATGTGTGGCAGGGTGTTGAGGTCCCATATTAATGACTAGTTCGCCATCAGCACCTAATTCACTGGTATCTTTTAATATTTCAGTTTGATTGTACATCTGCCTATTATAATTTTATCATGTTGATAGGATCTTCAAAATCTTTTCTTAAAGGAAATCCTTTGAAGTCATCTTCTAATATTAATTTTCTTAAGTCGGGGTGGTTGGTGAAGTTGACGCCAAACATTTCAAATACTTCACGCTCTAAAAATTCAGCGGTTCTCCAAATATCACAAACGGTTTCAATTACCGGTGTATCCCTATTTACATTCGCTTTGATAACAATACTTTGACGATGCGTGGTGGCAGATAAATGATACACCATGGTTAAATCTGTTTTAACATCTACGCAAGTCAAACAAAACAAATAATTCATTTGCATCTTGCCTCTTCTTAAATCAGCCATCAATGGCTTTAAGGCAGTAGGTTCTACTAATATATTCAACCATTCTCCTGTTTCATCGAAAGTTGCTGCGGGTGCAAGGGAACTGATGTATTCTTTAATTTCTTCGTTGGTCATTGTTGTATTTTTTCTATACTTTAAATTCTCCTCTAATTTGTTCGCGTGTCATGCCTAATTTAATTTTCTCTTGTAAAGAAATTAAAGAGTGTAATAATGCTTCAGGACGTGGAGGGCAACCAGGAATGTATACATCCACTGGAATAATATGATCGGCCCCTTTTACTACAGAATAAGTGTTGTAAAAAAATGGTCCTCCACTTATAGCGCATGCGCCCATGGCGATTACATATTTAGGATCGGCCATTTGATCGTATAATCTTTTTAAAACAGGTGCCATTTTATTTACAATGGTACCTGCTATAATAATAACATCGGCTTGACGCGGTGAGGCTCTTGCTACTTCAAAACCAAAACGAGAAAAATCATATTTGGCAGAAGCAGTAGACATCATTTCAATACCACAACAACTCGTGGCAAAAGATAAAGGCCATAAAGAATTGGAACGTGCCCAATTTATAATACTATCAAAAGTACTTACCACAATACCACCACCTGGTGTATCGTGCACGATACCTGGAAAAGGTTCGTTGCCTGCTATTTTTTCTTTTAACTCCATTTTAATGCACCTTTTTTATGAGCGTATAAAAAGCCCATGAATAATATAAATATGAAAACGATAATTTCAATTAAGGCAACAATGCCTACTTTTTTTACTACCACGGCCCATGGGTATAAAAACACTAATTCCACATCGAAAATTAAAAACAACAGAGCAAATAAATAATAGCCCACATTGAACTGATGCCAAGGGGAAGTGTCGGTGGGAATACCGCACTCGTAGGCTTGACCTTTTTGAGGATTTTTGCTTCCTTTTACTAGAATTTTTCCCACTAAAATACCGCCAGCGGAAAAAGCAATAGCGGCAATTAATAAGGCAATTAATGAAATAGCACCCATAGTATTTTTGGTATAAAAATGATGCTGTAAAGTAGCAATAAAACGGCTAATAAAACCCTAGGTAATCCACATATAATCCACGCTTTACGCGATTTTGTTAAAGTGGCCGTCTAGGTCTGATAAATATGATCCCTAAACTGTAAAAACCAAGGTTTTTTCCTAGAATTTGAAGGATAAACTGCTACCCCAAATGGCAGGGTCTCCCAGGTGCACTGCGCCAAAATCATAGCCATAAGAAATATACTTTGTACCTGCTAGGTTTTTAGCCCAAAAGTAGAACGCTATTTTTTCAGTTTCAATACCTGTTTTTGCATTCAATAAATGATAAGGTGTTTGCTCAATAGTATTGGCTAGATCAAAATAGGTAGTGCCAATATATTTCCATTCTGCCCTTGTCATTATTTTTAATTTTGCATTTAAAGCATAGCTATATTGAGCAGCCAATAAAGAAGTAGCATTGGGAGAGAAGATAGGTCGCTTGCCTGCTAAATTTACAGTGGATTCTTGAGAAGCAATATCTAATTTATCAAAACGCGCATTGGTTGTTCCAAAAGAATATTGTAACAATAAACCTTTTGCTGGAATGGCAAAAATTTCTGCTTCTATTCCTTTACTCGTTAATTGACCTGTATTTTTTGTAATAGTAATAGCTTCAGGTAAAACTAAACTAGGCACTTGTGCATCTGTTATTTTAGTATAAAATAAAGCAATGTTTACAATTAATTTATTGTTCAACCAATTGTTTTTAATACCTGTTTCAAAGTTATTGCTGTACTCAGGTAAATAGCCTACAAGTGGCGGCTGTGAAGGGTCTGAGGAAAGTGGCGATAAACCCCCTGCTCTAAATCCCCTGCTATAATTACCATACCATAAACTATTATTATTTACCTGATAGTCCAAAGAAAGCTTTGGAGAGAATGCATTAAAATTTGTGCGCCCTAAAGTATCTGCGGTAGTAGTATATAATTCAGGACTAGGGTCACGTTGGTATTCGCCCAGTATAGATTGAGTTTGATTTTCATAATCATTTCTTAATCCAAAACTTATATTTAATTTATCGCTTAAAGCATAGGTAGCTTGACCATATACAGCAAAACCTTTTTTTATAGTGGTACTTGTATTAATGATGCTAAACAAAGAATCTCCAATCATCATTAAATTGGCATCTATTCCAAAACGAGTAGCTTGTTTTACTGGCGCGTCTTGATAAAACAAAAAGGCACCTGCTGTCCATTTGAATTTACTATTAGTATTGTTGCTGCTCAATTTAAAATCTTGGGTAAACACTTTATTATTATTCCAGTTATTTCCATAATTATTAATAATTGAAATGGCATCAATGGGAGAGAAGTCGCCATCTATGGGGGTAGTATAATAACGATAGTTTTGTTGGTATGCAGTTTGGCTAGAAAAGTTAAAACCGCTACCAGCATAGCGAATAGACAAGCTGGTATTAGAGGTCTTGTCCTTCATGGTCGTGGTGCTGTTTTGATTTAAACGGTAAGGGTTATTAAGTGCTTCCTCTGTTCCAAAAACCAATGGGAAGGGCCCTTGATTCTCATTGGCAAGCTGTTTAAAATTTAAATTAATATCCCAACGACTACTAAGTATATATTTTAAAAAGTAGTTTCCAGAAAATCCGTTTTGATTGTCATAACTAGTTTGTGTAAAATCATTGGTGTAAAAACCATCTCTTTTATTAGATAAGATAGAAGCGCCAAAAAATAATTTATCTTTTATGAGCGGTGTTTTAATGCCTGCTGTAATTCTTCTTTGATTATAATTACCTAAGCTTATATCAAGAAAACTAGTTTTAGTATTAGTAGGTTGTTTAGTAATTATATTAATGACGCCACCCATGGCATTTCTTCCGTACAAGGTTCCTTGCGGTCCACGAAGTACTTCAATTCTTTCAATATCGAACAAAGTTGGAATATAAGTATCTAAACTAAATTGATTCACTCCGTCAATATAGGTTGTTACTGTAGGGTCGTAAGAGCTAGTGGCAATGCCCCTTATAGAGCTTACATCTCTATTATCACCAGGGTCGGCACTATATAAATTCGGAATAATACCGGTAATTTCTTTCGTATTCCATAAATTAAAAGCAGTTACTTGTTTTGCATTTAATGAAGAAATACTTGCTGGAATTTTTTGAATTAGTTCTTCTTTTTTTTCTGCAGTCACCACTACTTCATCTAATTGATTCGTTGAAGCAATTAGCGTTAGTTTTATATTCGTATTTTTAGAATTGCTAGCTGCGTTAATATTAATTTCTTTTGAAACATCAGCATATCCCAATGACTTTATGGAAAGAGTATACTTGCCATTTTTTAATTCATTGAAACTAAAGTATCCCTTTTGGTTGCTAATAGTTTGAAAGCTGGAATTTAAAATACTTATAGTAGCGCCATCAATTGGAATTCCTTTTTCATTTTGTAGAACCCCTGTAATGCTTTGAGCATTCGTGGTAATTGCTATTAAAAGACCTAGAAGGGT
>Ga0315899_10001200_pt1 | contig 29996 bp, 32 predicted proteins | sample LakEriMetagenome_2_FD_203518 | JGI IMG/M metagenome (GOLD analysis project Ga0315899, IMG submission 203518) | Freshwater fungal communities from buoy surface, Lake Erie, Ohio, United States - Buoy 4 MA112 | ecosystem: Environmental > Aquatic > Freshwater > Lake | place: USA: Lake Erie, Ohio... | reverse complement strand
TCGGTTGATCGGCAGGTTCTGCAGCAGCTGCGCATTCGGGAAGTAACTTGAGGGCATGGTTCAGATCAGGCGTCGGTGCGATGTCTGGATCGGTGGTGCCAGTGGTTCTGCTCACGTCTGCCATCAGGCGGTTGCATGCTAGTTGGCTTGTCGGGATATGCAAATGCGTCCTCCCCCTCTCGCGTTTGCCATCGCTGCTGGGTTGTCGCTGGTTCCAGCAGCGCACGATTATTTGTCTGCAGGGTGCTCGCCCAGCTGCTCTGGGATCAGCGTCCTAGCCTCGGCATGCATCGCCGTCCATTCACGATGTTCCACCATGCGAATCAGCGTCGAGAGTTGCTGGATGCAGCCTGCCGCATGAATGCCGTCGGGCTCAATCAGGGCACCTCCGGCAACGTGTCGGTGCGGATTCCCGGAGGTCTCCTGATCACCCCCAGTTCCCTGGCCTATGAACTGATGTGCCTTGAAGATCTGGTGGCGATCGATCTGCATGGTCAGCCTCTGGCTGAAGCCGTGGTGTCTGATCGTGTCCCGCGCAAGCCTTCTTCGGAATGGCGTCTGCATGCCGATATCTTCGCCACCCGACCCGATGTGCAGGCGGTGCTCCATTGCCACTCGATCCATGCCACCGCCATCGCCTGCCATGGTCGTGCCATCCCCCCCTTCCACTACATGACAGCCGTTGCCGGGGGGGATGACATCCGCTGCGCCGCCTATGCCACCTTCGGTACGGAGGAGCTCTCCCGGCTGGCGGTGCAGGCCCTGCAGGATCGCCTGGCCTGTCTCCTTGCCCAGCATGGGCAGGTGGCGCTTGGAGCGCACGGTGGGCTGCAGCAGGCGCTGCGCATCGCCGTGGAGGTGGAAACCCGGCGCGGGTGTATCTGCAGGCCCTGCAGCTCGGTGAACCGCCCCTGCTCAGCGCGGCGCAGATGCAGGCGGTGCACCATCAGTTCCGCAGCCTTCACTACGGCGAGGTTCCGGCCGCAGATTCCCCTGCCGGCTGAAGCCGGCTGAGCAGCAGGCCGCCGCCGCCCGCCACCAGCACCACCACCAGGCAGAACACGGTCCAGCCTGGCAGCCCCCACCCGCTCACCGCCAGCGGTGCCACGACCGTGACCACACCGCCGGCCACGAAGGGCTGCAGCAGCAGCTGTTTGATCGAGAACGCCGGCAGGGCGGTGCTGCGATCCTCCGGGTCGGCCATGCGCAGCAGCAGCAGGCCCGAGGCGGCCACGCCGGTGGCCTGGCCGAACTCGATCACGGCCCGCTCGAACCAGTCGGCGGGCAGCAGCCGCGGTCCCAGCAGCAGCACCACCGCCAGATTCCAGGCCAGCCCCGCCACGGCCAGCACCGTCAGCGGCAGCCAGTCAGCCTGCAGCAGCTTCAGGTTGAGCCCGGCGGTGGCGGCGGTGATCAGCAGGTCGGCCGCCAGGGTGCCCACGTTGCTCTGAATCGCCGCTGAAGCCCAGTGGCTGCGTCCGCTGCGCTCCAGCAGCCAGCGCACCACCAGCGAGCCGATGATCGCCAGTGGAAACACCGGCAGGGACGCCACGACGCTGGCCAGGGCACCCCCCAGCGGCAGCAGGGTGGCGCGCAGGCCGGTGAGCAGCGCCAGGCCGATCGCCACCGCCAGCCCCACCAGAGCCATGTTCACCGCCCAGGCGGCCAGCCCGTTCTCCGGGGCCGGGGGTAACGATGTGGTCGCGCTCGCCACAGGCGCTTCAACGTCTCCATCGCCCCGGGCGCTCAGCAGCCAGCCGCGGCGGCGTCCCAGCACCACCACCAGGCCGCCAACGAGGGTGGAGCTCAGCAGGCCCACCGTCGCCAGCGCCAGCCCCAGATCCTGCCCGCCGGGGAAGCCCAGCGCCGCGTAGCTCGGCCCCATCGCCGCGGCTGAGCCATGGCCGCCTTCGTAGGCCACCTCGATCAGGCAGCCCATCACTGGGCTCACCCCCAGCCATGGCTGCAGCACCAGCAGCACCACCAGGCCCCCCACCACGTACTGCCCGAAGGCGAGCACCATCGCCAGCGAGAGCTGACCCGCCACCGGTCGCCACAGGCTTGCCATCCGCGGCAGGGGTTTGCCGAGCATCAGCGAGCCGAACACCAGCGTCAGCAGCACCAGCGGCAGGCCCGCCCAGAGCTCCAGGACCTGCGGCGGCAGCAGCGGCAGCGGGCCTGTCGGCGCCAGCAGCAGCCCCAGCAGGCCAGCCACCAGGGCTTCGGGGATCCCCCAGAGCCGCAGCTGCAGTCGCGCACCGATGCTGCGCCCCACCGTCAGGATCAGGCTCAAGGCGCCGATGGCCAGGATCAGCCAGCTCACGTCCTTCAGCACCACCGTCACAGGCTGAAGTGGTGACGGAAGAACGCTTCGCTGGCTTCCAGCACCGTGATCTGGGTGCTGCTGCTGCGGAAGCCATGGCCTTCCTCGGCGAACAGGTGAACCTCCACCGGGATTCCATTGGCACGCAGGGCTTCGGCCATGCGCTCCGTCTGCTCCGGCGGCACCACCACGTCCTCGAGACCCTGGAAGAAGACCACTGGACAGCGGATCCGATCTGCATGCTGCAACGGCGAGCGTGCTGCGTACGTCTCCGCTGAGACCGGCCAGGGGCCAACCAGTCGATCGAGATAGCGCGCTTCAAAGCGGTGCGTTTCAGCGGCCAGGGCGCTGAGGTCTGCCACGCCATAGCGGCTGGCGCCGGCCCGGAAGGTGTCGGTGAAACAGAGCGCCGCCAGGGTGGTGAAGCCACCGGCGCTGCCCCCCTCAATCGCGATCCGGGAGCCATCGGCCAGGCCGCGGCGCACCAGCGTCCCGGCGGCGGCGGCGCAATCGGCCACATCCACCACGCCCCACTGGCCATCGAGCCGTTCGCGGTAGGCGCGCCCGAAGCCGGTGGATCCCCCGTAGTTCACGTCCACCACCCCCCAGCCGCGCGATACCCAGAACTGGATGCCCAGGTTCAGGCCGGTACTGGCCATGGCGGTGGGGCCGCTGTGGCTCTTCACCAGCAGCGGTGCCTCCGGATGGCCGCCGCCGACCGGCGGGTAGTACCAGGCCTGGGTGGGCTGGCCGCCGTGCCCCTCGAACCACAGCTCCTCCGGCAGGCTGATCGCTTCGGGGGGCACCGGGCAACTGGCGGCCGGGCTGTGCTGCCAGCTGCCACCGTCGAGCTCGAGTTCCAGCAGGCCGGCCGGGCGATCGGGAGCCGAGGCCACGCAGGCCAGCCGGCCGCGATCAGCGGTCAGGGCCGCCAGATCGGTGCAGGGTTGCGGCAGGGGCCGCCACTGGGCCGCCGCGCCGCCCAGCGCCACCTCCCCCAGCTGCCAGCGCCCCTGCCGGCAGGCGATCGCCAGCAGCCGCTCGCCATCCCAGGCGGTGGTGGCCATGCCGAACACCCACTGCGGCATGGCGAACTCGGCCTCCAGCGACAGCAGGGGCTGCCAGTCTGCGCCGGTTTCCTGGCCAGCCGCTGCGGCATCCGGCCAGCGCTCCAGGTTCCAGAAGCCGCTGCGGTCGTTGGCCACCACCAGATCGCCGCCGGCCCAGAGCGGTTGAAACACCGACACCGCCGGCCCTTCCCCGGGCCGGGAGCCGGCCACGGGCCTTGCCGCCTCCAGTTCTCCTGCGGTGCCGATGCGGGCCAGCCACAGTTCGCTGCGTTCCCAGGGCATGCAGGGCTGCCGCCACTCCACCCAGGCCAGTCGCCCGCCGCAGTCACTCAGGACCGGGTAGCCGCAGAAGTCCGCCGCTTGGTGCAGCGGCTCGGGCTCCCCACCCCCGAGCGGCACCGCCACCAGCTGATCGCGGCCGTCGCGCTCCAGCACGCCGATCCAGCGGTCCCGGATTGGATCGATCAGGCCGCCCCCCAGGGCTCCGTTGAAGCGCCCGTCCGTTCCCGGCGTCGTCAGCCGCTCTGGTTCGCGCTCGCCGCGCTCAAGGTCGAGCCGCCATAGGCAGCGGTCGCCCTCATGCACGAACACGGCGATGGTGCCGCGCTGCGCGGTGCGGCCGATGCTGCAGGCGCCGCCGCCGTACTCATGCACCCGGCAGCGCAGGTTCCAGGCGCCCGGGGTGAGCTCCTCGGCTGTAGACGGGCCACCGCTGGCTTCCTCCACCCACCGGCGCAGCAGCGTGGTGCGCCCCTGTTCGTGGGGACGCTGCTCCAGCCAGTACAGCCAGCCATCCAGCAGGCGCGGTTCCTTCAGCGAAGGGGTCCGCCCCACCACCAGGGCGGCGGGCAGCGGTGTGGTGCTGCCACTGGAGGAGGCGACGGAGGGTTCGCGCACCGACTGGGTCCCGGGACAACTTCTAGAATCGCCCTGAGCCAACCCAGCGAGGAGACGTCTTGGCCAGCAGCTTCGCCCGGTTGGCGCGCTCGGCAGAACGATCAGGTCGCCTGCAGGTGTCCAAGGAGCCGGTCGACAACCCGCCGTACGACATCCACAAGCTCGGCGATGTGGTGTTGCGGACCCCAGCCCGCCGCATCGGCAAGGTCGATGACGCCGTGCGCGACCTGGCCCGCGACATGCTCGTGAGCATGTACGCCGCCCGTGGCATCGGCCTGGCGGCACCGCAGATCGGCGTGCATCAGCAGCTGCTGGTGATCGATCTGGAGATCGAGGATGCCGCCAGTCCGCCGCTGGTGCTGATCAACCCGGAGATCACCGCCGTCGGCGGCAGCATCTGCACCTACGAGGAGGGCTGCCTGAGCATCCCCGGCGTCTACCTCGATGTGGTCCGGCCCAGTGTCGTCGACATCGCCTACCGCGATGAGATGGGTCGCCCCAAGCGGCTCAAGGCCGATGGCCTGATGGCCCGCTGCATCCAGCACGAGATGGATCACCTCAACGGCGTGCTGTTCGTCGATCGCGTCAGCGATGCCGACAAACTCAACAGCGGCCTCAAGGAGCAGGGCTTCGACCCGGCCGACGTCCGCTCGCTCGCCTGAACAGATCCCATGCCGATGAAACCCCTGGCCGGGTTGTTCCTGGCCCTTGCCTGCATCCTGGGCATCGCCGCCACCGGATCGGTGTTCGAGCTGGCCTATGGCGATCCCGACCTCGGCGTCGCCACCACGCGCCTGATCCTCGGCCTGGCCTTGCCAGGCACCATTCTGAGCCTGCTGGTGGCGATCCGGATCAACAAGCCCGCCTGAGGGGCTGGCAGTGCGGCCCGGCACTTCTACGATCTCCCCGCCGCGCCCTCCCGCTGTGATTCATCCGCTGTTCCGCACGGCTCGTGCCGGCGCCGCACTGCTGCCCCTGGCGGGACTGACCCTTGCGCTGCCGCTGCCGGCCCAGGCCCAGGCCCTGTTCGGCGCCAGTGAGCTCGATCAGACCAAGTTCGTGCTCGTGTCCGCGCCGATCGGCGATGGCAGTCGCGCCCAGCTCAACATCTACGAACAGCGCAGCGCCTTGCGCCCCTGCTTCCGTGTCGAAGGCGCCGGGCCCGCCGTAGTCAATCCACTGCTGGCCACCTTCGATTTCACCGGCATCTGCAACCGCTACATCGATGGCAATGGCTACTCGCTGCGGGTGGGTGGCACCGATCTCGCCACGGTGTACCGCCTCAGTGTGGTGCGCCAGGCCGGTGAGCAGCGGCTGCTGGCCATCCCCACCAAGGCGGGAGCGGGGCCGGAGATGGTGGTGGCCCGCAGCGGCGGCCCCGGCAGCGGCTTCCTGCTGCTGGTGGCTGAGCCCGGCTGGAAGCTGATGCGCCGCAGCTTCGGCGGCCGGGCCCTGGGCCACGTCTACGTGTATCGCGACAGCTGGCCCGAGGTCGTCGGTGCCGCTCCGGCCGCCGCCGGCACGCCGACCGTTGCGCCCACGGCCACGCCCATGCCCCCGGCCCCCGCTCCTGCCAGCGCCCCATCCCGCCGTTGAGGGGGCTCAGGTTGGGGCCTTGCTACCATCGGCCATCTGCAGAACCCTTGCTTAGGACATGACCCAGGTCACCGTCGGCGAAAACGAAGGCATCGAGTCGGCGCTGCGCCGCTTCAAGCGTCAGGTGTCCAAGGCCGGGATCTTCGCCGACCTCAAGCGTCTGCGTCATCACGAGACCCCCACCGAGAAGTACAAGCGCAAGGCGCAGCAGCGTCGTCGCCGTCGCTGATCGGCTGCGCTGATCGGCCCAGCCCATCCCCTGTCTGCCCCTGGGCAGACCCCCCTCAAGCGGAAACCGGTGTTTTTACCGGTTTCCGCTTTTTCATGGCTGCTCCAATGATGGGACTACCTCTTCGCAGGAGTCCCCATGAACAAGATGATGCAGGCCCTCAGCCGCTGGTTTGGCTCGGGCGTCGGGCACGCCTTCGGCAATCCCCTGGAAGAGAAGCAGCAGCAGCCCCCCAGGGTCGGTGTTCAGCCCTTCAGCGGCACCCCTTACCGGCCCTGACGCTGACGGGGCACGGCGACAGCATTCGCCCGCCTCTCCAGATCGGGGCCTCTCCCAGCGCTTCGCTCAGCACATCTGATCGAAGCTGCGGTAGGTGAGGGCCTCGGCGATCGCCCCGGATCCCACCGAGACCTCGCCCTCCAGATCGGCGATCGTGCGGGCCACCCGCAGCACCCGTTCGGCCGCCCGTGCGCTCAGTCGCCTCTGAGCGACTGCTGCTTGCCACAGCTGCTGGGCCTCACCATCCAGTCCGGCATGTCGTCGCAGTGCTCCGCTCTCGAGCTGACCGTTGCAGACTCCCTCCGGGTTACGTGCCCCCATGCGCCGGCGTGCATGCCGCACCCTCTCGGCCACGCAGCGGCTGCCGGCGCCCCTCCTCGATTCCCCGCCCGCGGATCCTGGCCCCAGGTCAGAGGCGTCCAGCCGGCGCATCACCACCTGCAGATCGAGGCGATCCAGAAGCGGTCCGGACAGGCGTCCCCAGTAGCGCTGACGCCGGCCGGTGCCGCAGCTGCATGGGCGCTCCGGATCCCCGTACCAGCCGCAGGGGCAGGGATTGCACGCTGCCACCAGGGTCACCGCGCAGGGGTAGCGCAGGCGCTGTCGCGCCCGGCTCAGCCAGAGTCCACCCTCTTCCAGGGGCTGGCGCAGCTGGTTGAGTACATCCCGCCGGAATTCCGCCAGTTCATCGAGAAACAGCACGCCATGGTGCGCCAGGGTCAGTTCCCCCGGCCGCGGGATGGCGCCGCCGCCGACCAGGGCCGCGCTCGAGCAGCTGTGGTGCGGACTGCGGAACGGACGGCGCTCGATCAGGCATGTGCCGCTGTCAGTCCCCGGCAGCAGGCCGGCCACCGAATAGAGCAGGGTGAGCTCGATCCGTTCCTCCCGGCTCAGGGGTGGCAGCAGTCCCGCCAGCCGACGGGCCAGCATGGTCTTGCCGCTGCCGGGTGGTCCGACCAGCAGCAGGTGGTGTCCCCCCGCCGCTGCGATCTCCAGGGCGCGCCGGCCGTGGAGCTGTCCGCGCACATCGGCCAGATCCAGGCCATCAGCGGGGCCATCGAGGCCTTCGGGTTCAGGCGCCGGGCTCGGGGGCTGTCGCAGCCGCTGGCCGGGGTCCGTCAGCGATGCCAGCGCCTGGGCCAGATCGCGTACGGGCCAGATCGGCAGCGTCTCCACCAGGGCCGCTTCGTCGCCATTGGCCGCCGGCAGCAGCAGGGCCCGCGCCCCGGCCCGCCGCGCCGCCAGGGCCAGGGCCAGGGCGCCACGCACCGGCCGCAGACGACCGTCGAGCCCCAGTTCACCCGCGCACCACACCCCCGCCAGGGCATCCGGATCGAGCTGGCCGCTCGCCGCCAGCACCGCCAGGGCGATCGGCAGATCGAAGGCGGGACCCTCCTTGCGCAGATCCGCCGGCGCCAGATTCACGATCACCCGGGTCAGCGGCATGCGCAGGCCGCTGTTCCGCAGCGCGGCCCGCACCCGCTCCCGCGATTCCTGCACCGCCGCGTCAGGCAGCCCCACCATCAGCAGACCAGGCAGCCCCGGTGCGATATCCACCTCCACCGCCACGGGGACGGCTTCCAGCCCCAGCAGGGCCGCTCCTGTGCATCGTGCCAACATCGGCCCATCGGGATAGATCCCTGGTGCAGTGCCACCGCCGTTTCAGGTGGCGGCACGGCCGGATTCCCTGCTGTCCTTCCTCGCCGGCGCCATGTCCGAGCCCACGCCTGAGCCCAGCAACGACACGATCTTCGGCCGCATCCTGCGTGGTGAGATCCCCTGCGACCAGGTCCATGCGGATGAGCACTGCCTCGCCTTTCGCGATGTGGCGCCCCAGGCCCCGGTGCACATCCTGGTGATTCCCCGCGAGCCGCTGGTCAATCTGGCCGACGCCGATGAGCGCCATGCTCCGCTCCTGGGCCACCTGCTGCTGGTGGCGGCCCGGGTGGCGCGCCAGGAGGGACTCAGCGGCTTCCGCACCGTGATCAACAGTGGTGCCGAGGCTGGTCAGACGGTCTTTCACCTGCACGTCCACGTGATCGGCGGTCGTCCGCTCGACTGGCCACCGGGCTGAGCTCGCCCGCGCTCTCCTCCCGATCGCGGCGGGTGGCGGTGAGAATGGCGGCAACGGAGTCTCGTCATGAACCCCCTGCAGGCCTTCCGCAGTCAGCTCGGCAAGCTGCGGCGCCTCGCCCAGCCCTACTTCCTGCCGATCGAGGACACCAGCGGCTGGCAGTTCCTGCTCCTGATCCTGGCCCTGCTCGCCGTCGTGCTGGGCAGCACCCTGCTGCTGCTCACGGGGGTGGTCAGCCTCAGCGGTGCCCTGATCCCGCAGATCCAGCAGCGGTTCCTCCCCGGCGTTCCCGAGCAGGTAGCTGCGATCTGGGCGAATCCGGCCGGGGCGGTGGTGATGGTGCTGTTCGCTCTCGGCCTCGCCGCCTTCGGGGCCCTGCGCGCCAAGCTGCGCCAGGGCCGCTGGCTGCCCTGGCTGTTGATGGGTGTGATCACGCTGCTGATCCTGGTGATCAACGGCATCAACGTGGGCATCAGCTACATCGCCCGCAGTGTTGATAACACCCTGGTTGCCTATCAGGCTGATGAGTTCTGGCAGGTGGTGGCGATCTATGCCTTCTGCCTGGTGCTCGCCCTGCCGATCCGGGCCCTGCAGAGCTATCTGATTCCCAAGCTGGGCCTGCTCTGGCGCGAGTGGCTGAGCGGGCGCTTGCTGGGGCGCTACATGTCGAACCGGGCGTACTACGTTCTCAATCCCAACGACGAAACAGCCGAGGAGATCGATAACCCGGACCAGCGGATCTCACAGGACACCGCCAGCTTCACCACCACAAGCCTCAGCGTGACCGTTGAGATCGTTGCGGCCTTGCTCACCTTCCTGAGCTTCATCGTGGTGCTGTGGACGATCAGCTCCAAGCTGGCGCTCTGGCTGCTGATCTACTCCGTTGGCGGCACTGCCCTGATCGTGTTCGCCAGCCGCAAGCTGGTGCAGCTCAACTACGACCAGCTGCGCCTGGAGGCGGACTTCCGCTATGGCCTTGTCCATATCCGCGACAATGCTGAGTCGATTGCCTTCTACGGTGGTGAGCAGCAGGAATCGCGGGAGGCCAGCCGCCGTCTCACCGGCGCGATCCGCAACTACGACCGCCTGATCGTGTGGCAGGCGCTGATCAGCGTGATCCAGCGCTCCTACGACTACTTTTCACGCTTCCTGCCCTGGCTGGTGATCGCGCCGATCTACTTCGCCAAGGAGGTTGACTTCGGTGTGTTCGGTCAGGCCAGCATCGCCTTCTCCCAGGTGTTGTTCTCGGTCAGTTACATCGTCAACAACATCGATCAACTGGCCGCCTTCTCCGCTTCGATCAGCCGTCTTGAAGGCTTCCAGGGCAAGGTGGAGGCGATCAATCGCTGTGAGGTGCATCGCGATCTACAGGCGGTGGCGCCAGGAGCAGCTTCCGCGTTGCTGGTGCGGCACGTCGATGTGATCCCGCCCCACACCGACCGGCGCCTGATCCGCGACCTCAGCCTCGAGGTGGGACCCGATCAACGGGTGCTGGTGGTGGGTCCGAGCGGCTGCGGCAAGACCTCACTGCTGCGCCTGGTGAGCGGCCTCTGGGCACCTGGCAACGGTGAGGTGGAACGCCCTCCGGTTTCCGAGCTGCTGTTCATCCCCCAGAAGCCCTACATGATCCTGGGCAGCCTGCGGGAGCAGCTCTGTTATCCGCTCGATCCGCAGCGCTTCAGCGATGACCACCTGCGCAGCGTTCTGGAGGAGGTGCGCCTCGGCGAGCTGGTTCAGCGCTATCCCGATTTCTCGATCAAGCAGGACTGGCCACGGCTGCTGTCCCTTGGTGAGCAGCAGCGCCTGGCCTTCGCGCGTCTGCTGCTCAACTCACCGCGGTTCGTGGTGCTCGATGAGGCCACCAGCGCCCTCGACGTGGCCACGGAAAAGCATCTCTATGGCCTGCTCAGCCAGCGGGAGATGGCCTTTGTCAGCGTGGGCCATCGCCCCACGCTCAAGGCCTTCCACACCAATGTGCTTGAGCTCGATGGTCAGGGCGGCTGGAAGCTGATCCCCGCCGCCAGCTATACCTTCAACGCCGCCGTCTGACCCCGCGATGTCCAGCGAGTCCCCGATCGAGCCCCAGGCTTCCGCCGCCAGCCCGGCGCTGCGGCCAACCAGTGCCACCACCGGCGATGAGCCCGCTTTCGGCTGGAGTGCCTACGCCGAGCGGGTCAACGGCCGCTTCGCGATGCTCGGTTTCGTTGCGGTTCTGCTGGTGGAGGCCCTCAGCGGTCAGACCTTCCTGAAGTGGGCCGGTTTCGTGGGGTGACTCCGGCGCCTCAGGGCAGCTCCAGCAGGTCCACCTGCCAGAGGCCGCCCCGGCTCACCTCAACCGCCAGCAGGTGGCCATCGGCACTGAGGCTGATCTGTCGCGGCACACCGGCCGGCTCGATCGGCAGCCGCTCGCTAGCCATCAGCGAGCGCCGGTGCAGCACCAGCTCGGTGCGATCCTCCCGCTGGCGCACCACCACCAGCCGTTCGCCCTCCTGATCCACCGCCACGCTCAGGGGTTGGCTGTCGGGGCGGTTCAGCCCGATCAGCGGCACCGGCAGCCCCCGCTCCAGATCGATCAGCTGCACCTGCTGCCGCCCCTGCCGTCCGCCGATCAGGGCCAGCCAGCGACCCGAGAGGGCCGGCCCATGGCTGCTGCCCAGCTGGGCGAGTCGTTGGTTGAGCCCCGGTAGCGGCCGCAGCTGGTCGCCGAGGCAGCCCCCCAGCAGCACAGCCGGACCGAGCACGGCCAGCAGCGCCAGCGCCCGGGCGTATCCAGGCAGCCGCCGGCTCATGGCAGCACCTCGCCGCCACCGCTCTGGCGCTGCCCCGGTGCCAGGTCCGGCTCCAGCAGGCCACTCAGGTCGAACAGCTCAACCCGGCGCTGGCCGTTGTCGTGCAGTTCGATTGCGATCCGCCGCCCATCGGCCGCCAGGCTGAGCCGCTGGGGCTCCCGTCCCGCCGGCAGCATCAGCGGCAGCAGCCGCCCGCTGGCGCGGTCCTGCAGCACGGCCTGGCGGTGGGGCCCCCGCTGCACCAGCAGCGCCAGGTAGCGGCCGGTCCAGCTCAGGGATGGTGAGCTGTGAGGCTGGTGATCGCGCAGGTGGGGCAGGGGCAGCACCTGGCCGCTGCGGCGCTCCTGCAGCAGCACGGTGGTGCGTCCACCCCGCTCGATCAGGGAGGCCAGTAGACGGCCATCGCCACTCAGGGCTGGCTGTTCGCGGTTCTCAGCCCCGAGACCCGGTGCCGGAGCCGGCTGGCGGCGCAGCCCGAGGGGCCCGCAGCCCGCCAGCACCAGGGCCATGGCGATGGTCAGTCCGCCCCGGCCGGCGGGGGTCAGTCGTCGAAGCGCGAGCTGTTGTCGCGCGGGCCGCCGCCACCGGGGCGGCTGGAGGGCGGGATCGGTCGGAATTCGGCATCACTGATGCCACGGTCGGGATCGCCAGCGCTGGGGGAGCCGGCGCGTGGGCTGCCCGGCCGCTGTTGATAGGGAGAACCCTGCGGCACACCAGGTGCGGCTGCATTGGCGGCTGCAGGCGCCGCTGTGCTGGCGCCGGTGGGACGACGGCTGGAGCGCGGCAGGTCGTCGCTGGCGGCTGCGGGGCGGCTGCCGCGACGGGGCATCTCGTCGCGCGCCTGGCGGCGGGCCCCGAAATCGGCGCTGGGGGCTGCACCACTGCCGGCGCGGTAACGGCTGCCCCCGGGCGCAGGCCCTCCCGGACGGTCAGCGTCGCCATCCCAACCATCAGTGGCAGAGCGGTCAGTGGCAGAGCGGTCGCCGCGGGAGGCTGCCCGCTCGGGAATCGCGGCGCGTGGGGCCGGACGGCGGGGGCGGTAGAAGTCGTCGCCCTCATCGCGATCGCCGTAGCCCTCTTCGTGGGAGCGGATGCGGCGCCTCAGCGGCTGGGGTTCATCGAAGCGATCGACACCCTCTCCCCAGTCGCGCCCTCCGCCCATGCGGGGCCGGGGTGCCGGTTCGTCGTCGTCGAAATAGGAGGAGCGGCGCGCCTGTTCGGTGGTCACGCCCCGCAGGCGCACGCTCTCATAGGCGAAGAACACCGTGGTGCCGGCCAGCAGGAACTGGCCGAACTGCAGGATCGGGTCGAGACGCCAGCCCTGGAAGAACAAAATGCCGCCGCAGAGCAGGCCCACGGCGGCGAAGAAGACGTCGTAGTCGCGGGCCAGTGCCGGCTTGAAGCTCCTCATGAAGTAGAGGAGTGCTCCGCCGACGGCCAGCACGATGCCGACGATGCTGGCCCAGTTCAGGCTGGCGTTGACCACGGATCAGATGCCCTGGATCCCCACTGTAGGGACCCTGGGGAAGACCTCAGAGCTTGCGGTCGACGCGGTCGTTCTGGCTGATGAAGAACAGGGCAACGCTGATGGGGATCACCACGATCACGGCGCCCCAGAGGATGCTGCTCAGAAAGTTGGACAGGGAGGAGGTCATGGCACGGCCGAATCCTGGGGCGATCCTAGGCAGCGATCGCGACTTCCTACGATCACACCGCCGCTGCTTAGAGCTTTGTGACGGGACCTGCAGTCGGCGACACCCTGTCTGTCGCCGCACCTGATGCCCTGCCGGATCTGCTGCGGCAGGTGCTGCCGCTGCTCCATCTGCTGCTCGGACTGCTGCTGGCGGCCTGGACGCTGCTGTTCCTGTTCCGGATCGTGCTCACCTGGTATCCCCAGGTGGATCTGAGCAAGGGCGCCATGCGCCTGGTGGCCATCCCCACCGAGCCGCTGCTGGCGCCGACCCGGCGGCTGGTGGCACCGATCGGTGGCGTCGATGTGACCCCTGTCATCTGGGTCGGGCTGATCAGCCTGGTGCGGGAGATCCTGGTGGGTCAGCAGGGTCTTGTGACCCAGGTGATGCTCCACGTCAGCGTGCTGCCGGCCTGATCCTCAGGGCTGGGGCAGCATCTCCTGCTCGACGAACTTGGTGTGCACGTCGCCGGCCTGGAACTCGGGGCGGTCGAGCAGCTGCAGGTGGAACTCGATCGTGGTCGGGATGCCGGTGACGGCGCATTCCGACAGGGCTCGGCGCAGGCGTTTGAGGGCGTGATTCCGATCGGTTCCCCAGACGATCAGCTTGCCGATCAGCGAGTCGTAGAAGGGGGGAATCTCATAGCCCGTGTAGACGTGGCTGTCGAAGCGCACACCGGGACCGCCTGGGGGTAGCCAGCCGGTGATCCTGCCGGGGGCGGGCCGGAAGTTCTGGCGCGGGTCCTCGGCGTTGATGCGCACCTCGATCGCATGGCCGGTCAGCCTGATCTCGTCCTGGCGCACCGAGATCGGTTCGCCGCCGGCGATCCGCAGCTGCTCGGCGATCAGGTCGACCCCCGTCACCATTTCGGTGACCGGATGCTCGACCTGGATGCGGGTGTTCATCTCCATGAAGTAGAAGCTGCCGCTGCGGTCCACCAGGAACTCGACGGTGCCGGCACCCTCGTAGCCGATCGTGCGGGCCGCAGCCACGGCGGCATCGCCCATCTGGCGGCGCAGGTCGGCGTTGATCGCCACGCTGGGGGCCTCCTCCAGCAGTTTCTGGTGGCGGCGCTGGATCGAGCAGTCGCGTTCCCCCACATGCACCACGTTGCCGTGGCGATCGGCCAGCACCTGCACCTCCACGTGCCGGGGCCGGTCGATGAATTTCTCCATGTAGAGGCCGGGGTTGCCGAAGGCGGCCTCGGCTTCGCCCTGGGCGGCCTTGAACAGGTTGTCGAGCTGGTCGGCCGAGGGCACCAGGCGCATGCCCCGGCCACCACCGCCGGCGGTGGCCTTGATCATCACCGGATAGCCCATCCCGGCCGCCAGGGCCCTGGCTTCATCGACGCTCTCCAGCAGACCTTCGCTGCCGGGGATCGTCGGCACGCCGACGCTCTGCATCGTGGCCTTAGCGGTGGACTTGTCGCCCATCGAGCGGATCGATTCCGGCGAGGGACCCACAAAGGTGATGCCGTGGGCGGCACAGATCTCGGCGAACCGGTCGTTCTCCGCCAGGAAGCCGTAGCCCGGATGGATGGCATCGGCGCCGCGCGAGGTGGCCGCGGCGATGATGTTGGGAATGTTCAGGTAGCTCTTCGAGCTCGGGGCATCGCCGATGCACACCGCCTCATCGGCGAGCTGGACATGCAGGGCGTTGCGATCGACCGTGCTGTACACCGCGACGGTGGGGATGCCCAGTTCCCGGCAGCTGCGCAGGATGCGGAGCGCGATCTCGCCGCGGTTGGCGATCAGCAGTTTGCCGATGGGCATCCAGTGGCAGTCCGGCGGATCCGGCAGAGCAGGCCGGTGGGACTGTATCAGCGCTGATCGGGCTGGCTGGTCGGCCCCGGCCGGGCGATGGGTATATTGCTCAACGAAGCGATCCGCTTCATCCCTCACGCCTCCGCTCCTGCGGTGGCGATGCCGGTTCCGATCGGCACGAATCCAGCCACTGCAACACCTGCAGGCTCTGTCTGCGGCTGAGCGGTCCGGCTCTCAACCACGCGGATGTGGTGGAATTGGTAGACACGCACGTTTGAGGGGCGTGTGACTTCGGTCTTGCGAGTTCAAGTCTCGCCATCCGCATGCCTCGAATCCCTCCGGATTCCTGCCCCGTTTCACGACCTGAGCCTGATCAGACCAGCCAGTTTCTGTGATTCAGCAGCTGTCCGAGCCTGGGGCGCCTGATTCCGGAGCACCTGGTCCGATGAATGCCGTTCAGGCCGGGTCTGAATCGCTCCTGCCCCAGCAGGCCGCCATCGTTCTGGTGTGCAATGGCCCTGGTGAGCTCGCTACCTGGGTGAGGCCGCTGGCGCAGCGGCTGCACCGTGAGTTGCCGCTGCGGCCCCTCACGCCCGGGGCCGCCCTCGGCCTGCAGCTGGTGCTGGTGCCCTGCCCCAATGCCACCGGCAGCGAGCACCGCGTCGCGGCCTCCATGGGGCTGTTCGAGCGGATCCTGCCGGCGCGCCGGTTCTGGTGGTTGCTGTTGAGACCTCGGCGCCATGGCCCCTGGCCCCGGCACGGGGTGGTGGTGTTCCTGGGCGGTGATCAGTTCTGGACCGTGCTGCTGTCGGCCCGGCTCGGCTATCGCCACATCACCTACGCCGAATGGGTGGCCCGCTGGCCCCGCTGGAACGATCGCATCGCCGCCATGGGACCGGCTGCGGCCGATCGCTTGCCCGCCCGCTGGCGGGGTCGCTGCCGGGTGGTGGGCGATCTGATGGCGGATCTCTCCGAGAGCAGCGGCGCCGAGAGGCGGCTGCCCTCCGGTGAGTGGCTGGCCTTGCTACCCGGCTCCAAGCGGGCCAAGCTGCAGGTCGGGGTGCCCTTCCTGCTGGAGACGGCGGATCGCCTGGCCTGCCTGCGGCCAGGCTGCCGTTTCCTGTTGCCGGTGGCGCCCACCACCAATGCCACCGAGCTGCTGGCCTACGGCGGTCCCGCCAACCCGATCGCGGCGCACTACAGCGCCGGTGTGCCGCGCCTTGAGCAGGGGCCGGATGGTCCTGAGCTCTGCACCGCCGCCGGCACGCGCGTGCTGCTGATCGAGCAGCAGCCGGCCCATGGCGTGCTCAGTCAGTGTCGGCTCGCCCTCACCACGGTGGGGGCCAACACCGCCGAACTCGGCGCCCTGGGGCTGCCCATGATTGTGCTGGTGCCCACCCAGCATCTGCATGTGATGCAGGCCTGGGATGGTGGCCTTGGGCTGCTGGCCCGCCTGCCGGGGCTGCGCTGGTTGCTGGGGGTGGCGATGACCGCCTGGCGTATGCGCAACCACGGCTTTCTGGCCTGGCCGAACATCGCCGCCGGCCGGGCCGTGGTGCCCGAGCGGGTGGGTGTGATCACGCCGGCCGGGATCGCGGAGGAGGCGGCCGACTGGTTGGCGCAGCCCGCTCGCCTGGCGGGCATGCAGGACGATCTGCGCAGTCTGCGGGGGCAACCCGGTGCCGTGGCGGCCCTGGCGGCGATGGTGCGGGAGCTGCTGCCGCCGCCTGATGGCGGTGCGGCCTAGCTTGTCGGCCCCTGCGTGCTGCCTCCGATGGCCGACGATGCGACGCCCGCCGCGTCCCTCTCCTGCGATCAGCTGCCCGACGCGCAACCGTCGGCGGATCCTGAGTACTGGCGCACCCGCCTGACCCCCGAGCAGTTCGCTGTCGCTCGCCTGGGTGGCACCGAGCGCGCCTTCACCGGTATCTACTGGGACCACAAGGCCAAGGGGGTCTACCGCTGCGTGTGCTGCGGCAGCGAGCTGTTCAGCTCCGAGGCCAAGTTCGAATCGGGCACCGGCTGGCCCAGCTTCTGGCAGGGGGTCCGCGCCGGTGCCATCAGCACCCACGACGATCACAGCCACGGCATGGTGCGCACCGAGATCAAGTGCGCCAGCTGCGATGCCCATCTGGGCCACGTGTTCCCGGACGGTCCACGGCCCACGGGGCTGCGCTACTGCGTCAATTCAGCGTCCCTGGCGTTCCAGGCGGGCGAAGCCGGCTGAGCCGCCGGTGCAGCCGTTCAGCTCTGAACGGTTCACCAGGGATCGTCACCGGCATCAACGCGGCGTGCCGGTCGACGATCCTCCGGCAATGGCTCCACGTCCAGAGGACCGTCGTCGCGCACATAGCGGCGCTCCGGCTGGCGCGGGGCCTGGGGGCGGCGTTCGCTGAACCGCTCCTCGCTGAACCGCTCCTCGCGGTAGGGATCCTCCCGGTAGGGAGCGTCTGCGTAGGCGCGCTCGCCGTAACGGTCGCCACGCTCCTCATCGAGGTAGCGGCGCTGGCGCAGCGGTTCGCGTTCGCGGCGGCTCTCCACCTCCACGTAGTCGTAGTCCTCCTCCGCCTCCAGCCGGCGGCTCGTGGCCGGGGCAATTCGGCGCTGTTGCTCCTGGGCAGTGGGCTGACCGGCGGCCAGCTGGTTCTCCACGGGAACCATCGTCTGGCGGAAGCGCTCGCGCTCCTCCTGCTCCCAGCTGGCACCGCCCACCCCCAGCTTCTCCAGCAGGCCGGTGCCGAGCTGCTTGAGCTTCTCCTCAGCCCCCTCGTAGACGATGATCCGATCCGGGCCGCTGCTGACGATCTCATCCACGGCCAGCTCCCAGGTGCTGAGCACCCCCTCGCCCAGCAGGGGCACCCCCAGGGCACCGATCACCAGGGTGGTGAGCTCGCCGGTTTCGATGTCAAAGCTGAAGCCCAGCACCCGGCCCAGCTGCTCACCGGCTTCGGTGATCACCTGGCAGTTGATGACCTTCGCATAGCGATCCGGGTTGAAACCCTCGGCCAGGGAGTCGGCTGAATCCACCAGGATCACGTCGCCCACCTGGCGGATGCTCTCCAGGGGCATCCAGCGGGGCAGTCCCGGCAGGAAGCGGGTCAGGGGGTTGTCGCGCAGCCCGAGGGCCACCACCTGACGCCGATCGATATCCACCATCACCTCCCCCACCACGCCGAGCCGTCGGCCGGTATCGCGGGTGATCACCTGGGTGCCCATCAGCTCCGAACGCAGCCAGAGGCGATCGCTCGGGGTGGCGGCCAGGGCGGCGTTCGGGTCGCTGCCGGGGGGAATGCTGGTCATGGGCGCATTGTGGCCGAGGGAACGGGCCGGTCGATCAGGCGGCAGGTGGTAATCCCACCACCTGCGTGTGGGCACCACGCGCCTGGGTGACCCCGATCGTGCGCGTTGCAGCGCTGATCATCGGCCGGCGGTGGCTGACCACCATGAACTGGGCGTCATCGGATTGTCGGGCGATCAGGGCGGCCAGCCGCTCCACGTTGACCCCGTCGAGGAAGCTGTCGACCTCATCGAGGGCATAGAAGGGCGAAGGGCGGAAGCGCTGGAGCGCGAACAGGAAGCTCAGGGCCGTCAGCGACTTCTCGCCGCCGCTCATCGCCGCCAGCCGTCGCACCGTCTTGCCCTTCGGATGGGCCACCAGCGTCAGCCCGCCCTCCAGCGGTGCATCGGGGTTCTCCAGCTGCAGGCAACCTTCGCCATCGGAGAGGCCGGCGAAGATCTCCCGGAAGTGACCGTCCACGGCCTGGAAGGCTTCCATGAAGGCCTCCTGGCGCAGGGTGGCCACCGTTTCGATCCGCAGCAGCAGTTCCTCCCGCTCCTGGCAGAGCACGTCCAGCCGCTCCTGCAGATCCGCCAGCCGCCCCTCCAGCTCCTCCAGCTCCCCCAGCGCCAGCATGTTCACCGGCTCCAGGGCCTCCATGCGCTGCTGCAGGCTGCGCAGTTCGGTCTGCAGCGACTCCAGCCCACCGTCCCGTACGTCGTCGGGGATCTCCGGCAGCGGATCCGGTAGATCCCGCTCCAGCTGCTCCAGCCGCTGAGCACCGCTGCGCTGTTGTTCGGCGAGCGCGAGCAGCTCCTCCCCCAGCCGCTCCAGTTCCCATTCGCGCTGCTGCACGCCCTGGCGCTGCACCGCCAGACGGGCCTCGGCCTCGTCGCGGGCGCGGCGGCTTTCACCGAAACGGCTCTGCAGCTCCTGATACCTGGCCTCCAGGGCGCTGCGTTGTGCCTGCTCGGCCTGTTGCTGCTCCTTCCACTGGGCCCGCTCCGCCAGCAGGGCATTCACCGCCTGCACCAGCCGCTGCTCATCGCTGCCCAGGGACGCCAGCTGGCTGGCCACCCGTTCGGCGGCAAGGCCGCGCTCCCGGCGTGCGGCCAGCAGTTCATCGCGCTTCCGTCGCGCCTCCGTGAGGCCGCGATCCGCCGCCTCGAGCTCCTGTTGCAGTCCCTGCCAGCGGTCGCTGTCGCCGCTGGACTGGGCCTTGGCCTCCAGCTGCTCCAGCTGCCTCAGCTCCTGCAGCAGCGGCTCCAGCGTCGTGGCCAGGGCCGTCAGGCGCGCCGTTCCACTGGTTTGATCGGCCTGGAGCTGGGCAATGCGTTCCTCCAGTTGGCGCCGCCGTTGCAGCAGCGGTGCATCGGCCCGTTGGGCGGCACTGCGTTCCGCTTCAAGGGCGGCGCGCCGTTGCTCCTGGCGGTTCAGCAGTGGCCGCAGCTCCTCCAGCTGGCGAGCGAGCTCCGCTTCATGGCGCCGGCAGGCGGCCAGGGTGTTGCCCAGCTCCAGCAGGCGGCGCCGCAGTGGCTCGGCTTCATCGGCATCGGCGGCGGTGCCGAAGCTGAGCTGGTTGCTGCGTTGCAGCAGGCTGCCCCCGGTCATGGCGCCGCTCTTCTCCAGCAGTTCGCCATCGAGGGTCACCGCCCGGGATCGGCCCAGCTCGCGGCGGGCGCTGGCCAGATCCTCGAACACGAGCGTGTCGCCGAACACGTAGCGGAACACTTCGCCGTAGACCGGCTCGAAGCGCACCAGCTCCACCGCACGCCCCACCAGGCCGTTTGCGCCACCGCCGCCGGGCCCGCGCGCCAGGGCAGCCCCACCGCCACCACTGCTACCGCCAGTGCCACTGCCACGGATCTTGTTGAGCGGCAGGAAGGTCAGCCGGCCTGCCCGTCGGCTCTTGAGCAGTTCGATCGCGCGGGCGGCGATGCGGTCGTCATCGACCACCACCTGAGCCAGCCGCGCCCCGGCGGCCACCTCCAGGGCCAGGCGATGCCGCTCCTCCACTTCCCCGAGCTGGGCCACCGGTCCGTGGATGCCGTCGAGCCCCGCCTCCAGCAGCAGGCGCAGGGCACCGGTACCCCGGCTTTCCTGCAGGGTCTCGCGGCGCGATTCCAGCCGGGCGATCTCCCGCTCCAGCCCCACCTGCTCCTGCTCCAGCCGCGTGCGGGTGCGCTGCTGCAGGGCCAGGGCCTCCGCCAGCTCCTGGGCCCGGCTCCGCTCGCGATCCAGGCCCTCCAGCAGCAGCTGCCACTCCTGCTCCAGCGCGGCCAGGGCCTCGGCCACGCCGTCGCTGCTGGCGGCGTCCTCCAGCACCTGCTGGTGGAGCTCCTCCAGGCGCTCCTGCTCCTGGCGCAGGCGCTCGCTCAGTTGCTGCTCCTCGGCCTGGAGCGGCGTGAGCTGGCTCTGCAGCTCCTGGCGGCGACGGCTGCGCTGTTTCTGCTCCTCCAGCCAGCTGCCGCTGCGGCCAGCCACCTCCCCCAGGCGCCGGCGGGAGATCTCCACCGCCGCCTCGGCATCGCGGCACGCCAGTTCGGCCTGCTCAACGGCGGTGCCGTCGTCACTGGCGGCCAGCTCCGCCTGCTGGCGGCGCAGCTCGATCTGCTGGCGGCTGAGCTCCTGGCGCTGCTGCTGCAAGGCCTCCGCGTTCTGCTCCTGGCGTTCGGCCTGGCGGCTCAGCTCGCGGCCGCTGGCCTCCAGCCCGGCCAGTTCCGCCTGCACCGCCAGCAGGCTGTCCTCGCCCAGGGCCTTCACCTCCGCCTGCAGCGCCTCCAGGGCGGTGGTGGCCTCGGCCAGGGCGGCCCGACCCTCGAGCAGAGCCTGGCGATCGCGCTCCTGCTGCTGGGTGAGGCTCTGCTGACGCCGCTCCAGCTGGGCCTGCTCCAGCTGGGCCTGCTCGAAGCCGAGCACCTGCTCCTGCAGCCGGCCCCGCTGCAGGCGTTCTCGCAGCGCCTGGTAGGTGCGGGCCTTGGCGCAGTCGCGCTCAAGCTTCTGACGGGCCGCCAGCAGCTCCTGCTGCACGATCGCGCAGCGCTCCTCGCGCTCCTGCACCTCCGTCAGCTTGCTGCGGGTCTGCTCGATGCGGCTGTCGAACAGGGCCACGCCGGCCAGCTCATCGATCAGGCCGCGGCGGTCGCGGGCGCTCATCGACACGATGCGGGTCACGTCGCCCTGCATCACCACGTTGCTGCCCTCGGGATCCACCCGCAGGCGCCGCAGCTGGGTCTGCAGCTGCTGCAGGTTGCAGGCGATGCCGTCGGCGCTGTAGCTGCTGGCGTAGGTGCCGCCGGGGGCGATGCGCAGCCTGCGGGTCACGGTCCATTCCCGCTGTCCCGCCTGGATCCAGGGGCCCTCGTCAGAGGGCTCCAGGCCGGCTTCGGCCTCATCGGGTTGCCAGTCGCTCAGGTCGAAGCGCACGGACACGACCGTCTCGGCCGCCCTGCCGGCCTTGAGCATGGTGCTGTTGACCAGATCGGGCAGCCGCTCGGCCCGCATGCCGCGGCTGTTGGCCAGGCCGAGGCAGAACAGGATGCCGTCGAGGATGTTGCTCTTGCCTGAGCCGTTGGGACCAGTCACCACCGTGAAGCCCGGCTCGAGGGGGATGGTCATCGACCCCCCGAACGACTTGAAGTGCGTCAGTGCGACCTGATTGATGTGAACCAACAGGCCCGTGCGCCGAGCGCATGAAAGCTAGCCGAAAGGCCGGCCATTTCAAGCGGTCCTTCCTACGGTTTCATCAGTTCCCCGTCCGACCCGTCCCACCATGGAGTCCGACATCCCCAGCAATGGCTGCGGCCCTGACGTCGCCACCGCCGTGTCCCTGCCCACTGAAGCCGATCGGGAGCCCGTTGACGCCGGCTCCCGATCGGCGGGCCCTGCCCTGTTCCGCGAACGCTTCGAGCAGCTGCTCCCCACGATCCGCCGCGAATGGCCCCAGGTGGCTCAGCACACCCTTGAGGCCACCCGCGGCAGTCTCGATCGCGTGGTGGAGGTGATCGCCCAGCAGACCGGGCGCACCAGTGACGGCGTCAAGGCACAGCTGATGGAGCTGATGCAGGCCACCGGAGATCAGGCCCATCACCTGGCCGATTCGCTCAGGCCCCTGGAAGATCAGCTGGAGCACCTGCTCGATGAGCTGAACACCAGCCTGCGGCCGCGCATCGAGAAGCCGGTTCGGGAGCGGCCACTCACCGCCCTCGGCATCGCCGCTGGCGTTGGCCTGCTGGCCGGACTGCTGCTGGCCTCCGGCCGCCGTTCCGCATGACCGGCAGCACGGGAAACGGCGCTGAGCGCCGACGTGGACTGCCGCTGCAGGCGGCCTCCCGGGTCACCGGCCTGGTGAGTTCTGTGATGGACCTGCATGTGCGCATCGCGCTGCAGGAGGCCGATCGTGAGAAGCGGCGCCTGATCGGTGGCGCGTTGCTGCTGGCTGGTGGCCTGGTCACCCTGCTGCTGGCACTGATTGCCGCCGAGCTGGCGCTTCTGCTGTGGTGCCGCCTGGATCTGGGCTGGTCCTGGCTGCAGGCGGCGCTCGGCCTGGCGGCCCTCAACCTGCTGCTCACCGGCCTGTTCCTGCGGGTGGGCGGGCTGATGACCCGGGGGCCATACCTGCCGGAGACGATGGCTGGTCTCACGAAGACGACACGGGCTCTGCTGGGACGCTGAGCCGGCGGCACAGCCCCGGCAGGCTCAGCCCCTGCAGCAGCAGGTTCAGGATCACCACGGTGAAGACGATGCTCTGGGCGTTGGCCGCCAGTACAGGGGCCAGATCAGGGCCGACGCCCCGCAGCTTCGGGATCTGCTCCGCCAGGTTGTAGGAGAGAGCCAGGGGAACGGCGCCGCGCAGCCCACACCAGGCAATCAGCAGGCTCTCGCGTCCACTGAAGGGCGAGAGTTTCTGGAAGCAGAGAACGCTCAGCGGCCTGGCAGCCAGCATCAGCACCGCCCCTGTGGCGATCCCGACCCGCAGCGAGGGAAACAGCTCATCGGGTTGGACCAACAGGCCGAACAGCAGGAAGATGCTGATCTCGGTCATGGTGTTGAACGGCAGCAGTGCCTCCTGAATCGAGGTGTGATTGATCTCCGGATTGCGGTAATGGGCGTTGGTCATGAATACGCCCGTGACATACACGGCAACGAAGCCGGATCCACCCAGGAAGTGAGTGCAGCCGTAGTCGATGAAGGCGATCGACATGGCCACCACCAGCAGTTGGCCCTTCTCCTCCACCGCCTGGTTGATCACCAGCTGGGCCAGCCGGCCGAAGACCAGGCCCACCAGAAGACCGGCACCCAGCTGTTGAATCAGTTCGCGCGTGCCACTCACCAGCATGGTCGGCAACGGCCCGCTGGCCTCTCCACCGACGCTGAACAGGCTGAAGCAGATGTTGTAGATGATCAGAGCGGCCGGGTCGTTCACCGAGGATTCGAACTCCAGCAGGTGTGCGACCCGCTCCGGCACAACGCGGCGCACCTGGCGCAGCACGCTGAAGGTGGCGTTGGCGTCGGTTGAACTCAGGCAGGCCGCGATCAGCAGCGCGGCACCGAGGGGCATCGAATTGGCCAACCCCGGCGCGAGGCTGGCGCCCGTCTTGGCGGAGAGCCACCAGATGGCTAACCCCAGTACCAGCGTGGCGATGGCCACTCCGCCGATCGCCAGCATCACGCCATAGCGCAGGAAGCCCCGGATCGCCTCAAGATCGGTCTTGAGGCCGGCGTAGAACAGCAGCAGCGCCAGGGCGAAGACGTGCAGGTTCTGCACTTCGGTGTGACTCACACCCAGCCCCTGGATGTTGATGGCCAGACCCAGCACCAGCACGCCGAGGATGGCTGGGATGCCAACCCGCACCGAAAAGCGGCTGATGATCAGCGTGCCCAGGTAGACGCTGCCGATGAACAGCACCTTGGCTTCCAGCGGGACCGCGCCCAGCCGGGTGTTCGCAGCCGTCGCTGCGATCAGGCTCAGGTCGGGCATCGGCTGGAACGAGCACTGCTGATGACGCTAGGTGCTGCTTGCGGTCTGCACCCCGCTGGCCCCCTCAGCGGATCGCGTAGTGAAGCCAGCGGCAGTCGATGCCGCCGTTGCTCACGGGGATGCGGCGGCTGGCTTTCATCCGCAGGGCGCCCGTCAGCTCCGGGTTGCCGCTGAGCAGCCAGAGGTCCCAGCCGCTGCATCGCTCCTTCACCATTGCCCCCAGATCGGCATAGAGCTGCTCGAGGGCGTCCTGTGCGCCGATGCGCTCGCCGTACGGGGGATTGCAGACCAGCACTCCAGGTCCGGCAGGCGGTCGCAGATCGCGGCAGTCGCCGGCCTGCAGCTGCAGCCAGGGCGCGACGCCAGCCGCTGCGGCATTGGCTCGGGCCTGGGCGAGCACCTGGGGATCGGCCTCATTGCCGGCGATCAGCGCCAGCGGCCGGCCATCGGCCAGCTGCTCCTGCTCCAGGGCTGCGGCGGCCTCCACCTCCAGCCCCCAGAGCCGACCATCGAAATCCGGCCAGCGCTCCAGGGCGAAGCGGCGCTGCAGGCCTGGCTGCCGCCCCAGGGCCATGCAGGCAGCCTCGATCAACAGAGTGCCTGAGCCGCAGAGGGGATCCACCAGGGGCACCGAGCCATCCCAACCGGTGAGGCGGATCAGCCCGGCCGCCAGGTTCTCCTTCAGGGGAGCCAGTCCCATGGCGGCGCGGTAGCCGCGGCGGTGCAGGCTGTCGCCGCTGCCATCGAGGCTGAGGGTGGCCTGAGGTGTCTGGCCAGGTCGCCCCGGGCTCAGGTGCAGGTGCACGCTCAGGTCGGGGTCGTCGAGGTCCACCGAGGAGCGTTGGCCCCACTGGTGGCGCTGCCAGTCCACCAGGGCGTTCTTCACCTGCAGGGCGGTGTAGTGGCTATGGCTGAGGCCGGGAATGGCACCGCTGGCATCCACGCGGAACCGCAGCTGCGGTGGCAGCCAGGCGTCCCAGTCGACGGCGCGCTGCACCCCGTCATAGAGATCGTCGCGGCCGCGGCAGGGGAATGCCGCCAGCTGCCGCAGCAGGCGAAAGGGCAGGCGCGCCCGCAGGTGCAGCCGGTAGTAGGTGGCCAGGTCGGTGCGGCAGCGCACGGCGCGGCGCAGGGGTTGCACCTCCAGGGCGCCGAGGTCGGCGAGTTCGGCCGCACCTGCCTCCTCGAGGCCAGGGGGGAGCACCGCCAGACAGATAAATGGTTCGGTCATGCCCACCCCTGCAACCCCTCGGTCCTGCTGCCACAATGCAGGAGTCCGGTTTCGGCCGGACTAGGTGGCTCACACCAGTGTTTCGGACAGCGGTTCGATTCCGCTCAGCTCCATTCCCCCGCCCCCGGCTCTGCCGGTGGCCTTGCGGGGCTGCAATGGTTTCGACGGGGCATGAGGAGGGTGACTGAAGCCTGCTCGGTCAGAGCAAACCCGTAACAGCGAACAACATCGTTCGTTTCTCCCGTCAGACCGCCCCTGTGGCTGCCTGACCCTAGACAGGGAGATGGGGTGAGGTCAGCCTTATCACCCAAATGACCCATGGGGGCTGGAAGGCCCCTTCCAATCGGTCCTGGAAGGCCCCTGCTCAATGGGCCGGTTCCGGCTGAAGCGGTGAAGCTGGTCTTAGCTGACGAAGCCGCTGGCAAGCGCAAGCATTCCGGCAACCATCAGGCCGATGCTCACGATGATTTCTGCGGAGCCCAGCACAACGCCCAGGATGGCGAACAGGCGTTTCCTGGATTGTGAGAACAGCGCCGGTAGGCCCAGCCCTGTGGCAATGATGCTCACGAACATCTGCAGGAGAACCGCGATCCCGACCAGAATGTCGTCGGCATCGAGGCCGGCCAGGATGAGCCACAGCAGAAAGAGTGCAGCCCCGACCAGCGCAGCCACGAATGACAGAATGCCGAGAACTGAGTGACCTGATCTCTCCACGCTGCAGGCCCCTGTCGGTCTGATCACTCCGTCTAGTTTAGCTTTTGTTTCTTGGTTTGCTCCGCGCTCAGCCAGCGCAGATCTGCACTTGCTGCACCACTTCACTGGGGTTGCCCAGGCTGATACCTGTGGAAGGGAGCCGTTGTTTGCAGCTGATTGCGGGACCGATCCGCTCGCCGGCCGCCGGTGCTACACCCACAAGGTACCCGAATCCGTGCTCATGGATTTCGTGCTGTTCGCTTCTGCTGTTGCCCCCAAAGGCCTGCCGGTAATTCTGCCCGCCCTCGCCGGCGCCGGCATTCTGATCTTCCTGTCGCAATTGTTCGTCCCCAAGACCTGATCGCCTGCGCGCCGCGGCCGCCGTCGGATGCACTGGCGGCCGTCTGTTTCCAGCGCCTGCCGTGGTCTTGAGCCGCTCCCTCAGCTCCCCGTCTGCGCATGCGTGATCTCTGCCCGGCCCTGGCCCATAAGGCCTATTTCAACTACGGCGGTCAGGGGCCGCTGCCCACTCCATCCTTGGATGCCATGGTCGCCAGCTGGCGAACGATCCAGGAGCTGGGGCCGTTCAGCACGGCGGTCTGGCCTTTTGTGGAGCGTGAAACCCAGCGTGTGCGCGCCGCTCTGGCGGCCCTCTGTGGCGTCACCCCCCAGCGGCTTGCCCTCACCGAGAACGTGACCAGCGGCTGCGTGCTGCCGCTCTGGGGCCTGCCCTGGCAGGCGGGCGATCACCTGCTGATCAGCGACTGCGAACACCCCGGTGTGGTTGCCGCCTGCCGCGAACTGGCCCGCCGCCACCATCTGGAGATCAGCGACCTGCCGGTGCTCGCCCTTTGCCGCAGCACGCGCCAGTCCGATCTCGCCGCCGCCGTGCTCGAGGCGCTGGAGCAGCGTCTGACCCCCAGAACACAGCTGGTGGTTCTCTCCCACCTCCTCTGGAACACCGGCAGTGTGATGCCGATCGCGGCGGTGGCGCAGCTCCTTGGTGCACAGCCGCGCCAGCCCTGGCTGCTGGTGGATGCGGCCCAGTCCCTGGGCTCAATCCCAGTCCAGGAGGCCGCCCGCGCGGCGGATATCTACGCCTTCACCGGCCATAAGTGGTGCTGCGGCCCAGAAGGTCTCGGTGGCGTGGCACTCTCCGAGCGTCTGCTGGAGCAGGCGCAGCCGACTCTGATCGGCTGGCGCAGCCTGCGCCATGAAGCCGTCGCCGGCAGCGCCTTCCATCAGGACGCTCGCCGTTTTGAAGTGGCCACGTCCTGTCTGCCCCTCTGCAGTGGCCTGGCCTCTTCTCTGGAGCTGCTGGCGGCCGAGGGCAATGATCGCGAGCGACTCAGCCGGATTCAGGACGGCAGCACCCACCTCTGGCAGGGCCTCCAGCGGCTGCCGGGGGCCATCACCCTGTTGCCGGAGCCGCCGCCGGCCGGTCTGGTGAGCTTCACGTTGCAGCAGGCTGATGGCACCCCTCACGCCACCGCCGCCACCGTGGATCGCCTCGGGGCGCAGGCCTTCTGGCTGCGCCAGCTGGATCATCCCGATTGCCTGCGCGCCTGCACGCACATCACCACCACCGCTGCCGAGATCGAAGCGTTGCTGGCGGCCATTGCCGCGATCGTCACGGCGCCGGCGGCACCCCCCAGGAATCCGTCCCGCTGACGCGGCCTGGCATCGCAGCAAGGGGCAGCTGAGTTCGGCCTCAGCAGAGCCGTGCCCGTAGGGCCCGTTCGGCCTCTTCGCGGTCGTCGAAGTGGATCTTGCTGGTGCCGAGGATCTGGTAATCCTCATGGCCCTTGCCGGCGATCAGCACCAGATCGCCCGCCTGCGCTGTGGCGATGGCGCCGGCGATGGCCGAGGCCCGGTCCGCCTCCACCTGCAGGTCTGTATCGGCGGGGATGCCCGCCACCACATCGCCCAGGATCTGCTGCGGATCTTCGGTGCGGGGGTTGTCGGAGGTGAGCACCACCTGATCCGCCAGGCGGGCGGCGATGGCGCCCATCAGTGGCCGCTTGCTGCGATCGCGGTCGCCGCCGCAGCCGAACACGCAGATCAGCCGCCCCTGGGTGAACGGCCGGCAGGCGTTGAGGGCGCTCTCAAGACCATCGGGGGTGTGGGCGTAATCCACCAGCACGGCGGGCAGCTCGGCGGGGCCGCCGCCCCGGGCGACGCTCACGCGCTCCATGCGGCCAGGCACGCCCCGGAAGTCGGCCAGGGCCTCCAGCAGTGGCTCCAGCGGCAGGCCCTGCTGAAGCAGCGCCCCCACCGCCTGCAGCTGGTTCATCAGGTTGAACCGTCCCAGCAGTGGTGAGCGGAAGGGGCCGCTGCCCACGGGGCTGATCAGCACGCCGCTGACGCCATCGGCGCTGAACTGCAGCTGCTCCATGCGCAACTCGGCGTTGCTGGCCTCCACCAGAGAGCTGCGCCAGCAGGCAGTCCCCAGCCGCGTTGCCAGCTGTGCCCCCCAGGGGTCGTCGCTGTTCACCACCGCCAGTGGCGCCCGGGCCGCAGCGCTCTCCAGCAGCGGCGGCTGGAACAGGCTGGCCTTGGCCTCGAAGTAGGCCTGCATCGACGGGTGGTAGTCGAGATGGTCCTGGGTGAGGTTGGTGAAGACCGCGCCGGCAAAGCGGCAGCCGCTGATGCGCTGCTGATCGAGGGCATGGGAGCTCACCTCCATGGCGCCGATGCGGGCACCGGCCTCTGCGGCCTGGGCCAGCTGCGCCTGCAGCGCGTCGGCAAAGGCTGTGGTGTGCTGGGCGGTCACGCTCTGACCTGGCCAGCGGTTGACCAGGGTGCCGAACAGGGCGGCCGGTGCCCCGCAGCGCCCGGCCAGATGCTCGATCAGATGGGTGGTGGTGGTTTTGCCGTTGGTGCCTGTCACGCCGATCAGACGCAGGCGCTGGCTGGGTTCCTGCCAGAAGGCCGCCGCCAGCAGGCCCGCCCAGCGGGCCACCGGTTCGGCCACCACCAGCACGGGGTCGTGATCGGCGGGAGGCCGCGCCTGGGCCGCAGCCGGGCCGATCACCGCGCAACAGGCACCGGCGGCCAGGGCCTCTGGCCAGAACGTGCCGCCATCGACGGCACTGCCCGGCAGCCCGATGAACAGGGTGCCCGCGCCCACGCGGCGCGAGTCACAGCTGACGCCGCTCACCTCGACGTTGCTCAGTGCCGGGGGTACCGCCAGGCCGGTCTCACGCAGGAGGGGATGCAGCCGTTGGGTCATGGGAGCCGGCAGCTCATGCAGCGAGCCTGTTCTAGGCGGATGTCGCCAGCAAAGCGTCGCCACCGGTACCAGTCCCGTGAGCCTCAGGCCACGCCCTGGTCGTGCAGCCAGCGGCGCAGCGCCTCCGGGGTCAGGCGCGGCGAGACGCGTGGCAGCTCCCGTCCGTCCGCCAGCAGCACCGGCACCTCCAGGCCGTAGCGGGCCTGCAGGGCCGGGTCGGCATCCACATCGCGCAGCTCCAGCGGCAGCTTCAGTTGGCGCAGCTTCTCCTCCAGCCCTTCGCAGAGGCAGCAGCCTCGCCGGGTGAGCAACAGCAGCGGCGTGGCGGCGGCAGCTGCGGACGGGGGCGGCAAGGGTTCAGGCATGGCAGGTGGATGACTCAATCCGGCACCGGGTCGCACCCGCAGGGGGTGAATGGGTGGCAGCGCAGCAGCCGCCGCATCGTGAGCCAGCTGCCGCGCCACGGGCCATGGCGTTCGATCGCCTCCAGGCCATAGGCGCTGCAGCTGGGGATGAAGCGGCAGCGGGGAGGGCCCAGCAGCGGCGAGATCCAGCGGCGATAGAGCTGAATCAGGGCCAGCAGCAGGGCCTGCAGGGGCTGATTCAGCAGGCGGTGCATGGGGCGCGGTCGGGGAGCGGCTTCGGTTGGGGGTGTCGTGGTCTGGCCTGGAGGGTCAGTCAGGGGCAGGGAGATAGAATGGCCGGCTGGCGCGCTTTGGCTGCAGCGCTGGTGATCACATCGTGATTGCCATGCTCGCAGGCCGCTCGCGTCTGGATCAACCCGAACTCGTTTCCCCATGTCTCGCTACCGCGGCCCTCGTCTGAGGATCACGCGGCGCTTGGGAGACCTTCCCGGTCTCACCCGTAAGTCC
>Ga0315899_10001199_pt1 | contig 29997 bp, 19 predicted proteins | sample LakEriMetagenome_2_FD_203518 | JGI IMG/M metagenome (GOLD analysis project Ga0315899, IMG submission 203518) | Freshwater fungal communities from buoy surface, Lake Erie, Ohio, United States - Buoy 4 MA112 | ecosystem: Environmental > Aquatic > Freshwater > Lake | place: USA: Lake Erie, Ohio... | reverse complement strand
GGGCCGTTTTTTGATCGTCGCTCGCTGCGGCAGGTGGTGACGTCGCGCGAGGGCGGGCTGCTGGCGCGGATGCGGGTGCGGAAGAAGCTGCTGCTGCTGCACACGTTTTTCACGATCGCGCTGGGCATTGCGCTGCTGGTGACGCTGCGACCTGCGGTGAACGCGGTGGTGCGCGAGGCGGAGATTGAGAAGTCGATCATGCTGCTGGAGCTGGCGCGGCGGGTGCCTTCGTTTGTGAGTTCGGGCGCGCTGCCGGCGGATTTTGCTGGCGGGTCGACAGCTCGCACGGCGATGGGGACGGCGAGTGAGCTGGGTGTTGCGGGGACGGATTCACTCAATGCGATCAATGCGGCGGGTGCGCCGGTGCGGCTGGCGGGATCTCGCATTGGGCCTGGTGCGCTGCTGTTTGTGCCTTCGAACGCGGGGCGCGGTGAGACGTTTGTTGCGCTGAGCGCGGTGGTGCCGCAGGCGCGGACGAGTGCGACGCGGTTGTACATTCTGACGTTTGTCGCGCTGCTGACGATGTACTTGCTCGTGGCGATCGCGGCGGAAGCGCTGGTGCTGCCTCAGAGCGTGTATCGGCCGATTCGGCGGATGCTGGAAGCAGACGTTGCGGTGCAGCAGGGACGCAAGGATGCGGAACTGATTCCGGATGGGGCGATTCCGGGGGATGAACTTGGCGAGATCATGCGGAGTCGCAATGAGAGCGTGCTGAAGCTGCGTAAGCAGGAAGCGGCGCTGAACTCGGCGCTGGCGAAGCTGGAAGAAGTGGCGAATGACCTGCGCACGAAGAACCACTTGCTGGAGACGGCGCAGCGGAACCTGGCGGATGCGGATAGGCTGGCGAGTTTGGGGATCATGTCGGCGGGCATTGCACACGAGCTGAATACGCCGCTGGCGGTGATCAAGGGATTGACCGAGCGCGTGCAGCAGACGCCTCATGGGATGTCGGCGGCGGATGCGGCGCTGATGCTGCGGGTGGTGGGGCGGCTGGAGCGGCTGAGCGAGAGTCTGCTGGATTACGCGCGGGTGCGGCCGCCTCGGAGCAGTGATACGGACATGCAGCAGACGGTGCAGGAAGCGGTGTTGCTGGTGAATCTGGATCGCGATGCGCGGGATGTTGTGATTGTGAATGATGTGGCGGAGAACACGCGGGCGATTTGTGATGGCGACCGCATGGTGCAGGTGTTTGTGAATTTGATTCGCAACGCGGTGGATGCGACGCGGACGATGGCGCGCGAGGCGGAGGAGCCGCGGCCGACGATTCGTGTGACGGCGGCGCGGCAGCGGATGAATAATCGTGAATTGCTGGTGATGCGTGTGACGGACGAGGGGCCTGGGATTGCGCCGGAAGTGCTGCCGCGGCTGTTTGAGCCATTTGTGAGCACGCGGCTGGATAGCAAGGGGACGGGGCTGGGGTTGGCGGTCGCGGAGGGCATTGTGCGAGAGCACGGGGGCCTGCTGCGGGCGAGCAACCGGGTGGATAGGCGCGGGGCGATGTTTGAAGTTTTGCTGCCTGTGCTTGCGCAGGCGGCGGACAATGCACGGACGGCGGGGATGCCTCAAGCGGGCAGTCCTTCCGATGGAGCGGTGATATGACGCAGCAGCCTGTGAATCCGGTGGAAGTGGCGGCGGATGCGCCGGTGACGCCTGCTTTGAGCATCATCGTGCTGGACGATGATGATGATTTTCGGGACTTCCTGCGAGGTGCGCTGGAAGGTGACGGTCATGATGTGCGCACGGCGGCGACGCCTGCGCAGTTGTTTGACGCGTGCGAGCTGCGGCTGCCCGATGTGGTGCTGCTGGACATGAAGATGGGGCGGTACTCGGGCGATGAGGTGCTGACGGAGATTCGCAAGCGGTGGAGCAAGCTGTGTGTGATCGTCGTGACGGGCTATCCGACGATGGACAACATGCGGCAGACATTCAAGCAAGATGTGTTTGATTACATCGCCAAGCCGTTCAGTATGGATGAGCTGCGGCGGAGCTTGCAGCAGGCGGTGACGGCGCTGGGGCTGGGGCAGCGGCCGCAGGACCGGTTGCGGTTGGAACTGGGGCGGCACGTGCGATTGGCGCGGACGGAGCGCTCGTGGACGCTGAAGGAACTGAGCGAAGCGAGCAATGTGAGTGTGAGTCAGCTCAGCAGCATTGAGCGCGGGGCGCACTTGCCGAGTTTGGAAAGTCTGGTGGCGATCGCGATTGCGCTGGATCGCAAGCCGAGTGTGTGGATGGAGGGGGCGGGGTTGTGAGGGGACGGAGAACGGAGAACGGAGAACGGGGAACAGAGAACGGAGAGCAGAGAACAGGGAGCGGGGACTCTGCTCTAGTAGACTTCCATGAAGACTCGGCGGGTGGGTTTTACTTGTTTGTGGAGCATGGTGCGCTGCCAGTTGTGCACGTCGGCGATGGCGGCGGTGTCGGCTTCGATGTATTGCTCGCGGGTGTCGGGCTTCAGCGTGGTGGTGATGCGCTGGAGGACGCCCAGTTCCATGCCGGCGATGCCGCAGATGTAGATGAGGCCGCGTGAGCTGGCGAGGATCGGTTCGATCTGGTCGCGGCTGTGGGTGATCTGGTCGTGGGCGTACATCGCGGGCTTGCCGTCGGGTTGCTTTTCGCGTGAGAGGGCGGGGATGTAGTGGAAGTTGGGCATGGCGGCGGCGAGCTGCTGCATTTGCTTGTGATAGAGCAGGTCGGTGGCGTAGGGGGAGCCCATGACGAGGGCGCAGCGGGATTGGGGGGCGCGCTGGGCGAGTTCCATGAGCATGCCGCGGAAGGGGGCGATGCCGGTGCCTGTGGCGAAGAAGACGTAGTCGTGCTCTTCGGGCTTGAGAGGGAGGACGAAGCGCTTGCCGCTGGGGCCGGTGAGCTGGACTTTGTCGCCTGGCCTTAGATCGCAGATGTAGTTGCTGGCGACGCCTGTGTAGAGCTTGCCAGTTTCCCAGTGCTCGTCGATGAGGCGCTTGACGGTGGTGGCGACGACGGTGCCTTTGCCGTCTTCGCCGAAGGTGGGCGAAGCGAGGCTGTAGAGGCGGAGCTTGTGGGGCTTGTTGTTGGCATCGACGCCGGGGGGAAGGACGCCGAAGCTCTGCCCTGCGACGAAGGAGCCTGCGAGGGGCGTGCCTGCGATGTCGAAGGCGACGTGGCGGACGAAGCCTGCGGCCTTGCTGCTGGCGGTGCAGCGCTCGTTGCTCACGACCGTGCCTGTGACGGGCGCGGCGGGCATGGCGATGTGCATCTGGGCGGGCGTGAGGGTGGGGCCGGGCAGCGAAGTGGTGGACATTGTGCAGAGGGTAGAGAGGTGTTGCGGGTTCGTGTACATGCGGTGGTGCGACAGGTGCGAGCAACGCGCTCGCTATCATTTTGTGATGTCAGCAACGCCTGATTCTGGAGCGGTCGAACAGACGCATGGGGGCCACGAGGTGGGCGAGACGAAAGGCTCATCGCTTCGCAGGCGGCTTGCACGCATTGGCGGACAGCTCCGCGGGAAGAATCCGTTTGGGGGCTCGATTTCGCCGGGGAGAGTCGCGCTCTTGGCGCCATTTTCGGGGCGACCATCGCTGCCATTTCCGCATCCGTGGAACTATCACGAGCCGCTGCGGATTCTGGACACGTTCTTTCATGGAGCGGATGCGGAGCCGGACTTTGGCGCGCGGCACAATCGCTATCTGGATGTGCCGGGGTTTATGCCGGTCCTGGTGACGCGCGATCCGGCGATCATCAAGGCGATCTCGGCGGCGACGGGTGACAAGCCGGGGCAGTTTGATCGGGACACGCTGCCCATTGGCGGGATTGCGCGAGCGACGGGGAAGCTGACGCTGATTGCGTCGAACGGGGCGGAGTGGCGGGCGCAGAAGCAGATGGCCGCGCCGCCATTTGCGAAGTCGACGTTGTTTCAGCCGGAGGTGTTTGAGGAGTTTGAGAAGACGTTTCGGCGGACAGCATCGGAGCGATTGCAAGCGGTGAAGCAGCGGGTGCAGGAGACGGGGAAGCCATCACTGCGGCTGCAGCTTGAGCCTGAGATCAAGGCGGTGATGCTTGAGATGCTGGTGAACAACTTTTTCGGCGCATCGCTTACGGCGGAGCAGGTGCGGAACCGGGATGTGCCTGCGCTGGATGATTTTGTTGATCGCATTGTGCGTGACACGGTGGTGAACATGGTGGGGTGCCCGCTGCACAAGCTGCCTCGGTGGATGCGCGGCGGTGTGAAGGCGGAGCAAGCCAAGGCGACGTTTGAGCGATTGACGGACAGCACGCTGGAGCCGCGAGCGCGCAGCGCGGGGCTGTGGCGGCAGTTCAAGTCTGATGCGCCGGATGAGGCGCTGAAGCCGAACATTCGGGCGTTTTTGGCGGGGGCGGTGGAAGCGTCGACTTCTTACGCGGCGTGGGCGCTCTCGCACCTGGCACGGAATGTCGAGGCGCAGCAGAAGCTGTTTGAAGAAGTGCGGGATGTGGAGGAGTACAACCCCGAGTCGCTCAAGCGGCTTCCGTACCTGGGTTGTGTGCTGAATGAGACGATGCGGCTGACGCCTGCGTTGTACTTTCATCCGCGGCGGCCCACGGTTGACACGGTGATTCGGACGGATGCGGGGCAGACGCTTCATGTGCCGCGGGGCACGCACATCTTGATGGATATCTGGCATGCGAACCGGCATGAGGACCACTGGGGTGTGGGTGTGACGGGGCATCCGGCCGACAAGTTTGTGCCTGAGCGGTGGTGGGGACGTGATGCGACGGAACTGGGCACGCGCGAGTGGATGCACTTTGGGTATGGACACGGGCCGCGGTTTTGTCCGGGGAAGAATCTGGGGCAGTTGGAAGTGGCGCTGGTGGTGGGGGCGGTCGTGAAGTTGTTTGAGCTGCGAGCGGTAGATGGGGCGGGGGCTGCGCGGGCGGGGGTCTCGACGAAGCCGGCGGATGGGGTGTTGATTGATTTGCGGGTGCGCGAGTGATGGTGGTGCGAGAGGCGTTGGTAAGTCTGAAGGTGACGTGGCCGTTCCTGCGCATGGTCGGACGGCGTGGCAGATTGGTTTCTGCTATCCTCATGCCGCATGGCTGCGCACTCTCAACGGAACAATGTCTTGGCCGGGTTGTTTGTGATCAGTTCGATCATCCTGGGGGTGTGGGTGGCGTTCATGCTCACGGATCGCGGGCCCGGGGCGGGCGGGATGCCGTTTTTCATTCGGTTTTCGATTGATGATGGCGCAGCGGGCTTGCAGAGCGGGTCGCCTGTGCTGCTGGGCGGCGTGCAGGTGGGGCGCGTAAAGGGTGTGGCGTTTGAGACGACGCCTGCGGGGGAAGCGACGGGCATTAAGGTGGAAGTGGAAGTGCGGCCTGATCTGGTGCTGCATGAAGATGCGGGCGTGTACCTTGAGAAGCCCCTGCTGGGGACGTTGAGCAGCATCAACATCGCGAGCGTCGGCACGGCGACGGCGACGCCTTTCCAGGGTGTTTCGGCGAAGATTGAAAAGGGCGATGTGGTGATGGCCAACATCGCGCCGCCGGGCTTCTTGGCACAGGCAGGGTTTGGGCCTGAGCAGGTCAATCAGTTGCAGAACACGCTCAAGAGTCTGGAGAAGAGCGTGGGCAATGTTGAGGGGCTGATCGACAAGGGGTCGCCTGAGATCACCGGCGCGATCAGTGATATGCGTGCGACTGTGCAGCAGGCGCGGGCGAGCTTTGCGGAGTGGGACGCGAGCGTGCGGCGCACGCTAGCGAGCGCGGAAGGGGCGGCGAAGGATGTTGATATCGCGACCAATCAGGCGGAGGCGCTGATCACGGACGCGCGGGCGGCGGTGGCGAGCGGCAAGGCTGCGCTGGATGAAGTGCGGACGATCATCACGGATAATCGTCAGCGCATTGAGCAGATCATCGCGAGTGTGAATGACGCGACGGGGAAGATCAATGCGGAAAGTGTGCCGCTTTTGAATGATGCGCTGCGTGATGCACGCGGGGCGATGGCCCAGGCGCAGCAGGCGTTGGCGGATGTGAACACGCTGGTGGTGGAGCAGCGGCCCAATATTCGCGCGGGGATGGCGAACTTTCGGTTGACGGCGGAGCAACTGAAGCTGACGGCGGTCGAAGTGCGCAGCCAGCCTTGGCGGTTGCTGCACCAGCCGACGAACAAGGAACTGTCAAGCCAAGTGATTTACGACGCGACGCGGAACTACGCGCAGGCAGCGAGCAGTATTCGTGCGGCGGCGGAGACGCTCAGTGAGCTGAGCCTGCGCCAGCAGGCGCTGGGTGATGCTGAACTCGCGAAGCGATTGACGGCTGCGGGCGAAGAGCTGGCGAACAGCATGAAGGACTTCCGCGAGGCGGAAGATGGACTGCTGGATAAGTTGATTGAGCAGGAGTGAGTGGGAGCAGGCACGAAGGCACGGAGGGGGGGCGATAGGTGCCGGGGGTGTGCTTCGTTTAGCGGCCGGAGCCGATGGCGGCGTGAATGGGGACCAGCAGGTTGGGGACGATGCGGTGCTGGATGAGGTCTTCGCCCATTTTGGTCAGGCGGGTGAAGGCGGTGGTCAGCTCTTTGAGATCGCTGATGGGGCCCAGCTTGCGCATGGTGAGGTAGATGCTGATGGGTTCGCCCAGTTCGGGGTCGCGCGGGCGGAGCATGACGGGGCGCGTCTTGACCTCGGCGTAGACCTCGAACTCCTTGCTGGCGCCCAGCGTGACGCCCAGCGTGGGCTGGAAGTCGCTGAGGGTGGCGTGGGGAATGTCCATGAGGCCGGCGAGGGGGCTGCCTGCGAGCAGGGCGTCGTGCACGATCTGGTCGTGGTTGCCCTGAGCCATGAGGTCGAAGCCGAAGAGGACTTCGAGATGGTCGACGTCGAGGGGTGAGATGGAGAGGTAGGACGGGGCGGTGTCGAGCACGAGCTGGTGGATGCCGTAACACTCGGTCAGGGATTCGGCGTTGACGCAGCCGCTGCGGATGCTGGTGCCTTTGACGGCGAGCCAGCGGTGGGGCATTTCCTGCGGGTTGCTTTCGAGGGCGAGCTCGTCGCGATACTTGCGGAAGCCGATCATCTGGGGATAGGACTTACGGACGCGCTCGTAGAAGTCGAGTATGGTCTCGCGTGTGCGAGGGAGTTCCATCTTGACCTGCAACTTCTGGTTGACGTAAAAATCAGCGCAGAGTGCCTTGAAGCTTTCGGCCATATGTCCACTCTCCGAGGGCGCGCGATGCGGGAACGCGCGAGGGCTGGAAGCCCTTGGTCACTTGACGCCGAACCGGCAAGCCACGGCGACGAGCGGCATGGTAGCAAGAAACGTCGGGAAATCGAAGCGTTTTCGTGTTTGACCAACCACTTGACAGGATTCTCAGACGCGAGAGGCTGCGAGGCGCGCGCGGCAGGCGTGAATATCGGAATGAGTCGGCAGAAAACGCCGATTCACGCGATTGACACGGGGCGATTCGCCATCGGTTGTGGCTTCATGTAGGTGAGTGTGCGCCAGACCCACTCCGCCGGTCCCATGCGGAAGCGGGAGAGCCAGATGGGGCTGTACGCAAGCTGCACGAGCAGGAGCGCGGGGACGAAGAAGAAGAACAGGTGCCAGCGTTCCCACGCGGCAAACTGGCTGAAGCCATAGCCGTAGAAGATGGTGGTGCAGATGAGCGTCTGCATGAGGTAGTTGGTGAAGGCCATGCGTCCCATGGCGGCGAAACTGCGACCGACAGGCGATTGCTCGCTGAGGACCGCGCTGCGGTAGAGCAGCATGATGATGCCCACGTAGGCGAGCGATACGCCGATGCTTCCCAGGTAGTTGAGGTTGAAGCTGAGGGCCATGGTGCGGGCGTAGGTGAAGCCGTCGCGATAGCCATCGAGCGCGGCGAGGATGCACAGGGGCAAGCCCAGAGTGAGGCCGATTACGGCGAGCTTGGCGTAGAAGGTGGTGGAGCGCTGGGCGGAGAAGACGCCCAGCTTCATGAGGGCCATGCCGATGAGCATGAGGCCGCCGCAACGCCAAACGCTGAACATGGGGATCATGAAGACCTGCATGAAGACGTTGTGTTCGGCGCGTTCCTTGAAGGCATCGAACCACGAACCGGTGTAGGCGGCGCGCTCGGCGGCGAGGACTTCGGCGCTGGGTGCCCAGTCTTTTAGGGCGTCGTTCCACATGGACAGGGTGCTGGTTTGGGAGGGAGTTAGCGCGTCGCCTCGGGCCTGGGCGGCGAGGGCTTCGGTCACGCCGCCATGTGTGTACCAGAAGTGCATAGCAGCGCCAGCGGCGCCGAAGATGAAGACGGGCACGATGAGTAGCGCGGAGCCGATGATGATGAGGGTGACGGGGCGGAGCTTGCGCATGGGGTAGAGAGCGAGCCCGCAGATGGCGTAACTGACGAGGATGTCTCCATACCACATCAGCCAGGCGTGGAGCATGCCAAAGAGCAGCAGCCACGCGATGCGGCGGTAGTAGATGCCTGCGAAGCCCTCGCCGCTGTCTCGGCTTTCGATGCGGTCGCCCAGCAGGACGAGGCCTGCGCCAAAGAGCATCGAGAAGATGCTGATGAACTTCATGTCAATGAAGATTGCGGAGAGGACCCACGCGGCCAGATTGGCGCCTTCGAGCGGGCCGGCGGCGGTGGGGTTCATGTATTCGGTGGCGTAGCGACCGAACGCGATGACGTTGATGAAGAGGATGCCGCAGAGGGCGAAGCCGCGGAGGATGTCGACAGAGGCGGAGCGGCTTGCGGCGGCGACGGGTGCGATGGGTGCGATGGGTGCGATCGTCATGGCGTCTCCACGAGAGTGCGGGGTACGTGCGTGCTTACGCGCAGGGGCACGGAGCGTGACGCGCGTCGGTCGTCAATGCGTCACGCGAAATTGGGATTCGTCGGTCGCGAGTTGCACGTCGGCGCGGTCGGCCTGCTGAATGTTGCGGGTCATGCGATCGTGGATCGCCTGGAGGAACTCTTCGACGGCGGATGCGTCGCCTTGGGCTTCGAGGAGGACGCTGCCGTCGGGTTCGTTGCGGACCCAGCCGGTCACCGGGCGGACGACGGCGATGGCGCGGCAGGTGGCACGAAAGCCGACGCCTTGGACACGACCGACGAATCGAACCCGTACGCGCTTCATGGCGTGATGGTTGGCGGGTGGTGTGGCCCGGGAGGCGGCAGGCGGTACAAGCGGTCGGTGGAGCGTCTGAGAACTGAGGAAACGTGCTGGGCGGGTGGCATGTGGCGAAATGCGTGGTAGGTTGAGGGGTGGTGACGCCGGCCCTGAAGCGGGAGACGTTGCCGACGCGCGGGTGCTGTGGCTGATACCGTTTGGTAGAGGCGGGCATCGGCGCGGTGGTGGATCAGATGCTGTCGGTCACTTGCGCACGACGCGCGAAGGTGATTTGTGCCTGCAGAACGGTGGACATCTTCTTCGCAGAACGCAGGCGGCGCGGGCAAGCGTGCGTTTGGTGATCGCTCAGACATTGATCGTGTGCGTGATGCGAGTGACATTGTGCGCATCATCGGTGAACACATTTCGCTCAAGCCCAAGGGGCGCGAGTTTGTCGGGCTGTGCCCGTTCCATGATGATCGCACACCCAGCATGACGGTGGTGCCGCACAAGCAGTTCTACAAGTGCTTCAGTTGCGGCGCGTCGGGGGACGTCTTCACGTTCGTGCAGAAGTTTCTGCGGATGGAGTTTCGCGAGAGTCTGGAGTTTCTTGCGGAGCGTGCGGGCGTGCAGTTGACGCCTTTGCGGCAGCAGAGCTTTGCGGAGCAGGGTGATGGTCCTGCGATCACGAAGAAGGATCTGTTTGCAGCGAACAACGCGGCGGCGGCGTTCTTTGTGGGTGTGATGAAGCACGAGACGCACGGTGCGACGGGGCGAGAGGTGCTGAAGTCGCGCGGTGTCAGCGAGGAGATGATCAAGGAGTTCCGGCTTGGTGTCGCGCCGGACCGCTGGGACGGGCTGGTGATGACGCTTGGCGGCAAGCTGGGCAACGACTTGCTCGCGCAGGCGGGGCTGCTGAAGCAGCGCGAGGGCGGCGGGTATTACGACGCGTTCCGCAATCGCGTGATGTTTCCGATCACGGATCGCACGGGGCGTGTGATTGCGTTTGGTGCGAGGAAGATCAATCCGGAGGACGAGCCCAAGTATCTGAATAGCCCGGAGACGCCGGTCTTTTACAAGAGCAAGACGCTTTACGGGCTTGATCTGGCGCTTCGCACGATTCAGCAGGAGAAGACCGCGCTGATCTGCGAAGGGTACATGGATGTGATCGCGTGTCATCAGGCGGGCTTTCGCAATGCGATTGCAACGCTGGGCACGGCCTTGACGCCTGAGCACGCGAAGGAACTGCGGCTGGCATGTGATCGCATTCTGCTGTTGTTTGATGGCGATGAAGCTGGTCAACGCGCGGCGGACCGGGCGGCGGAAGTCTTCTTCAGCCAGCCGGTGGATGTGGCCATCGTGTCTCTCAACAAGTTCACGGATGCGAAGGATCCGGATGAGCTCTTGAAGCGCGAGGGCGGTGCGGACGTGTTCCGCAAGGCGCTGGCGGGTGCGATTGATCTGCTGGATTTCCGCTTCCAGCGTGTGGCGGAGCGGCTGGAAGGCGCGGGGCTGGCGGCGCGCAGCAAAGCGATGGTCGCGGAGATTGAGCGCCTGGTGGAACTGGGACTGGCGAACGTGGAGCCGATTCGCAAGGCGCTGATTGAGAAGCGGTTGGCGCAGATCGCTGGCGTGCCTGAGGCGGTGGTGCGTGCGAGCGTGCCCGCAGGGCGTGCGACACGTGCGACCAGCTATGGCCAGGAGCAGCCGACGACCGCGGTGATCGGCGCGAACCAGCAGTTGACGCTGGAAGAGCACTTGCTGGGCTGCCTGCTGTGTGATGGCGCGCTGTGGACGACGCTGAGCGAGCAGGACAAGGACATCATCGCGCCCATCACGTTTGAGAGTGATGTAGTGAAGCGCGTGGCGCAGAGCATTCACGACTTGGGTGAGGATGGCGAACTGCCGCACTTGCAAAGCGTGTTGTCGCAGCTTGCTGAGGATGATGATGCGCGGAGCGGGGCGATTGCGCTGATGTCACGTGTGGATGATCAGACGAGTCGCGATCAGAATCGCGTGCATGCGATGTGGCGCGAGTGCCTTGGGCGGGCGCGGCGCGACGCGATGCTGCGGAACAATCAGCAGGCAGGGATGCCTGAGCCCAAGCAGACGCTGGATGCGTCGACTGCGGCGGCGGAGCGGTTGAAAGTGCTTCGCAACGTGCAGCAGACGTTGGGGCCTGATCGTCGCAAGGTGCCGCGGCCTTCGTGACGGTGAGGAGTCGGTGAGTCGGGCTAGCCTTGGGGTTCTTCAGTTCGTTTTCTTCGGTTCGGTTTCTTCAGGTGTGTCTGGTATCGGGTTCTTGCTGGTGGACATCGAAAGAGAGGCCTTCAGTGAACGGTGACCTGCATCCTGCCGTGGAGCAACTTCTTCTGGTTGCTCGTCGTCGCGGTTGGCTGAGCTATGAAGAGATGAACAACACGATGCCCGACGAGATGGTCGACGCGGCGCGTGTTGATGAACTGCTGGTCGTCATTGATCGTCTCGACATCGAGATGATTGACGAGCTGGAGCTGCGTGCGCGGCTGCACCGCATGAGCATGGATGCAGGCGGGCCCGGTGTGTCGTCGCCTGTGCTTCCGTCGCTGTTCCGCGCGATGAGCGTGTCGGGCGGCGAACGTGGCGGCGAGATGGCGAACCTGCGCAAGGCGCTCCACGATGGCGAGCAGCCCGCGGTGGAACTGGACGACGAAGACGCGCAGATTCACAAGGACATCGCGGAGGTCGTTGCGGAGAGCAGCGGCAAGGGTGTGGATGATCCGATCCGCATGTATCTGGCCCAGATGGGCTCGATCCCGCTGCTGACCCGGGAAGAGGAAGTGCGCCTCGCCAAGAAGATCGAAACGTGCCGGATGATCTTCCGTCGGCGCTGCCTTGAGAACGACTATGTCGTGCAGCAGGCGGTGGAATTGCTGCGCAGCGTGAGCAAGGGTGAAACGCCGTTTGATCGCACCATGCGCATCAGTACGGCGGATCCACATGCGAAGGACAAGCTGCTGAAGCGCATTCCGGTCAATCTGCCGACGATCGAGCGACTGCTGGAACTGAACCGCGCGGACTGGGTGTCGCTGCGTCAGGCGCGGCGCGAGAAGAACGTGGAGACGTATCGCGCGATCAAGGCGCGGATGTCGGCGCGGCGGTCGCGCATGGCGCGGCTGGTGGAAGAATGCAGCCTGCGCACGGGCCGGATCATTCCGCTGTTCCGCAAGCTGCGGGCCATCTGCAAGAAGATGGTCGAACTGGATAACGATCTGAAGCTCGCGAAGACGCCCGATGAGAAGGTGGAGAAGCTGTCTGCCAAGCTGCGCCATCGCAAGCAGAAGAAGCAGTTTGAGCCCGAAGACATCGAAGTGATGAAAGATGAGCTCGATGGGCTGCGCAGCCTCGTGCTTGAGGAGCCGGGCGAACTGCAACGCCGGGTGCGTGAGCTGGCGACGGTCTTCTGGGAGTATGAGCAGGCGAAGCGCGACCTTTCAGGCGGCAATCTGCGACTTGTCGTGAGCATCGCGAAGAAGTACCGCAACCGCGGCCTTGGCTTCCTTGATGTCATTCAGGAGGGCAACACGGGCCTGATGCGTGCCGTGGACAAGTACGAGTACAAGCGCGGCTTCAAGTTCAGCACGTATGCGACGTGGTGGATTCGGCAGGCGATCACGCGGGCTATTGCGGATCATGCACGCACGATTCGCATTCCCGTGCACATGATCGAAACGATGGGCAAGATCCGCAATATCCAGAAACTCATGCATCAGGAGACGGGTGTGGAGCCGACGGTGGAGGAGATTGCTGAGCGGGCGAATCTGACGCCGCTGGATGTGCGGCGTGTGATGAAGATCAGCCGGCACCCGGTGAGCCTCGACAAGCCTGTGGGCGAGAGCGAAGACAGCTATTTCGGCGACTTCCTTGAGGATGATTCCACGGGCGCGCCGGGCGACCTGGCGGCTCAGGAGATGCTGAAGCATCGCATTGAGGGCGTGCTGAAGACGCTGACCTATCGCGAGCGGGAGATCATCAAGCTGCGATACGGCATTGGTGACGGTTACACGTACACGCTGGAGGAAGTGGGTCGCATCTTCAAGGTGACGCGTGAGCGTGTGCGTCAGGTGGAAGCGAAGGCGATTCGCAAGTTGCAGCACCCCGTGCGGGCTCGCAAGCTGCAGGGGTTTGTCGATGGCAGCATGGCACGCGAACGCGAAGCTCGCCATGAGCGTGCGGAAGCGCAGAAGTCACACGCCGAGCGACTGCGCGGTACGGGTGCGTCGCCGGGACAACTGCCGACGATGGATGCCGCGCTCGATAGTGCGATGGACGCCGCCATGGCCGCGGATGAAGCGGATGACGTGCTGGCTGAGATGGAGATGACGGAGAACGGTGACGACGCGTAAGGCGGCGACCGACAGTTTGTGGTAGACTGAAGCCGGCGAGCATGTGCTCGCTGGCTTTTTTCGTTGGTGCGGATAGGAAGGGGACGCGTGTGGACTCAGGGAGTCATGAGCGTGGGCCTTTGGCGAAGCCCGAGCGTTTCGTGTGGCCGCCTGCGCTGCGGTCGTGGGATCGTGGGAAAGCGAGCGATGCTGCCAAGCCGGACACGAGTACGGATGTGCCGTCCGAGCGCGAGGAGGGGTGGTGGGAGCGGATCGAGCGGACCTACTTGGGTGTGACGAGCATGCCTTGGCGGCGGCGGGCGGAGATTGCGGGGTTTGCCGCGGACGCGACAGAGGCGTGGTGCTTTCGCTGCGGGCGAACGGTGGGGGCGTATGAGGTGGTGGCGAGCGGGGAGGATGCGGGGTGCACGGGCTGTCGCGGCACGCGTGTGCCGTGGAAGCGCGTGGTGCGGCTGGGCGTGTATGAGGGTGTGCTGCGAAGCACGGTGCTGGAGATCAAGAACTCTGCGTTCGCAAGGTTGGCCAATGACGCTGGCAGCGACCTGGGGCGTCAGGTGGTGCGATGTCTTGAGCTTGAAGAGCTCTCGCCACAGGATGCGCTGGTGGTGCCGGTTCCAACATCGATGTGGCGACGGCTTGCACGCGGTATAGACCATCCGCTGGCGATTGCGCGAGGCATGGAGCGGGCGGCGGGCCTGCCGATGGTCGCGTGCCTTGGGAGGCAGCACCGTCCAATGCAGACGGGCTCGACGTTGGAGACGCGTCGACGAAATGTGGCTGGATCGATGCGGGTGACGTTGGCGTGGAACGGCCAGCCGCCTGCAGCTCGCGTGGTGGTGCTGGTTGACGACGTGATGACGACCGGGGCGACGATGCGCGAGGCCGCCAGGGCGATTCGGGCGGCTTGGGGAGTGGGGCACATGCCCGAGATTTGGGTCGCGGTGCTGGGGGTGACGCCCGAGAAAGCTGAGAAGGATGCCGGCAAGGGGATATGATGGGACGGACAGCTGAAAATGGCGAACTTTGTCCGAACGAAGAGGGTGAGGCAGGCCAGAGGTGGCGTGCCAAGGCCAAAAGCTCTCAAAACCTTGACAAAGTGAGGGGACTTTTTTGAGGCGCAACGCACGGGAAAAAGGCTACTTGCGCGATGCGGGTCAAAAAGAGTTGGGGGAAGCAGCTTGACGGCGAGGGGAGCGTTTCGTATGCTTCCCTCCCCGCTGAATGACAGCGACGACGCGAGTCGCAAGGCTTGCAGAAGTACTGTCGGCAAACGGGCTGATCTTTGAAAAGTAAACAGTTGGGAATGTCGCACGAGAGTGTGCTTCCGCGAGCGGCCTGTTAGCACGGGCAACTGATCGACCAGCAGGCTCGCGGATAGATCCACACAACGCATCTTCACGCCGTACAACGTGGCACTCATCTTCACGGATGGGGAATGATGCGGGTCGCAAGCAGAACCTCACATGTCTGCTTGGGTTCACTCAGTGCAACGCGTCACGAAAGTTAAACATTCGTGATGCGATGAGTAAGCCAAAATACCATGGATAAGCCATCCATGGTCAGCAAATGGTCAACCTGGGGCTCCCCGCTCCGGGAAGATAGTTTGTTGATGACCGCCGCAGTACTCACCTGAAAGGGAAGAGGCTGCGGTTAACATGGTCTTTCTTCTTTGTATTCTTCACGGCTTCGGCTGTGATAAACAGAAAATCAATTGAAGAGTTTGATCATGGCTCAGATTGAACGCTGGCGGCATGGCTAAAACATGCAAGTCGCACGGGCCCGCAAGGGTAAGTGGCGAAAGGGTTAGTAATGCGATCGAACGTACCCCGAGGTGGAGGATAGCCGTGGGAAACTGCGGGTAATACTTCATGATCTCCTAGGAGCAAAGCTTTGGCGCCTTGGGAGCGGCGATCGTCCTATCAGGTAGTTGGTGGGGTAAAGGCCTACCAAGCCGAAGACGGGTAGCGGGTGTGAGAGCACGGCCCGCAACATCGGAACTGAGACACTGTCCGGACTCCTACGGGAGGCTGCAGTAACGAATCTTCCGCAATGGGCGCAAGCCTGACGGAGCAATGCCGCGTGTAGGATGAAGCGTCTCTGACGTGTAAACTACTGTCAGGGGTCGGAACCAATGATTGACCCCAAAGGAAGTGGCGACTAACTCTGTGCCAGCAGTCGCGGTAATACAGAGGCCACAAGCGTTAGTCGGAATCACTGGGCTTAAAGGGTGCGTAGGTGGGCTTGCAAGCGTTTTGTGAAAGCCCGTAGCTCAACTACGGAACAGCAGAGCGAACTGCAAGTCTTGAGGCAGGTAAGGGCCGGAAGAACAAACGGTGGAGCGGTGAAATGCGTAGATATCGTTTGGAATGCCGATGGGGAAGCCGTCCGGCTGGGCCTGTCCTGACACTGAGGCACGAAAGCGTGGGGAGCAAACAGGATTAGATACCCTGGTAGTCCACGCCGTAAACGATGTATGCTAGACTGGTGCGGTTTTGACGCCGTATCAGTCGTAGGAAAACCGATAAGCATACCGCCTGGGGAGTACGGTCGCAAGGCTAAAACTCAAATGAATTGACGGGGGCTCACACAAGCGGTGGAGCATGTTGCTTAATTCGAGGCAACGCGAAGAACCTTACCTGGGTTTGACATGCTGGGATCAACTCCGTGAAAGCGGAGCCACAGTCGCAAGACCGGAACCAGCACAGGTGCTGCATGGCTGTCGTCAGCTCGTGCTGTGAGGTGTCAGGTTAAGTCCTTTAACGAGCGCAACCCCTGTCGTTAGTTGCTCGGCGCAAGCCAGTACTCTAGCGAGACTGCCGGTGTCAAACCGGAGGAAGGTGGGGATGACGTCAAGTCCGCATGGCCCTTACATCCAGGGTTGCAAACGTGCTACAATGGCGTATACAGAGCGAAGCAAGATCGCGAGATGGAGCAAATCGCAAAAAGTACGCCCCAGTTCGGATTGTAGGCTGAAATTCGCCTGCATGAAGTCGGAATCGCTAGTAATCGGGGATCAGCTACGCCCCGGTGAATGTGTTCCTGAGCCTTGTACACACCGCCCGTCACGTCATGGGAGCCTGGAGTGCCCAAAGTCGCCACAGTTCAGTGGTGCCTACGGCAAGACAGGTGACTGGGACGAAGTCGTAACAAGGTAGCCGTAGGAGAACCTGCGGCTGGATCACCTCCTTTCTAAGGGATCTCCTTAGACTGGCATATCCAAAACTAGTGTTCGGATACGTGGTGAGAACCACAGCCAGTAAAGTCATCACTCTCTCGTCTGTATTACAGAATTCTGTTCGCAGAGAGCCGTTCGGTAACGTTCGGCAAAGCGACTCCCAACTGTTTCTTGTACACCACGCGTAAGCGTCGCAACAACCACCGCAAGGTGGTTGTTGTCGTTTTTGACTTGTGCGACTTCGCCGTGCAAGCACTGCTCGCGTGAATGCTCTGACTCGCGCGCCGACCAAGGCAGCGAGGAGTGTCGCCGTGGCTGGGAGTCTACTTCTCGCTGGCCTGCAACTGTGTTTCGATCACGATGGGTTCGCTCAAGATGTTGGTCACCGCATCCGGTCCGCTCAGTTGTTCAGCGATGTGTGGTGCTGGGGTCAATGTGACGCGAATCACGCCTGGCTCGAATGCCTCGGCGTATGGCAGGATGATGGTTGACCGCGCGACTGTCGCCGAGGACACAATTTTCCAAGCGCTCAATTCTGGAACTTGGACTTTTCCCCCCTCGGGTATCTCCGCAACGCGATCACCTTGCTCAACCCGCACGGCGTAGACAGATTCGATGCCTTTCGGTAGCGTCCTTGGATCAACCGAAAGCAGGATTCGGGGCTTATGGCCTGGCATCAGCGGTGAAAGCGTCGCACGCATGGTGTTCATCATGTCCCGCATTGCCTTGTTCCGCATCTCACTCGTGTCGAGGGTGATAAGGGGGCGAGCTTGGTCGACGACGTTCACCAACTGGTCAATGGCGATGGTCTTGACACTGGGACCGGGTTCCAGAAGCGTGGGGTCAACGGGGATCTGCTGGTTGCTCACGACTGCCTGCACGCGTTCCCATGGGCCGTAGTAACGCACGCTCAGTTCTGCGGTCAGGCGGTACTCACCTGGCGCAAGATCAGTTGCGACCGGAGGTAACGCCCGGCGCATTGGAACGCCGCAATATGGGCCGAAGTCAGATGGAACAAGCCGCGACTCATGTACGGTTCGACCTTGTGCGTCTTGCAACGTGATCTGGACCTCAGACTTCAGCAGCAGTCCACAGAAGGCCCATTGACGGAGGCGCTGCGACTCGATGAGAGGGCCATCGACGATCGTGAAGGGAATGGATGCCCCAGCACGAATGGCGGCCGGTGTTTCCAGTCGCCAGTCGTAGCTCGCGAGTTGACGCTTCACAAACTCATCGCGGGGAATCAGCCCCGTTTCCACCAAGTCAGAGAAGAGGCTTGTTTCGTTCGTATCTGTCAGTATCGTGCCTGCGGAGACTCGCTTCCAAAGTGCGTCGCCCATGAGCAGCAAATCCGCCTGAGTCAGTTTCCCCTTCCGTTCGCGCTGAAGCAGTTCGAAGAATGCAGTTTGCGGCCACCGTGGCGCGGCGTGCTCCCACTCCCACAGAAGCAACTTTGTGGGTTTGCGTTGCTGCAGCCATGTCGTAGCGTTGTTCTGGGCCAGGGCAATGAGTGCAAGAGGGGCACAACAGATCACGAGTGTCGCACCGACTGTGAGCAGGCCCCTGCGATGGCATCGCGTCCCGCGACGAGCATCGGATGCGAATTCGATCTTGTGTGAGCACTCCGGACAAGTCACGGCAGCGGACTGTCCAAAGTGGGATGTCACGTCAAACTCGCAGCGCGGGCACCGCAACTCATCGCCCACGCGGCGGCCTCGCCAGCCCAGGACACATGCAATAACGCCCGCGATGAGGCCTGCGAACGAGAGGATGACCATGAGCTCGATCATGAAAAACTCACTGGGTGTCAGGTTGCGGCCGGTTTGTCAACGGTAGTTTCCCGTGTTGCGCACCTGCGTGACGGGGACGATGCGTTCTTTACCATCTCCTGACCACACACTTGCAACATCCGTGCGAGTGTGGCTGGCAGCGGGGTTGGGCACCAGGACCAGTTCGACGTTCTGGTCGCGCAACCCGCTACGTGTGGCATCGGGAAGCGGGCCTGTCAGGGGAAGTTTGCGGTAAGGCATGTTGTCGCCCGAAGCCTCGACGCGAGCGGCGCCCGGGCCGAGCACCACGTGGCCCATGTACCAGCGTTGCGCGGGGTCAGTTTCGCCGGCCGGTCGTACGAAGACATCAAACGCGACAGCAACAGGAAGCTCGCCTGCACGCACGGTGACGCCGCCGTAGTCGCGAATGGTGCCATCAGCGTTCGTTGCGTGATTTGTCCACACGCTCGTGCATAACAGCGTCTTGTCGAGTATCGCGCCGATGGTTGCATCGTCAACGACTTCCACCAGTGGCTCATCTGGTGCGAGCAGCCGCACCGGCAGCTGGGCATCCTGTGTCCCGACAAACAGCGGCGTATTGGCATCGGCCGTTTCAAGCGGCACGTTGCCAGCGAAGACGCGGAAGGGTTGCACGACGCGCAGGGTGTAGTTTCCGGGCGGCAGTGTGGTGGTGGCATCAAAGGGCCGCATCTGCATGGTGGCCGCGGCGTAGCCAAACTCGGCAGTGGGTAGGTAGCGAGCGCGGGGTTTGGCGGTGTGCGTGAGCTGCGTGTCGTTGAGCATCACGCGTGGTGCATCCCACACGACGGTGAGGTCGGTCGTGATGCCGCAGCGGTAGGGGGGCATGGCACCTTGCACGTCGAACTGTCCCTTGTCATTGAGACGGATGCGTGGGCGCACTTGCAGCGTGAGCGGTCCGACGATCTGGCTGGCGTAGCGCGTGTATTGGTCGTCGGTGACCAGCCCTTGGCGGCGAAGTTCGTCGACGAGGTTGCCATCGCTGCGTGTCCAGTTCGTTCCGCTTGCCTGACGATCCAGCAGGGCATCGATGCGATCGATAACGAATTGTCTATCTACAGCGGGGTTCCTCGCAGCGGTGAGCAACTGCAACTGCTCGGCGAACGCATTGATCGGCGGCACCGCGGACCAGTTTTCCAGCGTGAGGCCTTTGCCCTGCAGCAGCGGCTTGCGGTCCAGCGGCACGGCGGAAAGGATGAACTCGCCTGGCCAGTATTCATCCATTGCGGAGCTATCCGCCAGTGTTGCCGACGCTCGGAACAGCACGTCGACAGCATCAACGGTCCAGAATGCAGGCGGCGCGGGTGTCTGCATCGAACCTATCGAGTGACGGGCACGGGCAGTGTCATCGCGTTGCGTGTGCTGAAGCAGCTTGGTCCATGGTGCACTCGTGTCGCCGGCGGGACGTACGAACACCTCAAAGGCGACGGGCTGCGCAAGTGATTCGGAGGTCAACATGGTGACGAAGATCACTTCGTCCATGCCGTGTTGGGAGACGCCCATGTTGAGGGCGATGCCCTTGTCCGCACCCATTCCGCTGCTGGCTTGACCGGCGCGATGTTCGAAGCCGAAGGACTCCTGAAGCAGCCGCGTGGAGAGCGGGCTGGAAACGGCCTTGGCGAATGGCCCCGGCGCGTCGGTGACGGTCAGGCGCGAGCGATGCGTGATGGTGAAGGTGGTGGACGGCCAGCCGGGCGCGTTGAGTGTGATATTGATGGGGATGACGACATCGTGCGTGCCGAGCGGGGCGGTGAGCGCGTGTGATGTGCCATAGGAACCGCCACCGCCGTTGCCACCGCTCAGCGGGATTGTCGCGGAACCATCTGCTGGTTCTGCTTTCGAGAACGAACTATGCGGACCAGGACTAAACCATTCATGCGGAGGGATGTTGGTGTAGCCGCTGAACTGCGCGAGGTTGGTACGACCAAACTGGTAGGCGTACTGCACACTGATTGACCCGCCTGGTGCGACGTACCTGGGATGGCGGATGGTGAACGAGCAGCTCTGTTGCAGATAGGTTTGCAACTGGGCGTCACTCAGAACGCCGCGGGCGGCGGCGTTCTCGATCATGCGACCCCAGGCCGTGTCCCATGGAATCGTCGTATCGGCTTGAAGGGCCAGTAGCGTGGGAGCGAGCTTGGCGTAGTCCGCCGCGGTCAATGCGCCGGCTGCGTCCCGCGTTGCGATCTCGAGGCTGGCATTGGTGCGTGTCGTGGCGTCAGCGCTCTTGAGTTGATACTGAAGCCACCAGAGTGGCTGATTGGACGGACGTGTCAGTTGCAAGGCAACCGGTGCGAGACTTGCAGACAGTGCGAGCAGCGCGACAACAGCAGCCGTTACTGCGTGACCGACGCGGCGATGTCGCTGCGGACGGGTGAGACCGGGGAGGGCAAGGTGCACGCCGCACTCAGGACAGAGACGCTGACTTTCGGCAAGATGCTTGGCGTCAAATCCGCAGCGTGCACAGACCAGTGTGCCGGGAACAGGCCTGCCGCGCCACCACGTGATGGCGAGCGCAGCGAGAACCAAGCCGACACATGCCAGGAATAGCGATAGCACCAACATGCAAGCCCCCAAACGCTGATATCCCAAACACTGACATCAAGCCTTCGGCGCGTCGGGTCTCGTCAACCCGCGGCGTTTGGCGTGGCGGATGATCTGGCCCGTGCCCAGATACACTACGTCTTCGGCGACGGCGGCCATGAGGTCGCCCACGCGTTCGAGTTCGCGGCTGGCGCGGTACACCAACAGACCGATGGTGATGGCGTCGTCGCTGCGGCCGAGGCTCTTGACGAGGTCCTGTACTTCTTCGAACAGGCGGCGGTCGAGCTGGTCGATCACTTGATCGCTGGTGACGATGCGCTGAGCGGCTTCGATATCTTCGTCGAGCACGGCGCGGAGCAGAGCGTGGCAGATCTGCGGGACGCGGTCGCTGAGTTCGACGAGCGCGGTGGGCAGGCGCAGGGGGCGCGTGCCGGGCAACTCCGCAAGGCGGGTGACGACTTTGGCGATCGAGCTGGCGTGGTCAGCGACGCGCTCCATGTCGGCGTTGACGCGCAGGCAGAAGGCGACGGTGCGGAAGTCGCGGCCATACGGGTGGTGCAGTGCGAGCAGTTCGTAGGCTTCCTGCTCGATGGCGACTTCTTCGATGTCGACTTGGTCGTCGGTGCGGCGGACTTGCTTGGCGGCTTCGACATCGAGCGTCTTGAGAGCGGCAAGCGCACCTTCGAGCATCGCGACTGCGGTCGAGCCTTCTCGCACCACGCGGCGCTTCAAGCCTGTGACGCGACGTTCCGTGCTATCGACGATGGGTGATCGACCACGAGGTTCGTAGGGCAATCCCGCATCCGTTCGGTCTTCCGTGGCCATGTCGTCAGCGTCCTGATCGCACGCTCCGCGTGCATGTGTGCGTCGGGATCAGCCGCGTAAACGGATGCAGGCCTCCCTTACGAAAAGGATAGCGGGGCTGACGGCATCACTTGGGCAGGGCGGACTGAATCAGAGCATCAATCGTCTGTTCGAGGTACTCGGCGCGAGCCTTGCTGCTGGCACGCTGCGAGCCCGGTGGCGCCGCCAGACCCACGCCGCCCCAGATGACCTTGCCGTCGGGTCCGATGACGTAGAACGTGGGCAAGCCGCGAACCTTGAACGCTTCGCTTACCGCGTCGGCTTGCAGCAGGAGTTCGTACGTGTAGCCGCTTTCCTTCTTGAAAGCGACGGGATCGCCCGGCTCGGGACCTTCGGCGTTCATGCCGACGATGGCGACAGGCTGGTCCTTGTACTTCTCATGCAGGCGCTGCAGAGCGGGCATGGCGGTCTTGCAAGGGCCGCACCAGGTTGCCCAGAAGTCGAGCACGAGGACTTTGCCCTTGTAGTCCGCGAGCGTCTTCTTGGCACCGGAGGGTGTCGCGAGCGAGAAGTCAGGAGCGTCAGAGCCGGGTGTCAGCGTGTTGGGATCGCTGCGCCATGTCACACCTTCGGGGAGCGGTGGGGCGTTCTTTTCGGCTTCACGCTGCGCTTCGCGAGCGGCGCGGCGGGCATCGCGGTCGGCGGCACGCACGCGCCATCCATCGGGCACGTCGAGCGTGAACTGCCGGAGCGTCGCGTCGGCGTTGGTTGCAACGTCTCGCAGTTCAAGCACGCGGCCAGAGAGCGTTGTGCCGTCGGCGCTCACGTGCAGGCGCTCGATGCGTCGTGGCAGGTTGTCCGCTTTACTCACGAAGACGCGAAGCACGGGTGTGGCGCTGGTTGCAGCGGCGTTCTGGTCGTCAGCTTTGTCGTCTGCACCCGCGCTTGCGGGCAGCGTGATGCGCAGCACCTCGCACGCGGTGCCTTGCACGGTTGTCGGCGCTTCAAGCGTGACGGCGGAGACTTGGGCAAAGGGTTCATCGGCCAGCAACTCCCACGCGAAGGGATGGCGAGCGGATTGGCCCGTGAAGAAGACCTGCAGATCGTCCATCTTCTCCAAGGAACGCTCGATGACAACTTTGTCGCGGTCGCGCAGCGAGCGAGCGGAGAGGCCGTCGTAGGCAACGGTGAAAGCGGTCTTCTCGCCTTTGCTCGTGATGTTCTCGCCTGTGCCGTGCACTTTCCAGCCACCTGCATCCGCGCGGGTTGCGCTGATGGTTGCGGTGGTGGTGACAGCCGCGGTCTTGAGATCTTCAACGTGTGCTGCGTAGCTGATGGCACGTGTGGACTTGATGGCGTCGCGAACCTTGGTCAACAGGTCTGTTGCGGCACTGTCGACTACCGGCGCGGTCGAGGCGGGAGCGGGTGCAACTGGCGGCGTGGTGCCGCCGGGCTGCGCGGATGCAAGGCCCGCACAGAGCGCCAGCGCGGCCGCAACGGTGAAGCGAGCGACAAGACCAGGTTGAGGGTGCGTCATGGGAGCTCCGAGACAACGACAGAACGGACAGTAGTGGGACGCACGAAACGCCGAAGCGTTACGGCATGCGAAGTGTTGGTTTAACGCCGCCACGGCCTCTGTGTTGCGTTTTTTGCACCAGAGAGAGCTTTAGCGTTTGCTCGCGAGCCAGCGGTTGACACGATCTTCGAGGACTGGCATGGGAACCGCACCGCCCAGCAGCACAATGTCGTGAAATTCACGAACGTCGAAGGCGGCACCCAACTGCTGCTGGGCTCGCTCACGCAATTCGAGAATCTTCAGTTGTCCGATCTTGTACGCGCAGGCCTGTCCGGGCCAGCCGATGTACCGGTCGACTTCGCTGGTTGCGTCGTGTGAGCTGATGGCGGTGTTTTCCAGCAGATAGTTGATCGCCTGCTCACGCGGCCAGTTGAACGCGTGCAAGCCTGTATCCACGACCAGACGGCAGGCACGCCAGAGTTCGTCACTGAGTCGGCCCACGTTGTCGAGTGGCGCGGCGTACAAGCCTCGTTCGCTGGGAGCCAGTTGAGCGGGGCGGGTCGCGTTGCCGATCGCGCCGCCTGCCATTTCAAGGCCCAGTCGCTCGCTGTAGAGAGCCCAGCCCTCGACAAACGCTGTATATCCCAGTTGCGTGCGGAACGGGTGAACACCTTCGAGCTCGTCCGCGAGAGCGATTTGAAAGTGGTGACCCGGCACGGCTTCATGAATCGTGAGGCTGATGGCAGCGAACTTGGGACGCTGGCGCAGATTGGTCGTGTTGACCATGAAGTAACCGGGCGTGCCGGCGCGGAGGGAGCCGTCGTAGTAGTACGCGGCGGGGCTGGTGCGAGCGGCGAAGCGGGGAATTTCGCGCACGCCATATTGGTTGCGCGGAATGGTGCGGAAAAGACGGGGCAATTCTGGATCGATGCGCTTGGCGAGTTCGCGGTAATCGCGCATCATCGAGTCGCCATCGGGCCAGTAGCTTGCGTCGCTTTCGCGGTGATGCTGGATGAACGCCTTGAACAGGTCGTCATCGCTGAGGCCTTTGCCGAGTGTTTCGTCAAAGTCCGTCTCACGAATGGTCGCCAGCATCTCGCGCCGCAGGCTTGCGACTTCGCGCAGGCCGATCTCGTGAATCTGCTGGGGCGTGAGGTCGGTCGTCGTGTGGGATTTGAGTGCGACTTCGTAAGCGCGGATGCCATCCACGCCTTGTGAGATGCCCACGCTGTCGCGGCAGGCGGGTACGTACTCGCGTTCAAGGAACTCGGCGAAACTCGCGAACGCGGGAGCGATGCCATCGCGAATCGCGTCGCGAGCGCGCGAGGCGAGCGGATCGTCGGGCGAGGCCACGGCGAAGGGCTTATAGAAGGGGCTCAGTGTCGGATCGTTGCGGATCTCTGCGCTGGCTTGCTCGCGGGCCTGGTCTGCGCTACGACGCAGCAGCACTTTGGGCGGCACGCGGCCGGCTTTCATGCCCAGCCTCATTTGCTCGGTGATCTGTGCCAGTTGCGTCGGAATGGCCTCCAATCGCTTCACGTAGCCCTCGCGCTGCACAGCGGTTCGCAGAGCCAGCCGGTCAGGCAACTGGGGCAGCCATGTGTGCGGGCCGCCCAGAGCATCCACGGGCGTCTGCTCGGGGAAAAGCGTCGCGCGTTCGAGTGCGAGGTTGAGTTCGTACGAGAGCAGATCGGCATCGAGCGTGTCGAGTTCGGTGAACCCCCTGCGGTCAAGTGCCGTCAGTCGGGTCAGGCGATCGCGCATCTCGCCGATGCGACGCTGTGTGGCCTGCGGGCTCTCGTCGGCAAGCAGGTGGGCGTAGGCGTCGTTGCCTCGCGTACTCGCGCTGACTGGGTTTTCTCGCTGGGTCCAAGCGTCGTGTTCGTCCAGAATCGCGAGCAACGAGGCATCACGCGCGGGGGCTTGGGCGATCGCAACCAGAGCGCAAACAGTGGCTGGAAGGAGCATCATGTACCAGCGTAAGGCGGGTGAGCGGGCGGCTGAAGGACTCGTGAGGGTTCGCGGGGGCGCGTGCGGGCGCGTGCGAGGGCAAATCACGGCTTTTGCTGATTCCAGCGGCGTCCGGCGGGCGAAAGATAGATCATGCTCGGTACTGCTTTTGATTTGCTGCTTGTCATTCTTGGATTCGGGTTCATCGTCTTCGTTCACGAACTCGGGCACTTTCTCGCGGCTCGCTGGGCGGGCATTCGCGTGCTTGCGTTTGCGGTGGGTTTCGGCCCCAGTCTGGTCACGTTTCGCAAAGGGCTGGGCTTTCGCACGGGTACCAGCGAGCCGGAGTATCTCCAGCAGCTTCGCGGCGCGATGCACGCCGCGGTGAGTGCGCAAACGACCGAATCGCAGGCGCTGGAGCAGTTGCACCGACGCATCAGTCCCACGGAGTATCGGCTGAACATGCTGCCCTTTGGCGGCTATGTCAAGATGCTCGGGCAGGAAGATCTCGACCCGACCGCGACGAGCGCCGCGCCGGATAGCTACCAGAACTGCTCGCCATGGCGACGCATGGTGGTGATTTCCGCCGGTGTTGTGATGAACATCATCCTCGCAGCGGTGCTGTTTGTGATTGTGATGATGGCAGGGCGAAAGGTCGACGCCCCCGTCGTGGGCTTGATCGAACCCGGTGCGCCGGCGATGGTGGCGGTGGATGCCGGTACGGGGGCGACGATTCCGATGCAGCCCCGCGACCGCATTCTGGCGGTCGATGGCGCGTCCGTGCGGTCGTTTGATGATGTTGCACTGGCAGTGGCCATGGCCAAGAAGAATGAACCTGTGACGCTGCTGGTGGAGCGGCCCGGCGCCCCGACGACGCTGAACCTGCAAGTGGTGCCAACAGAGAATCGCGCCACCGGCATGCTCGCGGCGGGCGTGTGGCCCCTGACAGGCACAACGCTCGATCTGAGTCTGCCCGATCACGATTTGCCGCGTGGCAGCGTGCTGACGAGCGTGAATGGAGCAGCCGCGACGGACGGTTATGCGATTGACGCCGCCGTCGATGCTTCTGGCGGCCAGCCGGTGACGGCGTCGTTCACGCTTCCCGATGGGGCAACCAAGGATGTCACGCTCACGCCTGCTGCCGAATTGCAGAGCGGGCTGTTGGAGGGCACAGAGAAAAACACCTTCACCGCGTTGAGTCACCTGCTGGGCATGCCGGGGGTCTTCAGCATTGCAGAAGTAGGCGCTGCGGGCCAGGGCAAGGGCATCGAACCGGGCGATGTGGTCGTTCGTGTGGGCAACGTGGAGTTTCCCAGCATGGCTGAGGGAATCCGCGAGATTCGTGCACGCAAGGGCAACACAGTGGCTGTGTCCGTGCTGCGTAAAGGTTCGGGCGGTGCATACACGCGGATCGATCTGCCTGAGGTTGCGGTGGCGCGCAACGGACAAGTGGGCGTTTCGGTGCGCGACAGCAGCATGGATTTGTCGATTGTTGCGGCTCCACTGGCGACTTTGACGAACACAAAGTTTGAGAAGGTCACTCCCAGTGCTGCCGGCAGTGCGATTACAGCGGGTTCACGGATCATCGCGGTGGATGATGCGCCAACCAGCACGCTGCGCGATGCGTCGTTGGCAGTGCGAGAAGCCGTCGGACGTGGTGCAACCAGTGTGACGCTGACGATCAAGCGACCCGTTGCGGGCGATGTGCTCGCGCAAGGTCCTGATGAACGCGTGACACTGAACCTGTCCGAGCAGGACATCGCGGAACTCAAGGGGCTTGGTTGGTCAGCGGACTTCTCATCACTTGCGTTTGGCACTCAGCAGCAAGTGATGAAGGCAAGCAACCCTGCGGAGGCACTTGCGTTCGGCTTCTACGAAACCAAGCGAGTGATGGGCATGACATACCTCACGTTCGCGCGGTTGGCGCAGGGCACCGTGAAGGTCGAGCATCTCAAGGGGCCCGTGGGCATTGCGCACTTGGGCACGCTGGTGGCTGATCGCGGTTTCATTTGGCTGCTGTTCTTCCTGGCGCTGATCAGTGTGAATCTGGCGGTCATCAACTTCCTGCCGCTGCCGATTGTGGACGGTGGACAGTTCCTGTTCCTGCTGTACGAGGCGATCCGCGGTCGTCCGGTGCCTGTGCAAATCCAGAACGGCGTGACGATGGTGGGGCTGGTGCTGATTGCAGGCATGTTCCTGCTGGTGACGTTTAACGACGTGCGGAACTTGCTGGGGTTGTGAGGGGCGGCGAGCGGAAAACGGAAAACGGAAAACGGAGAACGGAGAACGGAGAACGGAGAACGGAGAACGGAGAACGGAGAACGGAGAACAGGGGAACGCACGTGCCGTTCGTGCTTGCTGACATAAGCACTTGAGCACGTGTACACGGCACGGCAGGCAAGATTCCGAGAGTCTTCTGCTCCATTATTACTGTTCTCTGTTCTCTGCTCTCTGCTCTCTGCTTTCCGCTCACCGTTCCCCGCTCCCCTAACCTGCCTCGCTCATGAAGACGCTCGAGTACTTCAGCGACCCGTTACTCCGAGAACAGTTCCTGCCAGCGTTTCTGGCGGGGCTGGCTCTGGCGGTGCTGTGTTCACTGCTCAGTGTGCTCGTCGTGCTCAAGCGCATGGCATTCATTGGTCAAGGCATCAGCCACGCGGCGTTTGGCGGCATTGGAATTGCGGCAGCGGTGGGGGTGGCGGGCAGCAGTGCGGCGGGTGCTTCGCTCGCGACGTTCTTTATTGTCGTTGCATTCTGCCTTGCGAGTGGCTTACTTATTGCGGGCATGAGCCGCCGTGCTGGTGAAGGTGCGAGTCGCAACGCGGGCAAAGAGGCGGACACCGTCATTGGCATCGTGCTGGTGGGCGCGATGAGCATGGGCGCGATTCTGCTGCACAAGTTCAGCACGCGCACCGTGAGCTGGGAGAGCTACCTCTTTGGCTCGATTCTCGATGTTTACTGGACCGACGCGATCATCGCGTGGGTTGTGGCGATCGGCACGACGATCACGCTGTTCCTCACACGTCGCAAGCTTGTTTTCTGGGCCTTTGACGCCGCGACCGCTCGCGCGATGGGCGTGCCTGACCGTGCGATGAACCTGCTGCTGCTGCTGCTCATCAGCGTGGCGACGGTGACGGCGATGAAGCTGGCGGGCGTGGTGCTCGCCACTGCACTGCTGGTGCTGCCCGGCGCAACCGCCTTGCTGCTGTCGTGGCGCGGCTCGCGCGTGCTCGCGCTGTCGGTGCTGCTTTCGGTCTTCGGCGTGCTTGCTGGGCTGGTGCTGAGCTTTGAGCTCGAGTGGCTCCCCGGCGCGACCATCGTGGGCGTGCTGAGTGTCTGCTATGGTGTGGCGTGGCTCGTGAAGCGATAGCGCAAGCGAGTACCGAAGTACCGAAGCACCGAAGAGAACACATCGGAAGTGTCTCTCCTGCGGTACTTCGTCTCTCCGGTACTTCGGTACTTCTTCCTCAATCCCGGCGATCGCGTTGCAGCCGCGTCAGCAGCGGGCTGAGCAGCAGCAGCAGCACGCCTGCGCCCACGCTCGTGGCGACGAACAGCACGAAGAAGTCTGCCTGACCGCCCAGGTTCCACGGCAGTTTCACAGTGCCTTCCATGATCGGGTCGGTCAACGCGGCGACCTTGCCAGCGCCCAGACCTGCGATGAAGCTGCTGATGAACCAGATGCCCATGAGCGTGCTGACGTGACGCGTGGGAGCGGTCTTGCTGACGTAGGACAGACCCGTGGGGCTCAGGATGATCTCGCCCACCGTGTGAAGGAAGTAGCAGCCGACCAGATACATCATGCTGACTTTGGGCAGGCCCGTGTTGAGGCGCAACGCAGCCAGCACCATGACGAGGTAACCAAGACCCACAAAGATCAAGCCCAGACCGATCTTCGCAGGCTGAGGCACGAAGAGCTTCTTCTTCGCGAGCCAAAGCCAGATAAACGTTGCCGCGGGTGTGAAGATGATGATGAACAGCGGATTGACCGACTGGAACCACGTCGTCGGAAACTCCGTCGTGGTTGTGAGCTGTCGTTCTGTATCGCGGTCAGCGAAGATGTTGAGCGACGATCCGGCCTGCTCGAAGGCAAGCCAGAAGACCGCGTTGAAGAGCATGTACACGAAGATCGTGAGCACAGGCCCGCGATCCTGCGGCTGCTGGCTGATGATGAACCACACCGCGTACCCGATTGCACCTGCCGAAATAAGGCCCAGGGCGATCGGATTGCTCAGCAACGTGTCGAGCTTGGCAAGCATGCCGATATGGAAGAGCAGCGCGACGATCGCCGCGATGGCGCAGCCGAGCGGCAGGAACACCCACGCGATCTTGGCCCGCTCAGGGTTGTTTGGTTCACCGATGCCAACCAGGTGCTTGGGCTTGCTATATAGATACGTGCCCAGTCCGAGCATCATGCCGACAGCAGCCGCCCCAAAGCCCCAGTGCCAGCCGTAGTTGTCAGCCAGATAGCCGCACACCAGGTTGCAGAGGAACGCGCCGACATTGATGCCCATGTAAAAGACGGCGAAGGCGGTTTCGCGCCGCGGGTCGTTAGGCTTGTACAACTGGCCGACCATCACGCTGACGCTGGGCTTGAAGTGGCCCGTGCCCACGATGATGAGGACAAGGCCGAACACAAAGATGCTCATGCCCACCGAGTTGTACGCCCAGCCACCAATGCCGCTCAGGCCAAGCACGATGTGCCCGAGCGTAATGAGCAGTGATCCCACGACCATGCTGCGGTGCGTGCCGATGAGCTTGTCCA
>Ga0315899_10001198_pt1 | contig 30009 bp, 30 predicted proteins | sample LakEriMetagenome_2_FD_203518 | JGI IMG/M metagenome (GOLD analysis project Ga0315899, IMG submission 203518) | Freshwater fungal communities from buoy surface, Lake Erie, Ohio, United States - Buoy 4 MA112 | ecosystem: Environmental > Aquatic > Freshwater > Lake | place: USA: Lake Erie, Ohio... | reverse complement strand
TCACCTACGATATTAATGCAAACAATGGTTTTGTTGTTACAAATGCTAAAACTCAGTTGATCTACAATGCATTCATAATGGGCTCATATGTATTCCCCAAAGGCCTTACCTTTGAGACATTTCTAATAACTAATTCACCCCGCCAAACTTCACAAGGAAGAAATCCGTCATTCAACATGTGGAATCTTGGCTTGAAGAAAGAGATTATGAAGAAGAAGGGAAGTATAGGGTTAACAATTATTGATCCGTTCAATGAGAATAAAAATTTCCGTTCGAGTATTATAGGAGCAGATTTTGTTCAAAGAAGTAATTTCTCAATACCATTTCGCTCTTTTGGGGCTAGTTTTAGTTATCGTTTTGGAAAGTTAACCATGCAGGCGCCAAAGAAAAAACGGGGCGTGACAAATGATGATCTTAAACAGGGAGAACAAACTAACGGACCTCAATAATATATTTTTGATTACTTAGACTGATTTTGTCTTGATTTAGAAAGCAGGGCTTGTGTTTCTTCGGTCACGATACTCCCGTGTTCTGCACTAGTTTTTTGCAACAGATTCACAAGATAAAATATTAATTTGCAAAAAAGCTAGAGCTGCCACCCGGGTTTTTTTCAAAAGCAAATGGTCCTTTTGCCGGGCTGTCGGTTCCAATGAAATACAAACCAAGGGTAAAATAAACCTTGCCGGACGCCTAACGTTTTGGGGCTCTGCGAAGAAGCGGATTTAGAAGTACAAATGTTCGGTTTACCACAACTGTTTATTAGAATTCCGAATTTTCTAATTTAGCACCTAACCCGCTTTTTTGCAAAACCCCTATTAGTGGCAGTTAATTTTTATTGTCGTTTAAATCGTCTAAAAAATGTCCAAATTACTTCACAAGCGTTCATATCTTGACTTGTCTTTCCAATAATGGCTTCATTCAAATACTGATAACCTTGTGGCCAAGTATGTCCGCCATTTAAAACTACGTAACTCACTACTTCACTTCCGTTAATTCCACTTGAGTAAACTCTTTGTTTAATTGTTGTTCCGTCATTTGCAATGTCTGGCAAGTCTGTTATTGTTGGTATTGTGTTGCAACCATTAATTCCTACCCATTTGTCTATGGCTTGAAAATGTGATAAAATAGTTCCGCCTGCTGTTCCGCCCGCTGTCATTTGTCCGCCTGTAAAAGGAACAAGAGGGTCGGTTGTTCCGTGAATATAAATTGCAGGAACTGGTCTGCCTGGATTACAACTCGGGGCAATCGTTTTTGCTTCTATTGTTGCAGCGTCCACCGCAATAGCGGCAATTCTATTACTTAATTCACAGCCCAAACGTGAAGACATAAAACCTCCATTAGAAATTCCTGTTGCATAGATTTTTGTTACATCAACCGAATTATTTGTAATCATATAATCACACATTTGGTTGAAAAAATTAACATCGTTAATTCCCAATTGATTTGGTGTTGTTGGTCTTCCATCGTTCCAATTATTTTGAATTCCTGCAGGATAAACCAATACAACTTTGTCTCTATCTGCAATAGTTTTAAAATTAGCAATGTTTATCATTCCTTCAGGCGTTCCACTTCCTCCGTGAATGGCAAAAATCATTGGCATTTTTCCTGCATTGTTGTAACCTGTTGGAAGATATACTATAAAATTTCTTGCGTTTCCGTCAACTGTTAGATTTACTGTTTTTTGCTCACTTGGTTTGTCAGCAATTGTTGTTGAATTGTCATCTTTGTTACACGAAATAAGTGTAATCAGAATTGTCATAAGTAAAATTACTTGTCTCATTTTTATTTTAATATATCTCGTTTAGACTTTTTACTTGACGTTTGGTTTAATTGCCACTAACTTCCGGCTATGCGTAAGTTTGACATAGAACGTGATTTCTTGCCGGAAATACTCCGGAGGAAAGGGCTGAAATGACCTATAACACACAGGTATTGCTTTCATGAAACAAATTTTTGTTGCTCTAGAGTCTGATCTATTTTAACCGTATTATTTTGACCTTCTTTTTATCGAACTCAGCTAAAGTTAATTGATAAACTTCTTATTTAACCTTTCTTCTGTTGGAATTTTTCAGATTTTAGAATGATGCCATTTCCATGTGGACTTAAGACCAGGGCATTTTTTTTAATAATTGTACATTTGCCAAAATTGAAAAGAGATGCAGGAAAGAAAAATTATTTCTCTATTACCCGCAGCCACAGAGATTATTTGTGCATTAGGATTGGAAAACCAACTTGTTGGTCGCTCACATGAATGTGATTATCCTTCAACCGTTAAAAATTTGCCTGTTTGTTCCTCTGCAAAATTTTTACCAGGGAGTAGCAGCTCCGAAATAGATAGGCAGGTGAGAGAAATTCTTTCTGAGTCACTTTCCATTTATACAATTGATAAAGAACTTTTAAGAAGTATTGCGCCCGATATTATAATTACTCAGGCTCAATGTGAAGTTTGTGCTGTGAGTCTTAAAGATGTGGAACTTTCGTTAAGTAATTTGCTGGAAAAGGATTGTCAGGTTATTTCTCTTCAGCCTCAGGGCTTATCTGATATTTATAGTGATATCGAAAAACTTGCGAATCAGCTAGGTGTAGCAACAACCGGAGCTTATTTACTGGAATTATTTGAAGAACGAATAAATATCATACATCATAAACTAAAGTTCATAACCGAGAAACCCAAAGTTGCCTGTATTGAATGGCTTTCACCGCTGATGATTGCCGGAAACTGGACACCTGAAATTATTGAAATTGCTGGGGGTGTTCCGGTTTTAACAGAAAAAGGAACACATTCTGCTTATGTTAGCTTTGAGGAAATTCAGAAGGAGGACCCAGATATCATTGTACTAATGCCATGTGGGTTTCCGGTTGATAGAACGCTTCAGGAGATATCAATCATGCTGGAATTACCTGGATGGAGCGCGTTGAGAGCAGTTCAGCAAAACAGAATCTATATAACAGATGGTAATCAGTATTTCAACAGGTCTGGGCCTCGCATTACTGACAGCATTGAGATTATGGCAGAAATAATTAACCAGAAACAGTTCTTTTTTGGCTATGAGGGAGAGGGATGGATAAGGTTTAACAATTAACGCTGACAGGGTTCTGAAAAAAAACGCTGACAGGGTTTTAAACCCTGTCAGCGTTAGTTTAAAATTCAATAAACCTTTCAATCTGCTGATCGGTAAACTTTATAGTGTCTTCCAGGTATAGATTTCCTTTTTCGTCAAATTCCTTGTTAATGTTCGGAATATGAATTCTCAAGGGCAAGACATGCATATTGATATAATGACATATTCCTGTGAAATGGTCGATTCCTCGAATATTCCCATATTTACCACTTGAAAGTCCGACAAGGGCCGCCTTTTTCCCAAAAAAACTTTCCGGAAAAGAACAGGCATCAATAAAAGTTTTCAAAACTCCCGGGAAGCTGCCATTATACTCTGGGATTACGAATATGAATTTGCTGCTTGCAGATATTTTTTCCTGGATACCTTGAAAGGCTTCGCTGCGTTTTCCATACAGATCTGAGCTAATCAGATCACCAGGAAGATCAGCAAGTGAAATTATTTCTGAATCAAACCCTTTGTTTGTCAATTGGCTATGGTAATATTTCGCGAGTTTCAGCGAGTTACTGCCTTCTCGATTTGTTCCGGAAATAATTGTTGTCATTTTGTGGATAAGATGTGCAAAACGAAAATCGCCTCGCGGTGTAAATAGTTTTAAGTTTGTATCTTAGATTTTATTGGAAAGTCTTATTTAATGGTACAAAAGTAGTGTTTTCAATTGCCACCATTTTATTATTTAGTCTTTTTAGTATCACTTATTTGTAATTATTTTTTTAAGATGAGCAAAATTATCGCATTAGCAAATCAAAAGGGGGGTGTTGGAAAAACTACATCTGCAATAAATCTTGCAGCGAGTTTAGCGGTGTTGGAGTACCGTACGCTTTTGGTTGATGCTGATCCTCAGGCAAATTCAACATCAGGTATAGGGTTTGATCCGCGAACGATTAAAGCCAGCATATATGAATGTATAATTAATGAAATAGATCCTTTAGAAGCTATTCAAAATACAGAGACCCCGAATCTTGATCTTCTGCCCGCTCACATTGATCTGGTTGGTGCTGAAATTGAGATGATCAATTTAACCAACAGGGAGTATAAAATGAAGGCGGTTTTGGATAAGATCCGGGATAATTATGATTTTATTATCATAGATTGTTCTCCATCGCTTGGTTTAATAACTATTAATGCCTTAACTGCCGCCGATTCAGTAATTATTCCTGTTCAATGCGAATATTTTGCACTAGAAGGATTAGGTAAATTGTTGAACACCATTAAAATAGTTCAAAGTCGATTAAATCCAAATCTTCAGATAGAAGGAATATTACTGACCATGTATGACGTGAGGCTTCGACTTTCAAATCAGGTAGTTGAGGAGGTAAAGACTCATTTCCAAGATCTTGTCTTTGATACAATCATACAGCGAAATACACGTTTAAGTGAGGCTCCAAGTTACGGGATATCGGTGATAATGCATGATGCAAATTGTAAGGGAGCAATCAATTACCTTAATTTAGCTAGAGAGATTATCCGTAAAAACGGACTTGTTTCAAAGGAGGAGGCTGTAAAACAAGCTTTAGTATAATATGATATACCAAAAGAAAACCGGATTAGGAAGGGGTTTAAGAGCTCTTTTGGATGATTCTGATTTGCCGGAAAATAACAGACAACAGTTGAGTAATGAATCTATCTCATTGGGCTCCATAAGTGCTGTGAAGATTAGTCAGGTTCAGGTAAACCCATTTCAACCCCGAACTGATTTTGATTCTGAAGCACTTCATGAACTTGCAGAGTCGATCAAATTACAGGGCTTGATACAACCAATAACCGTCAGACAGTCTGGCCAGAATTCTTATCAGCTAATATCTGGTGAACGTAGATTGAGGGCAGCTAAATTAGCAGGATTGACTGAGATTCCGGCATATGTCCGGACAGCTAATGACCAACAGATGTTGGAAATGGCTTTGATCGAAAATATACAGCGCGAAAATTTAAATGCAATAGAAGTTGCATTGAGTTTTCAGCGAATGATCGATGAATGTAATTTGAAGCAGGAACAGTTGGGTGAGCGAGTCAGTAAAAATCGTTCAACTGTCACAAATTACCTTCGTCTACTAAAGCTTCCGCCAGTCATCCAGGTTTCCATTCGTGATAAAGAGATTTCTATGGGCCATGCTAGAGCACTTGTATCTGTAGAAGATGTTGATAAACAGTTATATCTGTTTCAGGAAATAGTAAACCATGGACTCTCGGTTCGGAAAGTAGAAGAATTAGTTAGACAATTGCAAATTATTGGAAAAGGAAGAAAGCCTGCGAAGGCTAGTGGAATTTCTTTTCAATACATGAAGATTCAGGATGATTTGGCATCTAAGTTTAGTACAAATGTTAAACTGAAGCTGAATGAGAATGGGAAAGGCTCTATAGAAATTGGTTTCATGTCTGATGACGATCTGAATCGGATTCTGGAAATGTTAGATTGGTAATGAAATTGAAAATCCTATTGGGTTTGATCTTTCTGTGTTTTTTAACGCAAGTTGATGCGCTTTCTCAGGTTAGCGGAAATCTTTCCGGAAATTCTGATAGTAGTAAGGTGCAGGTTAAAAAAGCGCCGGTTGTAAAAGATTCTGCACGACTCGCTATCGAAGCAATGCCGAGAAGGGCAGCGATGAGATCGCTGATGTTACCCGGACTAGGACAAATTTATAACAAACGCTGGTGGAAAGTCCCTCTCGTTTATGGTGGTTTTATAGGAATCGGACTGGTTTTTGAGTTTAATAACAGAAACTATCAGGTTTTTCTGAAAGAGGCTCAGTTTCGTGAACTTAACCCGCAAAAAACCCAAAATCCTCTATATTCAGCCTATACTAATGAAGGAATTATTCAAATAAAGGATTCATATAGGCGTGACCGCGATCTTTCTGTCTTGGCAGGCTTAGGATTTTATGCAGTCACTATCATTGATGCTTATGTAGATGCTAAGTTTTTCAGGTTTGATATTTCGGATGAGTTGTCATTACGGATTCAACCTGCTATAGGTCAGGTACCAGTATATGCTTCAGCTTTTCCCCCTGCTGTGGGATTAAAACTGAAGTTGAGTTTATGAAAAGGTATATTTAATTTTAATAGATGAAAATAGCTATTCTTGGATATGGTAAAATGGGCCGTATCATTGAAAAATTTGCAATAGAAAGAGGTCACGAAATTGTTCTGAAAATCAATATTGATAATTTGGATGACTTGAGTATTCCCAATTTGCAAAAGGCGGATGTTGCCATAGATTTTAGTACACCCGATTCAGCTTTGAGTAATATTGAGATTTGTTTTGAAGCCAATTTACCAATTGTTGTAGGCACAACTGGTTGGTATGGCCACTTGCAGGAAGTGAAGAATAAGTGTGAGGAGAGTAACAATACGCTTTTGTATGCATCTAATTTCAGTATCGGTGTTAATGTATTCTTTTTTGTGAATAAAATGCTGGCTAAGATTATGAACAGGTATCCTCAATACGAAGTTCAAGTAGAGGAAATTCACCATACGGAAAAGTTAGATTCGCCAAGTGGTACTGCCATGACTATTGCAGAAGGAATTATTTCTGAACTTAACCGCAAGAATGAATGGACAAATGAATTGATAGGTTCAGGTCAAGAATTGGTTCCAAAGCCTGATCAATTATTGATTGAATCACACAGAATTGAGGATGTCCCAGGTACTCATACTGTTATTTATAGTTCGGAGGTAGATGATATTGAGTTTAAACATAAAGCACATAGTCGTGCAGGTTTTGCTTTAGGTGCCGTAATGGCTGCGGAATGGCTTGAAGAAAAAACTGGATTTTTTAATATCACAGATATGTTTGATTTTAGCATTTAATTTTATTGAAACAAAGGATGAGTTTAACGAATAAGAATAAATTGAAAGATAAAAAAGCGAGGGCAAAGAAAAGCGCCGGAAGAGAATGGTTTGACGCTATTCTTTTCGCAGTAGTAGCTGCTACCTTGATCAGGGGACTTTTCATTGAGGCTTATGTGATTCCTACAGGTTCAATGGAAAAAACACTGCTCGTTGGGGATTATCTTTTCGTGAGTAAAGTTAATTATGGAGCAAGGCTGCCAATTACACCTGTAGCTTTCCCTTTTGCTCATCATACCATGCCAATAACCGGAACAAAAGCATACTGGGAAGGCCTTAAATGGGATTATCGTCGTCTTCCCGGATTAGGAGATGTAAAGAGGAATGATGTGGTTGTTTTTAACTTTCCGATGGATGCGGATGCTCCGCTTTCAAGACCGGTTGATAAACGTGAAAACTATATCAAACGTTGTCTAGCCGTAGGTGGAGATACTTTACAGATCAAAGATGCAAGGGTTTATTTGAATAATAAGCCTGCGGAGGTTCCTGTGTTTGGCGAAAAATATTATTATGTAAAATCTGACGGAACAGATTTTAACCCTCAGGCTATTGAAGATTTGAATATAGAGGCACAACGTTCGTCAGCTGATGAGTATATTTTTAATATGACTGCTGCAGATGCAGATATAATTAAAGGCTGGTCCAATGTTAAGAGTGTCAATCCTTTCATCAGGCCAGCAAATGAATTTGATTCCCAAATATTCCCACATAATCCTTCAATGAAATGGAATGCTGATAATTTTGGTCCCTTAATCGTACCTAAAGAGGGTTGGACAGTAAAACTGGATAGTACTAATTATGCTATCTATGAGCGAGTAATTTCTGTATATGAAGGCAATACCATTGAGAAAATAGGGAATGATATCCTGATTAATGGGAAGAAGACAAACAGTTATACATTCAAAATGAATTACTATTGGATGATGGGAGACAACCGTGATAATTCCCTTGATTCACGTTATTGGGGATTTGTACCTGATGACCACATCGTAGGTAAGGCATTATTTGTATGGATGAGCTGGAATGCCAAAGGAACTTTCTTAGACAAGGTACGCTGGAGTAGATTATTGGGGGGTATTAATTAACTATAGTGCACAAAGGAATATTCTAAGAGGATTTTAAAACATGATTTTTAAAAGTATCCTTTGATAAGCATATAACAAACAAAAAAAATAACAAGGGCAATTGACACCTTAAAAATTAAATCTATGATTCTATATTTTTTTTTAGGATCTGATCTGTAATCTCCCGGGACAAAATCATTGCCAGGTTCCAATAATACCACAACTCCTGTCCAGTCTGCCAAAAACTCACTGTATTTAATAGGCTTTGTTTTACCTATTGCTGGATCCATCATTAATAATTCGGAATCGTTTAAATCAATGATTGATACAAAATGGAAAATTGAATTTCTTAATTTTAAATGTGCAATAAACGGTTTAGGTATTAATTTTATGGATTCAATATTCCCTTTCACACCTTTTGCAATAAATCCTAATTTCTTTGCGGATAAAATTAATTCATTGATTGTAGTTCCATTTCTGTTTACAACTGTATTTTTTTGAATTTCTGCAAGTGAAACAAAAAGTCCGTAATATGCAGCAACCGAAGCTAGACAGGCAGGGCCACAATCAGAAAAACCTCTTTGCAATACATTAAACTTATTCATTTAACAAGTTATTACCTGTCCATTTTTGTAAAAAAATAGATTCTTGAGAAACATTAGGAATCAGTTTAGGATTTTCCCAATAGTTATCAGTATACTGGTTGCCTCTTGAATATAGTGAACGTTTATTGTAAGTTCCGTTAGTAAACGGAATGAAGTTGTTTGTCTGAAGTCCTGTTATAAGGAGTTCACTCGTAAATTCATTTTTTTGGTTAAGCTTTTTGCCGGAAAAAACCATTCCATGGCTTTCCTTTATATATTTTACACTGTAAGAATTCTCATTTGATTCGAATCTGATATAAAGACCAGTTGAAACTGCACTTATTTTAGTCCCTAAAAGATTAAAGGTTTTTAAGTTTTTTTCTGATCCTGCAGCCACTTTACAATCTATGGCTAAGATTAATTTTGTTTTTTTATCTATGAAAATTTTTCCACCAAGAACAACCTTATCTGTATTGCTTTGAGGCTCAAAATCAATCCTATAGAGCGCTTTTCCTGCTTCAGAAAATTCAGAAATTGAGTAGTTATAGAATTCAAAGCGATTACTATCTAATGGCGAAATCTCAGTAAGAGATATGAATTTTATTATCTTATTTATACTTATTAGAGAATTAAATTCATTAATTTTTTCTTCTTCTTCTTGAATTGGCAATTCTTTTGCTCTTGATTGCAATACTCTCAAATCGGTTTTTAAATTATTGTCTTTTTTTCGCTCTACATAAAACTCAACTAATCCATCTGCATATTTGGTTAAGAAGCTATCCCTTTTTACAGATTCCCGGTAGTATCCTTTAAATATAGCTGGAGATGGGTAACGATTAGCTGACGTATTAACTGCTTCCTTGAGAATAGATTTTGCATTTAATGAACTGATAACCACTTCATTTAATGCAATCATATTAGGTGTCAGAATAAAATCTTTGAAGTCTAGTGTAGCGGACAATTGCAAAGGTATTTTTATGCTTTTATAACCTATACATGTTATTAATAGGGTGTCCATTACAGAGGAGGATGCATAGTTAAATGCAAAAAAACCTTCACTATTAGACATGGAGCTAATATTAGCCTTTAGAAGTTTAATATTTGCAAAGGCAACGGGTGTTTTAAATTTAGAATCTAATAAATTACCCTTGATCGTATGATCGGTTTGTGCTAGTACATCAAAGTTAACCATCAGGATAAGCAAGTTGATGATGGATAATTTCAAAATAAAACTTAGACGTAAACTATTAATATTCATAGTGTAGTTTTTAAAAAATTATCAGACCAAATGAAAAAGCTTGGTAATTAGTCTTGCTTTGCGGGTTTGAATCTTTTGAAAGTAAATTGGTTACTGACTGTCCATAGTTCAAAAAGGGTCTTAAAACTATATTCTTCAATGCCTTATCAAAGAATACTTCTCCTTCAAATGATCCGAAGACCTTCCTTAAATCATCCGGTGCCATTAATTCTATTTGTTGTTTCTTGAATAGATATGTAGCACCTACGGATGATGATATTCCAACAGGTATGCCCTGGATAGGATAATAGGAAAATTTAATGGGAACAAACATTGTTGTGTACTTGGTAGATTCTTTTATAGAATTTTTACTCAATAAAAAATCATTAAACATTAAATCAACTTTAAACCCCAGTCTAATTTTTGGATTAATTTTATACTCATATGTTAATGCTGTTAGATTTAATCCTGTATTGTAGGACGACTTCAGTTCTGGATTATCAACAATTAATCGGGAGAGTTTAGCTCCGGCTCCAAAGCCAAAGGCTGACTTAGAATTTATGTTCTGGCTTTGGCAAGCTAAACACATTTTTAAAAAAAAGATAGTAACTAAAATTAGGTGTTTCATATAAAATTATTTGTAAATAATCTAGCCTGGTTAATTTTAAAAAAGCCGGGCTAGATTATTTAAATTCTTAACCTTCGGCGATTATAGCTATTATAACAGCCGCTGCCCATATTGCCCAAGCCCACCAAGGAAGTCTTCCGCCATAAATGGCATTAGACTCAGTTTCACTAAGCTCAACCAAGGCCAATTGTTCAATCTCTAGATTTTTCATAACATATTTTTTTTCATGAACCTACTCTTTTCAAGGTTTTCGGCGTACCCTTCTGCTGGCCTAACATTGAACTGAAGATAAATTTTTAAAAAATAAGCTTTGACAACCCTTGCATGTCATTTTCAAAATAAAATATTGATTCTTTTTCCATAAATTATATTCTAAATAAATCTTAACATGCAAAGCAACCTATTAGTTTCTTCAGGATTACTCCTGAAAAAACTGAGGTTAAAACATGGATTTTGCCAGCAATACGTAGCTAGCTATTTGAATATGAGTAGGAATGCTTATGCAAAATGGGAAAGTGGTAAAACAGATATAGTACTCTATAAACTATTTAAACTACTCCATTTATATGAAATAAGCATTTCTGACTTTTTCAGAAAAATTTCTTCAGCAGAGTCAGAGTAAACTAAAATTGATTTTGGTTGTATTGGTTAATTATTTGGAGATTTTGTGTTGAGGTTCAACAAAATCATTTAATCTAATCAATTAACTAATATAATCATTAAATCCGTATTTAATGACAAGCATGGCTTTTGATACTTTTCAGTAAGAATAATAGTCTATTTTTTCATTCTGTAGTTTTAATCATACTGATGTTTGCAATTCAACCATATGAAATTGGAATATTATTGCGAAAACTAAGAGTAGCTAATAGATTTAGTCAGCAACATGTTGCCAATCACTTAAATTTGAGCCGTAACTCTTATGCGAACTGGGAGAACGGCAGAACAGAAATAACCTTGACTAATTTAGATAAGATATGTAGTTTTTACGGACTAAAACCTGAGGAGTTCTTTGCAAGTCCAGTAAAACAGAAAAAAGTATAAGTCAGAAAGAAAGAAGTACAGCAATGATAATACTACTAATGTAGCTTATGTTTCATGTACTAATTATAGATAAATAGTGGTATAAATAGTTACTCCACCTTATAACGGTAAATATATCTGGAAAGATTTCCATCGATGTCAGTGCCTTCTACAGTCGCTTTGTAGCTCCCCTTATTATCTCCATTATAAAATTCAACAGCCATTGTTCCATCTTTATCAGTAAAGATTCTAGGATTCCAGTAAATGGTGCTACGAAGATCGGAACCATTGATTCGGCTCTCCGGACTAAGATACTTAGGGGAATAGAATTCTCTCTTTTTTATATAGCCCTGAGGTTTAAATGTCAATACATTGCTTTGAGGAAATAATTTCTTTAGCTCATCAGCACTTATTGGTGTACCGGTGGGTGCAACTTTAGAGTTAATAACCAGAACCCCATTAGTATTGTACATTCGATTAACCAAACCTAATTCATCTCTCAAAAATACTTCTACATTATCTACATTTGCCGGATTAATAGTATTTAAAAAGTTAATATCAACAGGCATACCGTTAAAAAAAATCTGTACGGGTACCCTTAAACCAGAATTTAAAACCCGTGTTACAAAAAAGTTGTCATTATTAAAAGTCAGCCCAGCAACTGCCCCTTGAAGACATGTTAACAAGATGGTACACCCTTTGAATCGTTCACCATCTATCAAATGATCTGGTTGGGTTCCTAGACCTGTAAGAGCAGGATGATCCATGTGGCTTGCCTTTTTTATTGCTGTAGATTTAACTACAACTTCCTGCAGCATTTGTGTCGCCAAAAAGTATTGTTTCTTACTATTGTCAAGGTAAGTTGCCAAGGCGCTGTCAATATTTACCTCCTCATCTGGATGATTTACATTTTTGCCAACTGTTGGAAATGCGGTTCCATCCAACATAATCATCATATTTTGGGCGGCTGTTGAAGTTCTGGCACTGATGGTTGCTTCTGTCGAATCTGTAATTACTACTTTTTCAAATTTGAACTGCCCTTTCAAATTGGTTGTGGTTTCAGCATAGAATCTACTTTCAGGTACCACAAGTTTTAAACTCCCTTTAGATACCGGCATTCCATTTGAACTACGTAACATCCCAGAAAACTCGATTCCTTGCTCGGGCAGTAAACTAATCGCGGGTTCTATGCCTTTTGTAATTTCCTCATATGAAAATTTACGATATCCCTGGGTAAGCAACAGCAAATCAAGGTCGGCCATTTTTTTATCATTGATTTGATTAAAATAATAATTGGGATTTTCAATATATCCGGTTAATTCTGAAGATAGCAGAAAGGAACTTAGGATTGTTGTTTCTTCATCTTCAGGATGAGGAACTTTGGTTTCATTAATCACAGCTAGTGAAAAATTCCCCTCAACCGGAATATTTTTAGTTTTGGCGGTAATGTTCATTTTTACAGGTTGCCTTGAGCCATAAACTTTCTTATCGGAGTTTATGATCAGACTTGACACATCTGAATGATTGACAAATACAAGTCGCTCGGTTAGAGGCTCACCTTTATTAGTAAATAGTGTAATTTGTACTATTCCTGTAGGAAATTTATTCTTGGCTATAGATGCACCGATGGTTGCTGTTGCCAGATTAGTTTGTGCAGCAAAGCAAATCACCCCTTTACTTCTGGCTATCAGATAAAAATTTTTATCCTGATTTTTGGCAAAGAATGAAGGGCTGCTTGATAGTTGTATAATGAAATTTGCAGGCGTTGAGTTAACAACAGATAGTGCAATGCCGGAAGATTTAGTTTCGGGCAGCATAACGGTTTTCTTTATTCCATTTGAAAAAATCAGATTGGCTTTGTATGTCTTGCCACTTTCAGGCACAATTGTAAATGAGCCCATACCCAAGTGTTGTGACTGAATATTGCTAATAATTTTACCTGCATTATCAACTATTTCACCTTTAACACCGATTCCAAATCCTTTTTCCTGGATAGCTTTGAACGCTATTTTGCTGCTGATATTTTCAACTAATTCCCCGCCTTCCGGGAAAAATTGAATATCAGCTTCAGCAAAGGAATTTTTTAAAGGGAATTTAGAGGTAATAAGTTTTGTGGTTTCTACTTCTATTACCGTCTCAAGTATTCCCGTATCCAGTACTGCTTTTTGTGCTGCACTTAATTTTAAAGTTACTCTTCCCTCTGCATCAGTAGTTTCACGTCCTCTGGCAACGGTTTCAAACTTAGAAATCAGACTCCAGCCTATTTTTTTATTACTTAATGGCCGCCCTTCGGGATCTTTATATGAAATTTTCGCTGTGATCAAAGGGGAAGTGTCAGGATTCTCGCCGCTAAGGGAAATATTGGTGATTACATTTCGGTTAAGGGCATTTCCGACTTTAATGTTTTTAGTAAAGAAATATTGATCGCTAAAATTTAACATCCAGTAGGTATAGGCTCTGATTCTATAATTGCTTGATTTATAAATTGAAGGATCAAGAGTAATACTGCCATAGGCCGAAGTATTTACCACTGGAAGTTTCATGGATCTGACAAGGGTATCATTCTCTGAGATCACGTCAACGTATAATACTTTACTTAAGTCGGAAGGCAAATCCTGTCCGGTAGCTACATAAGCTTTAAACCAGATGGTATCTCCAACGGCATAATAAGGCTTGTCAAAATGCAGATAGACTTTCTCAGCAGGGTAGTTTTCGATCAATTTTTGAGATCGCTCTACAATAGTGTTTAAACTTAAGGTATCCTGTGCAAAAATGAATACGGGTTTAAATAAGATTAAAAATGCGAGTAATAGTAATCGTGATAGTTTCATATGCCTAGTTGTACGTGGAATATACTGCTAATATATGTTAAATGAATTTTTTATCACAGATTGCCATACAAATTTAAATGGTTCAGGTCATGCTCGGTTCAATTTTCCTTTTGTTTTGTAATTGTTTATATACACCATCCCAAAGCTTAATTCGTTTTTGTAACGATTCTATTGATGCTTTTTCTGCCGCTTCCCAAAGTTGATCATTTGATCCGCAAAGGTTTGAGGTCATTTGTAATGCGAGATGGCTATGATGATCTCCATCAACTTCTATATGCCTTTCCAAATAGTATTTAAAGATTGATATGCTATCCGGGAAATTATTATGAATGTCATTTACCAGAGTAACAAACATTCCGGGTATGAGGTCTTCCCTTCCGAAGGTGAAAATTGCTGCTTGTAAATAGGCCTTTTCACTATCAATAATTTGAAATGTAAAGTCAACAAAGTCACGGGCTTCATCGGGCGCGTCAGATGCTTCATAAGCAGAATTAAAGTCGCCACTTTGCTTTAATTCGTCTATAAATCGATCGATTTTTGAAGTGTCTGCATTACATTGATGCATCGCATCAAGATAAAGTTCGAAATGACTTTTCCTGACTCCAAAACTGTCAACATCAGACTCTTCACCAACAACAATTTCATTAATCAGATTTCTTGTATCTGCAGAACCCTTTGGAAACCATGGAATAGTTGTACAGGTCAAATTGTTTTGAAGCGCTTTGAGTAATGACATAAAATCCCATACTGCATAAATATGGTATTGCATGAATATTTTCAGGTCGTCAATATCTTCAATCATAGAATACACTTTATGATTGACTATTTCCTGCCTTAAAGAAGCTGTTGCATTTTTAATTTTTTCAATTCTTTGGTTCATGATGATCAGGGTATTTTGAAAAATATTCAGCAATTTTTGAATTGTTCTGCAAGTATCTGAAATTGTTTATTTTGATCGGGGTTGATAATTTAAATGGGACAGAAAAATGACAAATTTCTATCAAGTATGACAGAAATCTTGATCATCCAAGGTTGTTTCTTATGAAGAATGTCAATCAATAAAAGTAGTCAAGAAGGAAGGGTAAATTAGATTGTTTATAATTCGTTGAAAATGCTTCTGGAGCTTAGATATTTTTTTGAAACCAGTGCTTGTGTTTTATAGGCTGGTACAGCCCTGCCTTCCGGAGTATTTCCGGCATAAAATCGAGTTAATTGTAAAATCCGAATAGCTGTAAGATACCTCTAACGGCAAGGTTTATTATACTTGTAGCTGTTTTTTATCGGGCCCAGCAGCGGGGTGCTGGTGCGTACATATCGCGTGTTCAGGAAAAGACAAAGAAGCACACTCGGCACGCATGCGCTGGTAGGGAGCGCACTGGACAGAGGGAAAAGAAAATGAGAAAAGCTCTCGCAGAGACGCAAAATATTCCATTTAAAATGGACAATCTTTATATTCTGTAGCTATCTGCGTATTAGCGTCTTAGCGAGAGGAAATAGTTGCTAAGTAATTAAGAAAAATTTAAGAGCTTCTATAATTAAAGTAGTCGGTCGATTCCTAATTTATCTGCAAGACCGTTCAGATCATTGCAAACCTCTTCAATAATTGGGATGCCATTAATTGTACGCTCTTTTTCTGCGACTAGCTCAGGCTCACCAGGAATAATAACTCGCTGATCTTCACTTATTGGTTTTGCTGAGCTGAAACGTTCTATCCAATTATCCATATGATTTTTGAATTCGTCAACTGGTCTGAAGCCATCAACACGCATTGCACCTAGAAAATGACCTAATCCCAAACCAACCGGATTTGCTGAGGGCTCCATAAATGACACAAAAGGAGGTGCCCAGGGCCCGTAATTAGCACCTGAGAGCACGGCAGAAAGAATATCTACGGTAGCGCTTAGTCCGAAGCCTTTGTGGCTACCATGCTCTCTGTCACCTCCTAAAGGCAAGAGGGAGCCGCCCTTCTTTAACTCGTGAGGATCTACTGAAGCCTGTCCATTTGCATCCTGGATCCAGCCTTCAGGAACTGGTTTGCCGGTCCGCTGAGCAATTTCAAGTTTGCCATTAGCTGCTGCCGAGGTTGCCATGTCTACAATAACTGGTGGATATTTACCGGCCGGAAATGTATAGCACATCGGATTTGTACCAAGCATTCGTTCATTGGAAAAAGTTGGGGCAACCAAAGGACTCGCATTGGTCATTGCAAATCCGATCATATCTTTTTCGGCAGCCAACAGGGTATGATATGCCGCAATACCAAAATGATTGGAATTTCTAACAGATACCCAGCCTGAACCATATTTTTCTGCTTTTTCAATAGCCACTTTCATTGCAAAAGGAGCTATAACCAATCCCAATCCAGCGTCGCCGTCAATGGTGGCTGTACTCGGGGTTTCATGCACAATTTTAATATCTGGTGTGGGGTTAATCCTTCCTTTTTCCCAAAGGCGAACATAGCCGGTTAATCTTGCAACACCATGTGAATCGATACCACGCAAATCTGCTTTGATGAGTACATCAGCAGCAAGATCTGCATCATTGGCAGAGCAGCCCATTTTAAGGAAAATGGATTTTGTAAAATCCCTGAGATTGCTTTCAGTGAAAGTATGATAGGCCATGTTAATAATCTACTCTTCTAATATTGTAAATTTCAAATCCAGTGGCTTGAAGTTCTTAATAAGGAATGGAATAAAATCTTTACCGAACTTCACATAAAATAAACCGAAGTTTTCAGAACGCTCCTGTAAGCCGCCATTTGGAAAAAGCTTTGATTTGATGACATCAATTTGGGTGAGGGCATCTTCAAAATTTCTTTTTTCCGCTTTTATTAATTTCGCTTCAAGATTTTTTAGAGCCTTTTGTAATCTTGAATTTACAGCCTCTGAACTTGGTCCCAAACTTGGGTCGATTTTATAAGTGCGCAATTTTATCTTTTCAAAAATGGAATTGAGCTCCTGCATTTCATCATGCAAATTAAGATTATGCTCGGTATGGCTAAGAACCCATTCCTTTTTAAGTTTTTCTGAATTTTTAAAGATGTCCTTAAGGTCAAGGTCTAGTCGGTTTAGTTTTGTTTCCAGATTAAGGGGTGCGAAAATTGCAGAATTTCTTAACAGTAATATTGGGAAGTCAATTCCGTAATAGTCAAAATTCTGTTTAAGCTGCAGCCAGTAAATAACTTCTGCACCACCGCCAATATAGGACAGATTGGGAAGAATTACTTCTTGATATAGCGGTCGCATGACTACATTCGGACTGAAACGTTCTGGGAAATCCTGAATTTCTTTTAATAATTGCTCTTCACTGAAACTGATGATGGTATTTAAAACCCGATATGAATTTTCCTCAAATACAATCCGTTCTCTCAAGCCTTCCAATAGGTAGAAAAAATTTATCTCTCTTGGATTTACCTGCACTTCAATTCCTTTTTCTGAAAGTTTTTTATTGGTATCTGTAATCGTTCTGAAGCTATTACGCCCGATGATATCTTCAGCAATTATTCCTGAAAATTCCCTTTTTAATCTTCTGTCATCTGCATCCAGAATTACCAATACAAACTCTTCAAAAAGTGAATTAACCAATTGTCTGCTGGCTTCAGCAAGATTAGTGTTGCCTTTATATGCTGAGCGTATTAAATTGCCTAAATCCTCAGCATTTTCTGAAACGCCCAATACAGCGAGATATTCCTGGACAGCTTTTTCAATCCCGGTTAGTGTCAACCTGCCAGTTGCTCCAGCTGCTTCCAATTCCCAGCTTATTTTCTTTTCTGAGATATAAGTATGATTGATCTCAGCAAAATCATGGTCTTCTGTAGCCATCCAGTAAACAGGAACAAAATTTTTATCTGGAAAGCTAGATTTTAAATCTCGTGCAAGATTGATGGCAGTAACAATTTTAAAAATGAAATATAATGGGCCGGTAAAAAGGTTAAGTTGATGACCAGTACAAACAGTAAAAGTGTCCTTCTGAAGCAGCAAGGTGATGTTTTTGTCTACTTGCTCATGACATATCTTTGGCAGTTTTGAATACTGTTCCCTTAATACTTCAACAAGTAGCTCCCGGTTTGCATTATTTTTTTTTGAGGCTATTAAGTCATGAAATCCCTGTAGGTGCGGACTAAATGACTGGAATGGAAGTAAGTCCGGATCATTATTCAAATAGCGAATCAGGCCTTCTGAAAAGCTGCTCGTTTCACTGTATTCAATATAACTAGCCTTCATGAAACGAAATTAATTGAAATTATTGAATTTTAATTTCCCTATCTAAATTTTGACTATCTGACCATAGAGATCAAAATCTTCGGCACGGTCAATTTTTACTTGTACAAAGCTTCCCGGGGTAGCATAGCTAATTCGGGTATCAATCAAAACCTCATTATCTACTTCCGGAGAATCATATTCTGTTCTACCGGTTAAATAATTACCTTCCTTTTTATCAATCAGCACCTTGAATGTACGACCAACTTTATCCTGATTAACATCAAATGAAATTTCCTGTTGTATACCCATAATAGTTTCAACGCGCTCCTGCTTTACTTCTTCTGGAACATCATCCACAAGTAGGTGGGCATGTGTTTTTTCTTCATGCGAATATGTAAAACAGCCAAGTCTGTCGAAACGGGTTTCAGTCACCCAATCTTTCATTTCTTCAAAATCTTTTTCTGACTCTCCTGGATATCCGCAAATCAAGGTTGTGCGTAGGGCGATGTCAGGAACTTTATCGCGAATAGAATCAACAAGATCTATTGTTTTCTGTCTGCTTATTCCTCTCCTCATAGAGCTCAGCATCGAATCGCTGATATGCTGAAGTGGCATGTCCAGGTAATTGCAGATATTGGAACGCTCGTTCATCACGTCCAGAATGTCCATCGGAAAGCCTGAAGGATAAGCATATTGAAGTCGGATCCATTCGATTCCATCCACATCCGAAAGATTACGAAGCAGGTCTGCAAGGTTTCGTTTGTTATAAAGGTCGAGGCCGTAATAAGTTAGATCCTGAGCAATTAAGATTAGTTCTTTGGTTCCATTTTTTGCAAGGAATTTTGCTTCCTTCACTAGATCTTCAATCGGCTTGGAAACATGTTTCCCCCGCATCAGTGGTATTGCACAAAAGGAGCAAGGTCTGTTGCAACCTTCAGCAATTTTAAAATAAGCAAAATGTGATGGGGTAGTTAGCAATCGTTCTCCTATAAGTTCGTGCTTGTAATCTGCGCCCACTGAACTCAGGAGTTGTTGTAGATCGTTTGTTCCAAAATAGGAATCCACATTTTTGATTTCAGCTTCAAGCTCCGGTTTGTAGCGCTCAGAAAGGCATCCGGTAACGATAAGCTTAGAGATTTTTCCCTGCTCTTTTAGCTCGCTGTATTGCAAAATTGTATCAATCGATTCCTGCTTTGCATTATCAATGAAGCCGCAGGTATTGATTACAATAATATCATCTTCAAAAAGTTTATCTGATTCGTGAACAACATCCATCTGATTGCCCCTTAACTGGCCCATCAGGACTTCAGAATCATGAATATTTTTTGAACAACCCAATGTAATAACATTAACTCTCGGTTTTGTTTGGGGGGCTGTCTTATTAACTTTAGTCTTCATTATTTATTTATATGCTTATTTAAAAAGGGAGTCTACAAACTCTTTCTTGTTAAATAATTGCAGATGATCTATTCCTTCCCCTACACCGATATATTTCACCGGAATTTTAAATTGATCAGATATTCCGATTACAACTCCACCTTTTGCGGTTCCGTCTAGTTTGGTTAAAGCTAATGCATTTACTTCGGTTGCCTGAGTAAACTGTTTGCATTGTTCAATGGCATTTTGACCGGTAGAGGCGTCGAGAACAAGTAGGATCTCATGCGGAGCTCCAGGCACAATTTTTTGCATCACTTGTTTAATCTTGGTTAGCTCGTTCATCAGTGCAACTTTATTATGCAAACGACCGGCTGTATCAATAATTGCTACATCATCTGCATTTGCTACAGCAGATTGTAGGGTATCAAAAGCGACAGATGCGGGGTCTGAGCCCATTGGCTGAGCAACGATTCGAACATTTACCCGTTCTGCCCATAGTTTTAACTGATCTACTGCAGCGGCCCTGAATGTGTCTGCGGCACCTAAAACGACTTTATTGCCGGCAACTTTCAATTTATGCGCTAGTTTACCTATTGTAGTTGTTTTTCCCACGCCATTTACACCAACTACCATGATTACGTAGGGTTTATGGTCACCATATTCAAAGTTTCTGAAATCGTTACTATTGTTTTCTGAAAGAAGACTCTGGATTTCAGATCTTAAAAGCTCATTTAGTTCAGTAGTATTAATGTACTTTTCACGGGCAACACGAGCCTGGATACGATCAATAATCTTTAAGGTAGTTTGAACACCCACATCAGAATTGACGAGAATTTCTTCAAGTTCATCAAGTACATCATCATCAACGGTGGATTTACCCACTACAGCTTTGGTAATTTTTGTAAAAAGACCTTCCTTGGTCTTTTCTAAGCTTTTATTCAGTTCTACTTGTTCCTGAATATTGCTTTCTTTCTTCTTGAAAAAATCAAATAATCCCATGGTGCCAAATTTAAGAAATCTGCCGGGGCGGATAACAATATTATAATGAAAAAAGCCACCCAGCGATTACACGCGGGCGGCTTCTGTTAATACATTAAGAAAGATTACTTGGAGGAATTAACTCCAGCAATAGCATCTTTCACATGATCGTTGTGAACGATAATTTCTTTGAAAGAATAAGCACCAGTTTTTGGCGACTTATTCATTGTTATAACTTTTGAATATTCTTTACCAGCACCTGTTTTCAGGGTTGCAACTACTTTCTTTGCCATTTCTGTATTTTATTTGTTTGTAAGTTTTAAGTTGTAGGTTTTAAGTTTTAAATTTCTGAATATAACCCTTCTAACTTACAACTTACAACTTATTACTTATAACTTATTACTTATAACTTATTACTTAATTTCTTTGTGTACAGTTACTTTTCTAAGCACAGGGTTGAACTTTTTTAATTCCAAGCGTTCTGTGGTGTTCTTTTTATTTTTTGTGGTTACGTAGCGAGACATTCCAGCCATACCACTTTCCTTATGCTCAGTACATTCTAAAATAACCTGAACTCTGTTGCCTTTCTTTGCCATTGTATTATCTTTTGAGTTGGATTCGTAAGTTCTAAGTCTTAAGTTTTAATTGTATTAAACAATGTAACTTATAACCTAATACTTATAACTCCCTATATGTATCCTTTTTTAAGGAATTTGTTAATTACAGCAGTTATGCCATTTTTACTGATGGTTTTGATCGCTGAAGTAGAAACTTTCAACGTGATCCATCTGTCTTCTTCTGGGATGTAAAACTTTTTTACATGCAGGTTAGGATAAAATTTACGTTTGGTTTTTACGTTTGAATTGGAAACGTTAAAACCGTTCATCGCCATTTTTCCTGTTAAATCACAAATTCTCGACATGACTGTTAGTGTATCTATTATTAAATTCAAATCTTTAAAGAGTTTGCAAATATCGGGAGAAAAATTTAGATACGCAATACTTTATCAATAAATTTAGACTTTAATTTAATAGCCGCCACGCTACCAACTTTAATGTAATTTTTTTGCCGCTATATTAGGCTAACATGTCTGAATATGATATAATTGTACTCTGATATTTAATTTACCGAACAAAATAAAAAAATGAATCTTAGTATTAATTCCTTTGACGATTATAAACGTGTGTACGCCTACAGTGTTGCAGAACCTGAGAATTTCTGGGCTGAGGTTGCAGAGACTTTTTACTGGCAGAAAAAATGGGACAGTGTGCTGGACTGGAACTTCACAGAGCCCAATGTTAAATGGTTCTCTGGTGCAAAGCTAAATATAACGGAGAATTGCCTGGATCGTCATCTTGAGCACAACGCTGATAAAGTAGCAATGCTTTGGGAACCCAATGATCCTGAAGAACATTACAGATCATTTACTTATAAAGAACTGCATTTTAAAGTCGTTCAGTTTGCTAACGTCTTAAAAAACAATGGTGCAAAAAAAGGCGATAGAATCTGTATCTATATGCCAATGGTTCCTGAACTTGCAATCGCTGTAATGGCCTGTGCACGGATTGGTGCAATTCATTCTGTAGTTTTTGGTGGATTTTCTGCTCAATCAATCGCTGATCGTATTAATGATGCCCAGTGCAATCTGGTTATTACTGCTGATGGTGGTTTCAGAGGTAATAAGGATATCCCACTTAAAAATATTATCGATGATGCCATTGTACAGTGTACTTCTGTTCAGAAAATAATTGTTTTAACCCGTACCCGTACCCCGGTTTCTATGATTAAAGGGCGTGATTTATGGTGGGAAGATGAAATTAAAAAGGTAGAAACTCAAGGTAATCCCGATTGTCCTGCAGAACCAATGGACGCAGAAGATCCCTTATTCATATTGTATACTTCAGGTTCAACAGGTAAACCCAAAGGTGTTGTCCATACTTGTGGTGGTTATATGGTGTACACCGGTTACACCTTCAGGACTGTCTTTCAGTATCAGCCGGGTGAAGTTCATTTCTGTACTGCGGATATTGGCTGGATTACCGGTCATTCTTATATCGTTTACGGACCATTATCTCAGGGGGCAACCACCCTTATGTTTGAAGGTGTTCCAACCTGGCCAGATGCCGGGCGTTTCTGGGAAATCGTAGATAAATACAAAGTAAATATTCTTTATACAGCTCCAACTGCTATTCGCTCTTTGATGAGTTTTGGAGATGATCCTTTGAAAGGGAAAGATCTAAGTTCACTGACTAAACTAGGTTCAGTAGGTGAGCCAATCAATGAGGAAGCCTGGCACTGGTATAATGAAAAGATCGGGAAAGGGAAATGCCCGATTGTTGATACCTGGTGGCAAACCGAAAATAGCGGAATTCTTATTTCACCTATTGCAGGTATCACTCCAACAAAACCAGGATATGCTACGTTACCTTTACCGGGCGTGCAGCCTTGTCTTGTTGATGAGCAGGGTGTCGAACTATCAGGTAATGATGTAAGCGGAAACTTATGTATCAAATTTCCATGGCCTGGAATTATCCGTACAACTTATGGGGATCATGAACGTTGCCGTCTGACTTATTTTTCCACTTATAAAGACATGTATTTTACCGGTGATGGTTGTTTAAGAGACCAGGACGGATACTATCGTATTACCGGTCGTGTGGATGATGTGATCAACGTATCCGGACACCGAATCGGTACCGCAGAGGTAGAAAATGCAATTAATATGCATGCAGATGTTGTAGAAAGTGCTGTTGTAGGTTACCCTCATGACATCAAAGGGCAGGGAATCTATGCCTATGTTATCCTTGGAACTTCTACACACGATCACGATCTGACCAGAAGGGATATCTTACAAACTGTAGCTCGTATTATTGGTGCAATTGCTAAACCTGATAAAGTACAGTTTGTATCTGGTCTGCCGAAAACAAGATCCGGTAAGATCATGCGTAGAATACTCAGAAAAATTGCTGAAGGAGAAACTTCCAATCTTGGAGATACTTCAACCCTTCTTGACCCTTCTGTGGTAGAAGAAATTAAGAATGGTGCTTCTGAATTGTAAGTCTATCGGTTCTCCTCTGGTTGGTGTTCTCTCCATACCAGGTTGAATTTGCTGCTAATAACCCATCCACATTAGAATCAATCACAGGGAGTAATTTCCCTGTGATTGTTGCCATTAACAATCTGGTGTTTTAACCCGGCACTCGCTGGCATTCCCATCTACTAATCACCATCCAATCCAAAGTAAAATTTCGTAATTTTGATTTAATGAAAAAAACTAAACCTACTATACTTGTCGTGAACGACGATGGAATTACAGCTCCTGGCATAAAGGCCCTCATTGAAGTAATGCAGGGTTTTGGAAATGTTGTAGTAGTCGCCCCCGACGGACCTCAATCTGCCACAGGGCATGCTATTACAATTGCTAAGCCACTCAGACTTGATCGGGTAGACCTTTACGAGGGTGTAGAGATGTATAAATGCTCAGGTACACCGGTCGATTGTGTGAAACTCGCTGTAAATAAAGTATTTAAAGGTAAAAAACCTGATCTATGTGTTTCGGGTATAAATCATGGTCTTAATAATTCCATTAACATATTATATTCAGGGACCATGTCTGCTGCTGTTGAAGGTGCTATTGAAAGTATTCCTTCTATCGGCTTTTCTTTAGATGATTTTGAACTTGATGCTGATTTCAGTCATTGCAAAAAGTATATTGAAATAATTACAAAGGAGGTAATTGCACATGGCCTCGGACTTGGGACATTGCTAAATGTGAATTTCCCAAAAGGAAATGCAATTAAAGGCATTAAAATTTGCCGCCAGGCCAACGCAAAATGGGCCGAAGAATTTGATGAACGTCTTGATCCACATAAGAGAAAATACTACTGGCTAACTGGTGTTTTTCAGAATAATGATCATGGTGAAGACACAGACGTTTGGGCGCTGGAAAACGGATATGTATCGGTTGTTCCTGTGCAGTTTGATATGACTGCTCATCATGCTATTCCAATTTTGAATACATGGGATTTTGGGATGTGAGATATGAGAAGTGAGAAATGAGAGTAGAGAATTGAAACATTTCTAAACGTATGTCATGAGAACGAATAATTGGCGGCAACTATTAAAACGATATTCTGTTTTTTGAGGTAAGATACATCCATGAAATATTACATAATTGCCGGTGAAGCATCAGGGGATCTACATGGATCTAACCTTATGAAAGCGCTCAAAATCAAAGATCCTGAAGCTGAATTCAGATACTTTGGCGGTGATTTAATGATGGCTGTTTCTCCCGGATTGGCAATGCATTATTCTCAAATGGCTTTTATGGGCTTTGTTGAGGTTATTGCTAATTTGAATTCAATCTTCAAGAATATCAAAACTGCAAAGCAGGATATTCTAAGCTTTCAGCCAGATGTTATTATTCTGATTGACTTCCCCGGGTTCAATATGAAGATCGCAAATTTTGCGAAGCTTAAAGGTTTTAAGGTCTTTTACTATATCTCTCCTAAAGTTTGGGCATGGAATCAGAAGCGAGTCCTGAAGATCAGAAAATTTGTAGACCGCATGTTCTGCATTCTGCCTTTTGAGGTTGATTTCTATAAAAAATGGGGAATGGATGTCGATTATGTCGGTAATCCGATTTTGGATGCCATAGCTTCTAATCCACAGGATGATTTGTTTAGGATTAAAAATAATCTGGATTTAAGGCCAATAGTTGCGCTACTGCCCGGAAGCAGGAAGCAGGAATTAGAAAGGGTTCTGCCTGAAATGGTCAAAACAGCAGATCGTTTTCCTGAATTTCAGTTTATAATTGCCGGCGCCCCTTCTTTTAGTGAAGAAGATTATTCAACTTATTTGGAAGGTAGAAAAATTGCTGTAATCTTCAATGCGACCTATAATCTGCTGCTGAATTCAAAGGCAGCCATTGTTACTTCCGGTACGGCAACCCTTGAAACTGCTTTACTTAAAATACCGCAGGTGGTTGTTTACAAAGGAAATCCTTTATCAATTGCAATTGCCCGCATGCTTGTTAAAATTAAGTATATATCCCTGGTAAATCTGGTCATGGATCAGACAATTGTCAAGGAATTGATTCAGGAACAATGTACCAGCATTATCATTGGAGATGAACTGGACCTGATTCTTAACGACCCCCTATATCGCACAGAAATGCTTGTTAATTACGATGAGCTAGCCATTATTATGGGAGAGCCGGGCGCATCCGACAAGGCAGCCAAACTGATGTTTAATTATTTGAATACCTGATTAATAGCCATATCCCAGATCTGGATATGTTACCCTGGTCAGATGAAAGAATTCCCTCTTCCAGAATATGAATGTTATCAAGTTCTGGAAAAGGGACTCTTTGAAATTATTTTACGTTAAAATTAATCTGGTAGTCGCCCCAGATCAGTGAAACAACACCTGTTTTTGCGATCTTGAAAGTCATGCGCTCAGTAAAACTTGCTGATTTGCCAGATTTTACCACTACACGCATTACATCATCAGCTTGGCTGTATGCGGTGCCGCTAATGTTAGATTTGCTGTTAAAGATGATGGTCCATTCTTTTTCACCGGGAATAGTCCAGATACCATATTTACCAGCTTTCAAGGCTTTACCTTCAATTTTTACATCCTTGCTAACTTCCATCCAGGTAGCTTCATTAGCACCTGTTCGCCATACTTGACCATAAGGAGCAATTTCTTTACCAATAGTTCTTCCTTTTACTGCCGGCTGGCTGTAATCAACTGTAATTTTAACACCTGCTGAGGTGGTTTCAGAAACTTTAGCCGGAGGGCTTGGCCTTTGAGCACATGCAGTGAATCCACTGTAGAGGCCTGTTACTAATAATAGAACAAATAATTTTTTCATGTTTTTGGATTTTTAGCAAATATATATAAGGTAGCTTGTAATTGTGAAATTGAATAATATTATTACAAATACAGGATATACTGTCTGAGTTAGGGTTTACAGGATTTTAAGATTATAGGATTAAAGAGTATTAAATTGACTGTGTAATTTGATAAACAGTTACCAAATAAATATTCAGATCGACTTTAAAATAAGATGGCTAAGCCTACAATCTCAATATCCTAACATCCTATAATCCTATTCCATTGACTTAATCTCTGTTAATATGATTTTTATATCCGTGGCACCAATATTTTCTACATAGTGTTTTGCCCCCTGATCTGCCCAGGATGAAGTGCCAGTTTTAACTTCAGAAATTTTAGGTTCAGCATTTTCTGTATATACTTTAACTTTTCCACCAGCCACAACATAAGATGATCTTGGAGGATGAGTATGCCAGAGATCTTTATCTCCAGGCTGGATGAAATACTCCACAATTCTTACATGCTCATTTTCCATAAGAACCCTAGCCTGATTCGGAGATGTCTGAACAATATCAATGTTTTCTGTAGGCTTTTGGATGACAGAAGCCGAGTCCATTAAATTGTTTTCAACTCTTTGAGATCTGGATTTACTATCCTGATTACAAGAGCAAAATAACGCTGACAAAAGCGTCATAAGAATTAGTTTTTTCATTTTACAAGAGTTAAATGCTCAAAGTTGTTATCTTTTTTAATCAGATTTCATTCAAATTAAACCTTCGGAACCTGCCAGCCGTTATAGTATTTAGCTTTCATTAATTTATTGGCTTCTGAATCAGTAAATTCATTTTTTGCTTCATTCCAGTACACTTTTTTCCCTGTTTTAAAAGCAATGTTACCCATTTGTGCATTTATGGCAGCAATACTTCCGGTTTGAATACCGCAGTTTAAGCGGCTCACATCATTAGTTGTAATGGCATCTATAAAATTAATCGCATGTGCTTCATGAGCATTTCTTTCAGGCTTACGGTGTGCTACTTCTTCAACCTTGTTAACCTTTTTCCCATCCTTATTCTCTGTTTCTGGAATAACTTTCCAGCCACCCCTGTTGACTACAAGTGTTGCATTGTTCCCAATAAAGGCAATACCTTCAGTAGAACCATAATTACCGCCATCTATGCCTGTTGCATGCTCCCAAAGCATGTTAAATCCTTCATACTCATACACAGTTTGAAGCGTGTCGGGAGTTTCAGAAGCATCATCCGGATAGGCAAATTTTCCTCCTGAAGCCATAACTGATTTCGGTGCCTGAACACCCATTGCAAATAAGGCAATATCAATTTCGTGTACTCCCCAGTCGGTCATTAAGCCACCGGCATAATCCCAGAACCATCTAAAATTAAAATGAAAACGATTTTGATTAAAGTCACGTTTTGGGGCCGGACCTAACCACATGTTATAATCAACTCCTGTAGGTGCCGGACCGTCTGCTAATTTAGGAACAGGCTTCATCCAGCCCTGATAGGCCCAGCATTTAACCAGCCTGATTTGTCCGAGTTTACCTGATTTTACATAGTCAATGGCTTCGGCATATTGAGATCCGGAACGTTGCCATTGTCCCACCTGAACTATTTTGCCATATCTCTGTTGTGCTTTAACCATAATCTGACATTCTTCAATGGTATTGGCGATCGGCTTTTCAACATATACATGCTTGTCTGCCGAAACTGCATCGACCATATTTAGGCAATGCCAATGATCGGGAGTTCCGATGATGACCACATCGATTGCCGGGTCTTCTAGTAACTTACGGTAATCCCTGTATTGTTTTGGCCGCTTACCGCGTAATTTGAAAACATCTTCTGTACGCTGGTCGAGCACACTTTGGTCTACATCCGCTAGCGCAATACAGTTCACCTGCGGAAGTTTCAAATGTGCATTCATATTTGACCATCCCATGCCTTTGCACCCAATAAGACCAAAGTTGATCTGATCGGATGCCTTGATTTTACGGGTAAAGAGGCCAAAATCTGCAGCACTCATGATCTGTGGCATGGTAATCCCGGCTCCCAGGAGCATGGTATTTTGAATAAATTTTCTTCTGGAATTATGCATAGCTATTTCTTTCTTGATGGTTGAACACTATTATAAATTTTCTAATCGCACGAAGATTAAAGCTATAAAAAAGCTGGAAGAAATTTGTTGATTGTGAATAAATTATAAGAAAGTAGTTTGAATGGGTTTGAATTTGTGGAAAGGAAAGTCAATACATGGTTTTCGACAGTAAACCAGATCAAAAATTTTGGTGCTATGCCTTATTTGCGGCAAATCTCTGAGATAGATTCTTCTACCTTTAATCCTTCAAGGATGATTCTGATTTTTTCTTCAGAATTGAACTTTCTTCTGGTTTGTCTTCTAATGTCTTTTACAACAGCCTCGGCTGTTCTTTTTCTTGGTCTTCCTACTTTTTCCATTTTGTTTACTTTTTAAGATTTGATAAAGCCTTGAAAGACGTCTTTCAAGGTAATAAACTGTTACTTAACTTTATCTCTTAAGTGGTAAACATTAGGCTGACGTTTTACATAATCAGGGAAGACGCTGCGCTTAAACTGTACAACAGCTATTTTTGTTGTAGTGGAAAATTAATTTTGAAAATCGATGGAAACTCTACAGACAGGTGGTTGGAAAAAGATGTTTTAATTGAATCCAATAGATTATTTTTAATTGGGTTTTAACTAAAGATCTTAGAACTAGAATGACAAAGGCATTTATTTAGATTGTTTAGTCAAGCATTTTGTTTATAAATCCCTATTTATTTGATTTTTTTTAAATACGAAATTGAAAAACCTGTTGCAATTGAAATTAAATCTTCATTGATCCTTTTTTCTCTCATTTTTCGTACTACCAAAATTCTGCGTTGCCTAATTAACTCACCAATTTTTATCGTTTCCAATTCATTATTTATGGCATTGAAATTAGTATTAAAGTGTTCAGTGACTAAAATGACTGTTACTGTTCTTAGATTCAAATCTATATAATCAATTATTTTTTTCTTAGATAATTGATTTATCTTTAATTCCTTTTGGTTTCTGAATAGATAAACTGTAAAAGAGATTAATGCGAAAAGTAATAGTGATGTAATTATGAATGGGGTTTTGTAATCACCTACAAAAGGTTCAACTTTTTCCGTTTCAATGGGTATAGATGAATTTGTTAGTGAGTCCAAATAAGAATTACTAAATGAATAATAACCACTAGGTGTTCCTAAAAATATACTATCATTAT
>Ga0315899_10001197_pt1 | contig 30014 bp, 20 predicted proteins | sample LakEriMetagenome_2_FD_203518 | JGI IMG/M metagenome (GOLD analysis project Ga0315899, IMG submission 203518) | Freshwater fungal communities from buoy surface, Lake Erie, Ohio, United States - Buoy 4 MA112 | ecosystem: Environmental > Aquatic > Freshwater > Lake | place: USA: Lake Erie, Ohio... | reverse complement strand
ATTTGCAGGAATTGCGTCAATTCACCAGCGTTCTGACTCTTACCTTTCGACTTTGGAGATAACCGATGACGACCGGTGATATTGGCCCATACCGCATGCAGTTCACCAATTCGCGTGGTGTCACCCGCGAGATTCCTGGCTTGGATGACGTGGACGATATGTTCAAGGTCAAATCGATCCAGAAGAAGTTCCGTGACTCGTGGACTCGAGCGCTAACTGACCTTTGGGAAGTAACCACCAGCGGAGGTTCAACGGCATCGGTCTCTGGAGGAGTCCTGACCATTGCATCGGGTACGACTGCAGGTGGTTATGTCGAACTGCTCTCCAAGGAAACATTCACGATTCCCTTCCGAGCAATGATCGCGGTGCAGTCGGGCGCAACTCGCCAAGCTAACACGCACCATATCATCGAAGCCGTATCGGTGGATTCCACTACCGGGATTCCCGACGGGAAGCACAGCCTTAGCATGGACATCGGTGGGGCTGCCAACACGACCGTAACCAATATGGTTTACAGCGTGCAAAACGGTGGATTGGTTCCGATCGCTTCGGCGGCCTCTGCGATTGTCTCAACGGCCACCTATTCGATTCTCGAACTCGAACCGTTTTCCGATGAGTGCTATTTCCACTCTCGCGTCATGGACTCTGCGACGGGACGGGCCAATTCCTACGTCCGGCATCAGCAGATTCCGGATCCGACAGCCTCCTACAAGATCCGGATTCGATCGTCGAACCATCAAGGATTCAAGGCGGTATCCAACGCAATCGCCGGTCCTGGCAACGTCATTCGGCTCACATCGACTGCCCATGGCTACACGGGAACGCCGACGATTTGGGTGGAATATCTCAATGGTGTCACCAACAACGGTGCCGCCATTCGTGGAAATTACTCCGCGACGGTGATCGATGCTAATACGATCGACTTGACTGGGACGGTCTTTGGTGGTGCATATGTTGTAGGTTCTGGCCAAATCGCCCTCGCAGCCGCGCCGGCTGCCAACATTAATTTCCAATCCCAGTTCATCAATTGCCAGGATTATGCGGAGCTGACCGCAGAAGTAACCGCGGGCAGAGGTCAAACGGTTGTCGGTCAAGGTCTTGGAGTGATCCTCACCGGAGCAACCGCAACCACGACCAATATCGGAACCGTCACGGCCAACGTGGCTGGCCAAGCGGCCCACGATGCGGTCATCACCGGTAATCCCGTTCGGATGGCGGCCCGGGCTCTTACAGCAGCCTACGCCAGCGTCGCCACCGGTGATGTGGCGGATCTGGTTTCAACGCTTCAAGGGGTTTTAGTCACGCGACCTTGGCAAATCCCAGAACTCGAATGGTCGTATGTCGCAGCGTCCGGTGGTGTGATTAATACCACCGATGTTGTGATCGCAGCGGCAGCCGGTGCTGCCCTTCGTCGCTACATCTGCTCGATGCAATTATCGAATAACTCCGCAGTGGCCACCGAAGTCGTTCTCAAGGACGGTGCAACGATCATCTGGCGTGGCCATTTGCCAGCGAATGCACCTATGTCGGAGATCATCTTTGAGAACCCACTCAAAACGACAGCTAATACGGCATTGAACTTCGCGTGCATCACCACCGGTGCAGCGGTTTACGTCAACGCACAAGGATTCACGGCACCGTAAACCATGATCGACGTCAAAGTCACCACGAAAAAATCATTCGACAAGGTCAAAGCCAAGTCTCAGCAAGGCAACTTTAAAAGCTTGGGACATGCGGCTGCGTCGATTCGTCTGATTGCTCGGCGATCGATTCGGCGGCGACAGACCGCTGCAATGCCTGGCACACCACCCAACACACGACGTGGCCAACTGAAGCGTTCGATCATGTACTCGCTGGATAAACAAAGAGGTGTGGCCCTTATCGGACCAGACTTTGATGTCGTGGGAGCTGCGGGTAAGGCGCACGAGTTTGGAGGCAACTTCCGACGAGAGCGTTACCCAAAACGACCTTTTATGGGACCAGCACTAGAGAAAGTCAAAGACCGCTTGCCCTCAATGTGGGCAGGAAGCATTCGATAAGGAGAAAACACGATGCCAGCCAAACTAGGACTCGATGCAAAGCTTTACCGTAACGCCGGGACGTACGCGGCTCCCACTTGGGACCTCGTCGGTAACGTTCGAGATTTGACGCTGAACCTGGAAACGGGAGAAGCCGATGTATCAACACGCGGAAATAACGGCTGGCGGGCGACCGTCGGCACCCTCAAGGACGCTTCGCTGGAATTTGAGATGGTTTGGGATACAGCCGACTCAGACTTCGGTGCCGTGCGCGATGCATTCTTGAATAACAACACGGTGGAATTTGCCGTGATGGATGGACTCATCACCGGAGCGGGCAGCACCGGATCTCAAGGCCTGCGAGCCACGTTTCGCATCGCTAGCTTCTCTCGCAATGAAGCCCTCGAGGAAGCGATCACTGTTTCGGTCACTGCCAAGCCAACCTATTCGGCCAATCCACCTAGCTGGATGACCGTTGCCTAATCCCGTTTCGATTCTCTTGCTTACAGAAGGCATTTAGAAAATGCACAGCTTTGTGGATAACTCCCGACGTACCTGGGAAGTTGCGATCAACGTCGCGGCTGTCAAACGGATTCGTGGTCTCCTTGGTATCGATCTTTATGCCTTGGTTGACGATGGATTTAAGTCTCTCTCAAAGCTTGTCTCCGATCCGGTCACCCTGGCCGATGTGCTGTATTGCTTGTGCAAGGATCAAGCCGACAAACAATCGATCAGCGATGAGGACTTTGGTCGAGCATTAGCAGGGGATGCGATCACCCAAGCTGCCGATGCATTCGTCGAGGAACTGATTGATTTTTTCCCAGATGCCCGCGCCAGGGCGAGCCTTCGCAAGGCGATCGAAGCGGGCAAGACCGTCAGGGACAAGGTGCTAAGCCACGCGGAGAAGATCCTCGATTCGATCGACCCGGAAACCGAAGCCAAGAAGTGGATCAGCTCGTCTGGCACTTGGCCGGAGTCCTCGGCTGTGACCCAGGACCATTTAGCCTCCGAGAGCTAATCGCGATGGGGGAGGCACGCAGCCAAGTCCTCTGGAATCACACTTCCTCGGTTCTGGCGATGCTTGCCAACATCCATCGTGATGCGAAACGCTCGAAGATCTACCACCCATCAGATTTCAACCCGCATGCAAAGAAACGAGTCCAACCTCGCACAATGGTTGGGATCGAAGCCCTCAAACACGTTTTCATTGATCGGATGCAAGAGAAAAAGTAACGATGGCATCAAGCTCCAATATCAAAGCCGGTTCAGCGTACATCGAGCTTTTCACCAAAGACTCTCGTTTGGTGAAGGGGCTCAATGACGCTTCGAAGCGGCTCGATGCCTTTGGCAAAAGCCTCCAAGGAATCGGCACCAAAATGGCGATGCTCGGGGCCGGCGTAGTAGCCCCATTGGCTGGCGCGGCCAAAGTCTTTGCCGACATGGGAAGCGATATGGTCGACATGAGTCAGCGCACCGGTGTGTCGGTCGAGGCTCTTTCAGAACTGGGTTTCGCGGCTGAGCAATCCGGTGCTGACCTTGGGACGCTCGAAGGATCGCTCAAGAAGATGCAGAAAATGCTCTTCGAAGCGGCCTCTGGATCCCAGTCGGCCCAAGAAACACTTGCGTCCCTGGGACTGAGCGTCGCGCAACTCTCGAAACTATCGCCCGACGAGCAGTTCAAGGCAATCGCGGATCGGATGTCGCAAATCACCGACCCAACGCTTAAGACCGCAACCGCAATGGCGATCTTCGGAAAATCAGGGACGCAGCTGCTCCCGATGCTTCAGGATGGTGCGCAAGGAATCGAAGAGCTGCAACAGCAGGCTCGCGATCTGGGGCTTACCATGGCAACCGAAGATGCCCAAGCGGCCGAAGCCTTTGGGGATCGCATCGATGTTCTTTGGAAAGTCCTCAAGAAGACTGTCTTTACGATTGGTTCGGCATTGGAGCCTGTCCTCTCGGCGATGATCGACTCGACCGTGCGAATTGTCGTCACCATAAGCGACTGGATCAAAAACAACAAGGAACTGATCGTTACCGTATTCAAGATCGGCATGGCGATCGCAGCCGGAGGTGCAGCGATCGTCGCCCTGGGGACCGCAGTCGCTGGAGTGGGAACGGTGCTCGGCGCGGCAGCCACGGTTCTTACCGGTGTTGGCAGCGTGTTTGCGTTCCTGGGGACCGCAATCGCGGCACTGATGTCCCCGATTGGTCTGACCATCGCTGGTCTTGCGGCGCTGGTCGGTTACTTCGTCTATGCCAGTGGTGCTGGCTCGCAGGCAATGCAGTGGTTGGGCGAGAGGTTCAATGAACTCAAAGATACGGCACTTGGTGCATGGCAAGGGATCGGTGATGCCCTGGCTGCCGGTGACATTGCGCTTGCTGGCAAGATCCTATGGCTCACTTTGAAAATGGAATGGCAACGCGGGGTGGCATTCTTGCAATCGAAGTGGCTGGACTTCAAAGGATTCTTCATTGGGATCTTCCAAAGTGCAGTCTACAGCGTCGCAGGATTGATGACCGATGCGTGGGCAGGATTGCAAACGGGCTGGCTAGAGACCACCCATTTCATCGCCGATAGCTGGACCGTTCTGATCAGCCTTTTGCAAAAGGGGTGGAACCGATTCAGTGGATTCTTTCAAAAGGTCTGGGCCCGCATCCAAGGTCTCTTTGGAGACACAAACGCCGAAGACCAGATCGCTAAGATCAATGACGAGATCGCACGCCAAGATGATCTGATCAACAACTCGCAGAATCAAACGATCCTCGATCGTGAGAAACAGCGTCAGAAGGCTCGCAATCAGATCGAGCAAGATCGCCAAGGGGCACAGTCGGCACTCTCCGACATGCAGGCCCAAGAGCAATCGGCCCTAGAGGCAGCCAATCAGAAGTCGCTTGCTGATTCGGCAGCAGAGCTGGAGAAAGCTAGGGGAGAATGGAAAGCAGCTCTCGGCGAAGCAGCAACCAAGCGTGCGGAGACATCCCCAGGGTCGACGAGCAAGCTCTCTTTATCCGGTCTTGGCTTGCCCGACATGGGCGGCCTGGATCAAACCCTCGCCGAGACCAAGAAGAAAACAGATGTCGTAGGGACTTTTAACCCCATCGCTGCGATGAACCTCGGGGCCGACTCTTTAGGAGAACGAACCGCTCGGGCTAGCGAAGAAGTCGCTGCCAATACCAAGAAACTCGTGCAACAAGCCGACCGTGGTGGCTTGGTCTTTGGATAGGAGAATCACCAATGGCCGATCCCATCATTATCGAGCGATTCGATTCGAAAGAAATCACCGAGAGCAAAGACAATCCGACCCATGATCTGGTCTACATGATCATGAACACTGAGGAGTACTCGGTGGCCAAAGGTCTGATTGCATCGACGGCTCCCGCGAAAGTCGGTGACTTATTCCTCGATGACTATCACATCGTCCATTTGGGCAACGGTGTATGGGAAGGAACCGCGCGCTATGTCAAATGGAAAAGCGAGTCGCAGTATTCGTTCGACACCGGTGGTGGTACGCAGCACATCTCCCAGAGCATCGCAAATGTCGGCAAATACTCGGCAGCAGGATTCTCTGCGCCGGAGTACTTCGGTGCGATCGGTGTTACGGACGACCGAGTTGAAGGGACCGACATCACGGTTCCGGTTTTCAACTTTACCGAGACGCACTACATCGACAAGACGCTGGTGACCGGTGGCTACAAGCTCGCTCTGTTCAATCTCACTGGCAAGGTGAATGGTTCGGGTTTTAAAGGATTTGCCAAAGGGGAAGTGCTATTCCTTGGAGCAAGTGGTTCGAAACGCGGACTCGATGACTGGGAGATCACGTTCCGATTTGCAGCCAGCCCGAACGTGGCAGGTTTGTCTCTTGGAAGCATTGCAGGAATCTCCAAAGAGGGATGGCAATACCTCTGGGTTCGTTTCATCGATGACGAAGACCCAACCGCCAAGGCACTCATCAAGCGACCGGTCGCGGCCTACGTCGAACAAGTCTATCCATACGGGGATTTCAGTAACCTCGGGATCGGAGTGTGACGCGTGGGAGACCAATTCCGCAAAGTACTTCCAGGCGATCCCCTAAAAATTCCAGCTGAGGCTTGGAATGCACTGGTGGATTTGTCTCAAGACCAAAAGAACCAGCGGCACGATCAACTCTCCCAAACCGAAGGCACATCGCGACAAACAACACTTGCCAAGGTTCGCAATCAAACAGGAGTTGACCTGGATCGCTTTTCGATCGTCGCACTGGGCGCTCCGATTATCACTCCAGCAGCCAACCTCACCGAGTTTAAACGCCAAGTCAGTATCCAAGGGCTGGTCCCGAGCACCGGCACTGGTCCTCGGTTCGGTGTCTTGCTTGAACCACTGAAAAACAACCTCATTGGAACCGCAGCTATTGGCGGGTGTGTGATCACACGCGTATCCGTTGGCTCTGTGGCTTACAACGCAGCCGAAACGATCGTTGGTCAAAACGGCTATTTGCGCAGCGTTCCTCACGGACCTGCATCAGTGTTGTGGATTGAATCAACCGGCGCACTTCGATGGGCGGTGATTCGTTTCGATGATGCCAACTACGAAGAGATCGTGTTCATCACAAGCAACATCCCCGATGGCAATGGCTATTACCCAGGCGTGGTTCAGAAGTTTGATGTCGCGACCAAATCGTGGGGCAGCGTCTTCGACTGCAAGGTGGTGGATGCCAACAAATGACCCTGTATTCACGTCGGTATATCGCCACTGCTGTAAACGGGTCGGTCGAAAGCCTGCCTGTGTATGCAGCAACCTGTACGCAACAACGATCCGGGCAAGGCCCCAAACGCCAGCTCGGACACTTTCTAGGAATGATCGATGGAGAACCTTTGTATGCGGTATCTAGCTGTGAGTTTCCTCAGATGGGTCGTTACCTCATGCGTTATGTGGGCTACGACGGCCTGCCCATCTACGCCATTGTTTGCTGCGAGCAATCTTCGAGTGGCTCATCGGGGAGTAGTGGATCGTCTGGTTCATCGGGCTCCTCTGGATCGTCGAGCTCTAGCGGCTCGTCTGGCTCGTCGGGTTCAAGTGGCTCCTCGGGATCGAGCGGCAGCAGCGGGCCATCTGGATCCGGCAACCCTCCTGGATCCAACGGAAGCTCTGGTTCCTCCGGGCAAAGCGGCAGCTCAGGGACCAGCGGATACTCCGGGTCGAGCGGTAGCTCTGGCAGCAGTGGATCGTCGGGCTCGAGTGGTTCGTCTGGTAGCTCCGGATCTAGTGGCTCTTCTGGCTCATCGGGAAGCAGCGGTTCCTCGGGTAGCTCGGGTTCTTCAGGCTCGTCGGGTAGCTCGGGCACATCGGGCTCGTCGGGTTCTAGTGGTGGTTCGTCCAGCGGTTCCAGCGGCGTTGGGTCTTCCGGATCAAGCGGCTCATCGGGCTCGTCTGGTTTCTCCGGCAGCGGATCTTCGGGGAGCGGTTCGTCTGGAAGCGGATCTTCAGGTAGTGGCTCATCGGGTAGCTCAGGATCCAGCGGGCCAAGTGGTAGCGGCTCAAGCGGCAGTGGATCGTCCGGCAGTGGTTCACAGAGCGGATCGCAAAGCGGATCTGGCAGCCAATCCGGTTCGGGTTCGCAATCAGGTTCCCAGTCGGGCTCTGGGTCCGGATCGCAAAGTGGCAGCAAGCCATCAGGTTCCGATTCCGGTTCATCAGGACAAAGTGGTAGCGGATCTGGACCAAGCGGCACTGGTCCCAGCGGTTCAGGCTCTGGCAGCAAGCCATCCGGTGGAAGCGCCGGCAGCGGCTCGGGATCCAGTGGATCAGGTTCGGGCTCCGGTTCGGGGAGTGGATCCGGATCCAGCGGAATTGGCTCCAGTGGTGTCGGTAGCTCGGGGCAATCGTATGGATCGAGCGGTGCAAGTGGTGGCTTTTCAGGAAGCAGCGGATCGGGCTCCTCGAGTGGTTGCTGCTGTCCGTGCTACTACCAATGGAACGGGATCGGCTGGGTTCCAGTGTCAGTTCCAGATCCGTGCGTCGAGCAGAACGGACCGTTCGAGGCAGTCTGCGTTTGCGCAGGAAACCAGCCAACCGGTCAGGGTTCCTACATCGGTCAAATCGTTTACACGGGATGCGAACAAGGTGTGATATGAACAGACCCATTGATTGCAAACACAACGTGGAAGGTTACTGCCAGATCTCGTCCGAGTTGGCCCAAGTACCCGTACCGATTGCCTACGATGCATGTGCAGCGTGTATTCAGCATGCTAAACCACGATCCAAGAATTCAGTCACCTGCAGCAAAGCGATCCAGTACCGAACGCTCGTTGGCATGCTTCCAACGCCGGACCTACTCGAGTGCGTAAAGCCTCCGACCACCGGAGTCGGAACGGAACTGGAACTCTTGATCGAAAAGACTCGCAGAGCACTAAGCTGGATCTGCTTGGGATGGCTCATTCCAGACGATTTTGCTTGCGGATGTCGCTCCACCAAAACACGCATGAATGAAATGGGCGTTTGGAAATGCCTGCGAAGCAACGAAGAACTCTCGGTGGAAATCCTCGCTCACTGGATCAAGTACATCCCCATGATCCGTTTCATTCCGTTTGTGCTAACCATCATCGCTATGTACATCCTCCGCGCTGCTTTTAACGCCGAATCCAAGGAGAAGGCCCATGTCTAATTGCAATCAAGCTACCCCTGACCTGAGTCCCGAAGCCATGTTGGAACTGATCTATCAGTGTCCGCCTGGTCCTTGGCCCAATGCCTGGGGCACTTGGGATAACACCATCGAAGCCCATCGACGCTTAGTCGACCAATACGTCGACAATCTCAAGCCCAGTCGCGTCACTTACGCCCAAGAACGCGGCATCGTCATCGCCGGGGGAGGACTCAAGTACTTTCCGAGCGTGTGGGTCAACGTGAATTTGCTCAGGCATTTCGGCTGCACGCTCCCGATCCAGCTTTGGTACTTGGGGGACACCGAGATGGATCCCTACATGAAGCGACTGCTCGAACCCTTGGGTGTTGAGTGCATCGACGCCCGAGAGATCGAGAAAGAGCACCCATGCCGGATTCTGTGTGGCTGGGAGTTGAAGCTCTATGCGACACTCCATTCGCCGTTCGCCCAAGTTCTATTCCTCGACGCCGACAATGGTGTCGTGTGCGATCCAACGTACCTCTTCGAATGTGAGGAGTACCAGCGCCACGGGGCGATCTTCTGGCCAGACTACGCATGCTGGACTTTGAAACCAGGCGTGTGGAAAGTCTTCGGGATGATGGACATGGCCGAACCCGAAGTGTCCGAGCACGAACGCGCATTCGAATCAGGACAATACCTCATCGACAAACGTCGCTGCGATCGAGAACTGCGATTGTCCTTGTTCTATGCCCAGCATTCAGACTTCACATTCCAGCATGTCTATGGAGACAAGGAATGCTTCCACCTGGGATGGCGACGACTTGGTTCCGAGTACGCGATGCCCAGCACCGGACCTGGCTGGAATGTCCACACCATCGTGCAGTTCGACTTCCGAGGTCAGATCGTCTTTCAACATCGATGCCAAGACAAATGGCGATTTGGAGGGAATCGATTCGTAGACTCCTTGGCCAACGAAGAACTCTGCTTCCAGCTCGTCCGCGATCTGGCAAGCAAATGGAGTGGCACCCTTTGGAAGAACGAGGATCCAACCACCATGGAAACCGAGACCATCGAACAGTTGATCAACAAGCGGGTTTTGTACCGACGGGTTGGATACGACCAGCGGGTGATCAAATTCGGTCCCAACCGCGAAGTCATCGAAGGGGCTGCCGAGTGTGAACGCCTTTGGCACATAAATCACGTAGATGGCAAACCGGTGCTAACCATCGGACGACTCGATCGACCTACGTGTCACCTGCGTCGCGACTATGAAGGAATCTGGCGTGGATCTTGGCTGGAATACGAACGGATGCCCGTCGAAGTCATCCCCGAGGTGGAATGGAAGCCAACGGTCGATGCTATCGATCCTGCCAAGTCGCGGCTGCTCATTACCGTGGCCACCGGCGATTCGTTCCGCGAATTGCTCAAGTACACCGGCCCCTTGATGGAAGCCTACGCCAAACGGATTGGAGCCGATTTTGTTGCGATCACCAAACCCGCACAGGACTGGTGGGGGCTCGAGAAGTTCCGGGTTCACCCATTCGCGCAAGCCTACGAACGGACTCTCTACGTCGATGCCGACGTCTTTCTGACCGAAGAGACTCCGGATCTGTTCGATGTGGTTCCTGCTGGGCACGTCGCAATGCATGACGATTGGAGTCAATTGCCGAGCTTTGAGTGGGTTTTCGAGGAACGACGTAACATCCTTCAGTCCCAGGAAATACCCATGGATAACAGCAAGTCGGTACTCAACACTGGCGTGGTGATGTGCGATCGCAAGCACGCATCGATTTGGAAGCCACCGTTACATCCATTCTTCCCAACGCACTGCTCCGAGCAATTCTGGATCCAGAACAGTGCTCGCGGATTGCCATTCTTCCAGTTGCCGACCGAGTTCAACACCCAGTACTGGATGCCCGAGTTTCGCAAGCTCCTGCCGACGGCCAAAGTCGTTCACCTAGCCAACTGTACTCCGGAAAGACGCCTGGAGTTCGCTCGCCAATTCACCACTGCTCTCGCTTCTGCCTGATCTCTAAAAGGATTCCACCATGACCCATTCCGTTTGTTACAAGATCTATGGCCAAGACTTCCACATCGAGCCAGATAGCGTGCAATTTGCCAATGCGGTTTTCCATGATGAGTACCGCATCAACGACCTGCGATCCCACAATGTCCGAACGATCATCGATGTCGGTTCGCACGTGGGCAGCTTTACCGTCATGGCCCATCATTATTGGCCCAACGCAAGAATCGTCGCCGTCGAGCCCCATCCGCAAAGCTTCGAGCTACTGACCAAGAACACTAGCCACATTCCGGACTCGCAGCTACTTCGCATCAACGCAGCGATCTCACCGAAACCTGGAAAATGCCTGTTGTCGTTCCCGGTTTCGAACAGTCGAGTCGCTGACTATGTTCCGGACGTTTGGGAATCGCTCGAGCCGCGGTACCGAGATTTCGGCATTGAGGTTCCATCGCTGACCGTCGAGCAGTTTTGGACGCAAGTAACAGACTTCGGCATCGACGAGGTCGACTTGATCAAGCTCGATTGCGAAGGGGCCGAGTACTTGATCATCTCCGAACTATCGGCGCTTGGTCTCATGGATCGCATCGGTTGGATTCGTGGCGAATGGCACAGCCGTAAAGACAATCTGCTACTCGCCAACCTTCTTGGCCAGACGCATGTCTTCAACATCGATCCAAATTATCCGCACTCGGTGGGGATGTTTGTGGCTCATCGGATCCTCCAATAGGCTGGCGGACAATCGCATCAGCTTTTCTCATGCCGCACTCTGCGGCTACGCAGCCGAGCAAAAATCTTTGCAGAAAATGCTAGCGAGTGACCAGAGGTGTCACGCGCTAGCACGATACTGGCCAAATGGCTTACGTTGGATCGCGATGTAATGAGGTCATACTGAATCCCTAAAGGTTACGACGAACATTCGTGGAAATGTTCGCGTTTTGAGACGATGATGTCATTAACTTCGCAATCTAAATCTTAACCAACTAAACAAAATCGCTCTCGCAGGTATTATATTCGTGAAGCGGCCAGCTTTACTACCGGGAACGGTGTTGGACAAAAGCCGACTGAATTTTTGAGACTGCATCATGACAAAGACAAAAGACTATTTTGGTGTCCGCGTTAGGGAGTCGCGTGAGCGGCTGGACTGCTCCTTCGAAACTGGCGCTCCGTCAGATCGATTTGCTGTGCAAGGAGCGTAGGATTGCTCTTCTTAACGCAAACAAAGGATAGAAAAGTTCAAGCTGTTCCCACGACCTCCGATTGGCATTCGTTCCGTTTCAGACATCAAGTGAGCTGGAGATGAGCAAAGTTTGGTACTGCCAGATTAACGGCCGCGAGTATGGACCATTTGATTCGTCCAAGCTGCGTGCGCTCGCTCATGAGAAAAAGATTCTTCCCGAGCATCTTGTTCGACAATCTCAATCCGACCCTTGGGTGCCAGCAAGTCGAGTCACAGGTTTGTTCCCATCTGCCAATTCCGCGAGCGTATCAACCGAACGTTTGTGGCGAATCAAGACTGCGTCTAAACAAGTCAATGGTGTAACCGACAATCAGCTCAAGCAACTTGCACGAAGTGGACAACTCAAGCCAGATCACGAATTGTGTTTGGAAGGCAAAGAGCAGTGGTTCAAGGCTGCGACCGTTAAAGGGCTTTTTCCAGCAATTCCCCAACCGCCGCCGCTTCCAGCGGTGATCACGGCAGAGATTGTTGCACCCAGACGTGGCCCCGAAGAACCCGTCGTTGTTCGCAAACCAGATACCAACCCAACGCCAAACGAGAAGATCACCTTCGCTGGGGTCAAGAAGTTCATTGGATCGTTACTTCCGAGCGGCGATAACTCTGCGGCTGTTGATCAACGCCCACCGAAGAATAGTGTTCAGTTCTATGGACCAGGGACCGTTGTAAATCTCGGCTACGGCTCCCTGAGCAACTCACTGGTTTACGCCACAGGAGGACGATTCGATCAACTTCGTGATTCTTCACTGATCGAGTTGGGACTCCCCGTCGCCAAACAAAGCGACTCGTCCGAACGATTGGGATACTGGCCGAGCTACCACAACTGTACTCCAGGCCAACGGGCGGCTTATCTGCAATGGCTTTACGGAGGAAGATCGCACCAGGTAGCCGAGCTTGGTTATGTCTTTATCTTCTTCTATGGACTTGAACGCCGGATTGTTGTTGATGGGCTAGACCACGAGTGCGTGGCAAGAGAACTGATCCGGCTGCTACCCATGTTCGGTCAGTCCAATTCGTTTGCTGGCTATGGAACAAGGCTCCTATGGCTGGCAATCTATTTGAGTGTTGACCGTGGCGGTATGCCGACCGATGTGATCGAGGACGCAATTCGTGTAACCAATCGCTGGCGCGACGGTTCTCTTGAACTGTACCTCGCATATCTATCTAGAACCCAAGGGCAACTGAGCGGTGAAGCGTGTTACGCGTGGGCCGAACAAGACCAACGCGCGATGAAGAGCATTGTCTGTGTTCGCCACTCCGATAAATTCAAAGAACTATTCATCCGCAAAGTCCAAGATGCGTTCCCTGAAGGGGTGCCATTTCCTTCCACCACTCGTAACAAGGCAATCAGCTATCATCCCGCGAGCAGCACGTTGTTGTCCGCTCCGCAACAAATGGCCAAGGTTTCTGGCCAGATGATGCCCACCTTAGAGCCTCGACGAAACCCCTGCTCCAAGTTGGTTCAGATTTGGAACGATTGTATCGAACAGCTCAAGGCGTTTGATCGGGCCAGTCGAAAAGCCACGCATGAAGTTACTAGCGAAACCTATGAGGCCTTGCCCATTGAACTTCGAGATGGTGATCATCCAGAACTCGAGCATTGGAATCGATTGATCTCAAGGGTTACCGATGAAGATGGATGGGCTCTGGTTAGTGTGAACGAGCTTGCACGTATCAAGGGGATCAAGGAGCGCACATCACTTACCAAGTCGCAGACTATGAGCATCCTGAATACCGCAGATACTCTTGGATTCGCGATTGAACCTGACTGCCGAATCAACGGAAAGAATTTTCGATGGAACGAGCCGATAGCGATCTTTAATTGCGAGATGGCAAAATGTGATGACCGATCGATCGAGAAGTTTCGAACGGCTGCATTTCTCTTGGAGCTTGGTTTGTCCGTCGCGGTTTCAGACAACGAAGTAGACGAACGTGAGCTTGAAGCGATCGAAAGCCATATCGAAGCTGAACTCGACCTTACGCCAGATCTCGCAAAGAGATTGTCGGCGCTTAGACATCTGATGGTTGCTAAAGGTCCAAAGCTCAGTACGGTTCCCCAGGCGTTTCTTGCGGCACTGTCCAAAAACCAACGCAAGGCAATCGGAAGCTATCTCGTCTCCGTGGCGGCTGCGGACCAAGTCGTTACGAACAAAGAAAAGAACGTTCTACGAGCAGCATTTCAAAAGCTGTCACTTCCGCTCGATATGCTTGCCGAACTCCTAGCTCCGTACGAGGGTGTGAAGGTCGAACTGCAAACGGCTGCAACTTCAGCGGTGGATCAGCTCGACACCGAGGCTCCTGCACTTGACTTCGAGCGAATTCGACGCATCCGCGAAGAGACTCGACATGTTCAAGATCTCCTGCATGAAGTCATCACCAACTCAATTGATGATTCAGACGAACTGCTGGTCGTCCCGACGGCTAATACGGCAGATGAGCCAATGGAAGAAGTCGTCTCAGTCAACGCGAACATCGCCACGGTTCCAATGGTACAGATGGTTGACCAGTGCATTGACAGCCGATTCGCAACGGTTCCGAGTCGTTATCAATCGTTTTGCGCGAAGTTGGCAGCCCAAACCCGCTGGAACATGCGAGAGGCACAAGAACTCGCACGATCAGAAGGGCTGATGTTTTCAGCAGCTCTAGAAACCATCAATGAGTGGTCGACGGATGAATTTGGCGACTGGCTGATTGAAGAATCCGACGCCGACCTGATTGTTCACTTAACGTTACTTGAGAGTAGATAAGAAGATGTCACGAATATCGCCCCGCGAACGCGAATCAGTATTACGGTCTTTGTCTTCGGGCGTTGTTCCCGCTATTGGTCTACACCACATCCAGGTTGGCCGACTAGAAGAAGTCAACGCCATGATTCAAGACTTGGATCAAGTAGAACGTGGTGGGACGTATGTTCGATTCATCGTAGGTCGGTACGGAAGCGGTAAGACATTTTTCTTACATCTCCTGAAGAATGTCGCTTTGCAGCGAAAGTTCGTTGTACTAGAGGCAGACATTACCACTGATCGAAGGCTTCATGGCTCGGGCGGAAAAGGGCGAGCACTCTATACAGAGTTGATGCGCAATCTCGCAACAAGATCCAAGCCAGAAGGTGGCGCACTCTCGAATTTAATCGAGCGTTGGGCGAGCGATATCGATCATTCAGTTCGTAGCCAGGGCGGCGATGACGAATCGGTAAAGAAGGCTTTCGCGATTAGCCTTCGTCCTCTACAGGAGTTTGTGGCTGGTTACGACTTTAATCACGTGCTGACTCGGTACTACGAAGGATTCATTTCCCACAACCAGCCACTTCAAGACTCTGCGTTACGTTGGCTGCGAGCGGAGTACACAACAAAGACGGAGGCACGCAACGATCTCGGTGTGCGAAGTATCATCGATGATGACTCATGGTATGACTACATCAAGCTCTTCGCAGGATTTTGCCGAATCGCTGGTTACGCCGGCTTGATGGTAAGCATCGACGAACTCGTGGTGTTATCACATCGATTAGCGAACACAGCCGCTCGTAACAACAACTATGAAGCGATTCTTCGAATCATCAACGACTGCATGGGCGGAAGAGCCGAGGGTATCGGTTTCATATTCGCAGGTACGCCAGACTGCATCGAGGACAGACGGCGCGGGCTTAGCAGCTACGAAGCGCTCGCGATGCGAATTGCGAGCAACTCGTTTGCCAAAGATGGACTGAAAGACTTCACGTCACCGGTGATCCGATTGGAGAATCTAACACCTGAGGATTGCTTTGTTCTGTTGAGCAATCTGAGACGTGTGCATGCTGGCACAGAGTCAGAGACGCGATTGATATCCGACGAAGGTATTTCAACGTTTCTCCAGTTTTGCCACAACCGAATTGGAGCCGCATACTTCCAGACCCCTCGTGAGACGATCAAGTCCTTCGTTGGACTGCTCCGCGTCCTCGAGCAGAACCCAGGAAAGACTTGGCAAGAATTGTTAACACCCGACGCGGTCCCATCGAAAGCGGAGAGCGACCCCGTGGAGAGCTTTACCGAAGTCGATGACGAGAATCTGGCTGAATTCAAACTGTAATGACCACACCCGCATTCGACTTGCTGTCGCAGTCCATTCAGCACTGCCTATGGCGAATGAATTGGACCGAGTTACGGCCGATTCAATCGGAATCGATTCGCACGGTATTGCAAAGCGAGGATGATCTCATTGTTTCCGCTGCAACGGCATCGGGGAAGACTGAAGCAGCATTTCTGCCGATCATCTCTCACATTGACTCCAATCGCAAGAGCTCGATTCAAGCCCTTTGCATCAGCCCTTTGAAGGCGCTCATCAATGACCAGTTTCGCCGCCTCGACGAGCTTTGTGAGTATGCCGAAATTCCGGTCCACCGCTGGCATGGCGATGTAGGGCAGGACAAGAAAGCTAAGCTAGTAAAGAATCCCGGCGGAATTCTACTGCTGACTCCGGAGTCTTTAGAGTCGCTGTTTATCAATCGAACGGCCGCATTGGAGCGAATGTTTGCCCATCTGGAATTCGTCGTTATCGACGAACTGCACGCGTTTGTTGGGCGCGAACGCGGCACACATATGCGGAGCTTGCTGAACCGACTCGAACAACGCATCAAACACAGCTATCGGATCGTTGCCTTATCAGCAACCCTTGGAGACTGGCCAAATCTTTACGCTCAATGGCTACGTCCCAAAGCTCCGGAATCAGTTCGCGTGATTGAGGATAAATCCGCCTCGCGAACAGTCCGTCTGAAGATTTATGGCTATCCAAGCGAACGCATACGTAATGACTCCCCAGAGCAGGATACCGAGGATCAAGATACCGATCTTGAGGTCGAATTTGCAGAAGTGCTTTCCGATCTGCAATCCTGCTTCAACGGGCGGCACGGGCTCATTTTTGCAAATAGTCGGAACAATGTCGAATGGTTTGCTGACGCTCTGAATCATCGAAACGAGATCGCCGGGCTACCAAGGTCATATCTTGTTCATCATGGTTCCGTCAGCAAGCATGTCCGAGAAGAGACTGAAAATCTGATGCGAGGTGAAATCCCATTCACCACGCTATGCTCATCAAGTTTAGAACTTGGTATCGATATCGGTGACGTTCAGATCGTTGGCCAACTTGGCGCTCCATGGTCAGTCAATTCGCTGATTCAGCGGCTAGGCCGTAGCGGTAGGCGAGGTGATCGCGGCTCGGAAATCCGTATCTTTATCACCGAGACGCCTGGTCCCAAGAAAGACGCTGAGCTAATTGATCGGCTACACGTTGAACTTCTTCAAGCGATTGCTCTCGTGGAATTGATGCTTGAGAAGTGGCTCGAACCACCTAACATTGCTCCCTTTGACCCGAGCACATTCGTCCAACAGATCATGAGCGTACTTGCGGAGGCAGGCGGAATCAAAGCAGCATCGCTCTATTCAAGATTGGTAGAGAGCGGGACTTTTGCAGACTTCACAAAATCACAGTTCGCCTCAATCCTACGTAGTCTTCGTGATCATGACATCGTGCAGCAGATGGACGAAGGCGATCTAATTCTAGGACTTGAAGGCGAGCGCATCGTCAAATCATTTGAGTTCTACAGCGCCTTCATGTCAGCCAAAGAATTGAAGGTGGTTCACTGTGGAAAGCACGTCGGTAGTATCTCTGGCTTGATGCCGCCGCAGGTATCGGACCACATCCTTCTTGCAGGACGAAGATGGCAGGTCGTCCATGTTGATGATCGCACCAGTACGATTGAAGTCGTACCTGCAAAGGGCAGGAAGTCAGCAATGTTCTCTCCATCGGGAGGATTCATCGACGACAAGGTCTTCGAGAAGATGCGTCAGGTTCTTCTCTCTGATAAGGACTATGCGTATTTGAGCAAAGGTGCAAAGATCTGGCTAAACGAGGCCCGAGTTGCGGCAGCGGAAGCCAGCCTTCGAACCAGCAGTTGGGTCGAGCTATCGAGTCAATCATGTCTCTTCTTTCCGTGGTGTGGAACAAAGACATTGATGACAATGACGTTGTTGTCTAAGTACGCAGGAATCGAGAGCGGAGCTCGCGACGATGTCGCGATTGAGTTTAGGGCAAGCGTTTCAGATACCAGGACACGACTTTTGGAGCTTCTCAAATACCTGCCAACTCCAGAGGACGTTGCGGATCTAGCCGTCGAGCAGGTGTTTAGAAAATATGATGAATACCTGCCTAGCGACGTGCTCGAAAGCAGCTTCATCGCCAACATAATGAACTACCCCTATGCAACCCAAGAACTAAGGCGGTTGGTCTAGAAGATCGGCTAGCCTCTCGGACAACGGTAACGATCAGATCAAAGATTGGATTTCGATCGGCACGACAGCGTTGACTCTAGTCGGTCCAAGGCCAAGCGATCCATTCTCGCGATTTGCCGAAAGAGATCGGGACGCTCTTGGATGCGTTTCAAGATCGAAGCTGGAACCTTATCTGCGAGCAATAGGAGTTCGTCTTCATCCGCTTCTAGTTCGGCGGCCAGTTTGTGGATGAACTTCTCAGAGGGGTAATCGCCGAAGTGCAGCTTTTCGTTCTCGACCTTGCTGATGTACGAGACGCTGACACCCATGGCATCGGCCAATTCTGACTGAAGGATGTTACGGCTAGTTCGTAGCTGACGCACTCGATCGCCGAATCGCATGAACATATCCTCAAAACGGGCCTGATTGGATCAGACAGCATTTGCAGTAGCACTGGTTGTTTGTACCCCTTCAATAGGGTAAGCTACTTGCACTTTTGGGTCAACTACGGCTCGTAAGAGATTAGGCACGGGAGGTAAGGAAATTGAAACCGTTGACCAACGCTGAGAAGGCGGAATTGAAGAAGCTAATCGACGCTGGTGGGCAGCTTCCAGACGTTTGGATGACCAGATTGTTTCCTGGCGGAGTTGCCGCGCAAGCAACTCAAGACGCAATTGGCAAAGAGTACCGATTGGTATACGAGGGAAAGCTCACGCGTGAAGAGGTACTGGCTCAGACTCCAGCTGCACCATGGCAGCTTGTGAGGTCGTTCTGTGATGAAAGGCCTTTTGAGGATGGATGGCAGAATCTTTTGGTGTGGGGGGACAATCTCTTGGCTATGCGGGAGCTGCTTGCTGATCAACGCGGCCCCAATCGCTTTGGGACGAGGGACAAAATAAAGCTGGTGTACATCGACCCGCCGTTTGCGACTCGGCAAGATTTCATGAAAGATAAGGAGAAGGCGTATCGAGATAAGGTTGCCGGTGCAAAGTTCCTCGAGTTTCTGCGGCGTCGCTTGATCGTGTTGAGAGAGCTGTTGGCAGAAGACGGCTCAATATTTGTACACCTTGACTGGAAGAAAGGACATTACGCCAAAGCAATACTGGATGAAGTATTTGGCGAGTCTAACTTTCGCAATGAGATCGCATGGCAGAGAACATACGCTCACAGCGACGCATCGCGATTTGGAATAGTTCACGACATGCTTTTCTTTTACTCGAAATCCGATAGCTACATTTTCAATAAACAAGTAAAAGGATATTCGGCGTCTTACATTGAGTCCCACTACAGTCAGCAGGACGCGGATGGTCGGCGTTTCCGCTTAATCACAATGACCGGCGCTGGGCCTGGACCTGCAAGAATGTTTGACGGCAAAGAAATCGCCCCTCCTTCAGGACGGCACTGGACATACCGACAGTCAAAAATTGACGAGCTGCTTGCAAAAAAGAAGATCGTATTTGTATCGACTGGTCAACCAAATCTGAAAGTCTATTTGGACGAAAGTGATGGAGCGGTTATCCAGTCTATCTGGCAGGATATTCCCCCTGTCAATCCTGTCGGTAGGGAACGTACTGGCTATCCAACTCAAAAGCCGGAGCAGCTGCTAGAAAGAATCATCAGCGCTTGTTCGAATCCTGGGGACATTGTTCTGGATTGTTTTGCTGGTTCTGGGACAACGATTTCAGTTGCCGAGAAGCTCAAGAGACGATGGATTGGAATGGACTGTGGAAAACTTGCAATATACACAGCCCAGAAGCGATTGTTCAATCTAACGGACCAAGTTGGGTCAGCTAAGAATGATAGTAGAAGAGGAAGCATGCGGGTTGATGACTGGCCAGATCACGAGAAGAAATCTCGTTTATTACTCTTCGTAACCGAGAAAGCTAGAAAGGGTGAGTGCGACGTAACAGTCGAACTCCTAAAAGATCTTGCCTCTCTCGCGCAAAAGAACAGTGTTGTCGATGATGACACACCAATCTCGATTGTGTGCCCTGAAGACAAGCTGAAAATCCAAGCCAATGATTTATACGAGCCTGACGAAGGTCCAGGTACAAAAGCGGTATCGATAGATGGAATAGAGTTTCGGATCTCGTTCATCGCGCCGAAAGAAAAGGCTCAGAAAGAGCAGGTGCTACCGGCTAAGCAGTTCGTTCTTTATCGCGCGGGCGTTTACGACATGGAGAAGATTCAAACGCTTCCATGGGAGTCATATAGGCCATTTGTGATGAAGCTGTTTGGTGTGCGTGAAGCTTTGCACACTCGTTATGGATTTTCAGTTGATGGCTATGTTCGCGGTGACGCAGCGATTGTGTGGAACTATCCTGAGAATCTTAAACTTCGTCTGGATCGAGAATATGTGGCCGATTTGCACAAAATGGTTCATGGCAAGCCTGGTGAACGGATCTATGTAATCGCTCCTGTTATAGCAATGGGGTTTATGGAAGACGAAGTGCAAGTTGGCAAGACCACTTATGTGTTCCTAAAGGTTCCAGTTTCCGTGCTAATGCGACTAATCGAGAATGGGGCTCCCGCCGCACTTCCGCAGCCAATGAAGGAAGATGATGTTAACGAAGTGATCGATGCAGTCGGTTTCGACTTTGTGTCGCAGCCTCTTGTTGAGTACTCGATCCGGAAATCGGATGCAACCGATGGCCTGCTAAAGTCGTTTGTCGTAGAGATAGCAGAATTTCGAGCCCAAACATTAGCGACAGACGCAGACGATTTTCGAAATTTCGAAACGCTGTCTATGGTAATGCTTGATCTTAACTACGACGGCGATGTTTTTCGCGTAAGCGAAGTTCACTGGGGGGAAGATCTGCTGAAAGAAGCCGGCGGATTGGATAGCGCAGCGCGACTCACGATAACCATTCCGGAGGAGAACTTCATTGGTGATCGGATGATGATGATCTTGTGCGACCGATACGGGAACGAGAAAGCTCTAGCTATCGAGAAGTCGGAATTCAAGAGTGTGAAACGCGATGTGAAGGTCGCTCTTGCAAAGAAAGCAAGTGCTAAAAAGTCTTCGGCAAAGAAATCAACGAAGAAGAAAGCATCAGGAGGGTCGCGATGAGCGTTCAATTTAAGATTGTCGACCAAGTTCTGAAGATGCCAAACCGTGATCAAGGCGTCGAAGACATAATTGCCAAGTACTCTGCCTTTTTGTCAACGATGTCGTCGGATCGTTACGAGTTCCAACGCGAAGCTGTTGCAACTGCCTTACGTTTCTTACTGTCGCCTAAGTACGTGGATCTCGAGTCTCTTGCGCGCGAAAACTTCCTCGCTTCGCCGAAAATCGCGCAACGGTTTGACAACATCGACACGTTCTTAAACCGCATGCCTTTAAGAAAGGTCAAGTCAGCTTCGCTCGATTTGGCCACAGGAACAGGCAAAAGTTATGTCATGTACTCCATTGCAGCGATCGCGTTGGCGGAGGGACTAGTCGATCGAGTTCTTGTTCTCTGCCCATCGCTTACGATCGAAGAAGAGTTGATTGAGAAGTTCCAAATGTTGGCTGGCAACGCGAACCTAGTTGGAATCATGCGAGAACTTGGTGCTAAGGTGGTGATTCCTGCGATTGGAACTGGTCGCGATACCGTCCACACTAAGATGATCTGCGTCGAAAATATCCACGCAGTTTATGAAAATACTGGCTCCTCGATACGGGATAGTTTTAAAGATGCCGGCAATCGAACACTGGTTCTCAACGACGAGGCGCATCACCTTTTCTCAGGTGGTTCTGGCGATCCGAAGAAGTGGCTAGAGTTTTTGAAGGACACGCAATTTGGTTTCGACAAGATCATCAACGTTACTGGCACTCCATATACGGACGACGACTATTTTTGCGATGTAATTTTTCGATTCGGTCTAAAGGATGCTATCGAGCTGGGTGTGGTCAAAAAACCTGACTACAAGCTGGACGATACATTCAAAGATCACTCCTGGGATAAGACGTACTCGTTTCATCAACATAACGTTGTGAAGTACGGTGAACAAGTAAAGCCAATCAGTATCATTGTCACCCAAGAAATCGCAACATGCGTTGAAGTCTATCGCGAACTAGTCGACTTCCTGGTTCAGAAGGAAGGTATTACTAAGGAAGAGGCAGAGAGAAAGGCCATTTGGGTGACGTCAAATGTGCCGACTAGTGGTAACGGTGCTGAGCGAGTAAAAGCAGCATACGGCCCTCGCAATGACAAGGACTCGGCGGAGAAACGCCGCAAAGAGAATCTTGACCAATTGAAGCGTGTGGACAGTCCTGGCAACCCAGTTGAGTGGATCGTTTCTGTTTCGATGCTAACTGAAGGTTGGGATGTGAAAAATGTGTTCCAAGTTGTTCCGCATGAATCGCGTGCGTTCAGCTCCAAGCTTCTAATTTCTCAAGTACTTGGTCGTGGATTGCGCGTTCCCGCTGGGATGAGTGAGCAACCAGTCCTATTGATCAACAATCACAAAGCTTGGTCAGACCCTATTCGTACGATACTTCGTGAAGTGTTGGAAATCGAGGATCGGTTATCTTGGGGCTTCGACGAACGTCGGAAATCGTTTACTTTCCGTATTTTCAACCTTGTTTATGAAGCAAAACAAACATCGGTCGAAGTCAAACGAGAACCAGCCTCTGATCCCGTTGTATCGTTTGTTCCGCAAGCGAGAGCCACAACTCACTACTCAATATTCAAAGATACTGGCACACTGACGACGAGCATAGCAGATAAAGAGCTACTTGAACTTGAGGATGCAGTCAAAGCGTTACGTCTCTTCTTGAAACTGAAAGATGAAAACATTGCTGCCAAATGGACCAAAGCGAAAATTCGAGATTGCATCCTTGAAGGACTTCGAAAAGCGGGGCAAGACCCAACCTTTCTTAGCCGTGAGAACTATCTGCGCATGCAGCAAGCATTCGGGCCACTGTTTCGCGAACTGAATGTCGAGCACCCTCGCTTAAGCCAAATAGCTGATGCTTTGGTTCCCGTGAATCTGTCTGAAGCTCCACGCCAATCATTTTCCGAGAACATGCTGAAAGAGCATGGAACACTTTACACGATTGAGGGCGACGGCTCAGCGTTCGTCGGCGAGGAGAAAGTGCTCTGGGATCGTTATCAGAAGCTCCGCGACATGTGGAAAGAGTATGAAACCGACGCAAGTGAGGATGCCAAGGCGATTGGTCCACGACTACAGACGATCTCTGCCGAAAAATTTAAGGTTCCCTGGAATGCCCATTTTGTGACCCACGAACCCGAACGAAGGTTTTCAGACTTGCTGTTTTCTAACGAGTCACTGTTTGATGCAATTGTGAAGATACCCAACGTGGGAGTTTATTCTTTCCCATACTCGTATAAGCCGTCAGGCACAGGGCGATCGCACGTAACGAACGATAACTTTAACCCTGACTTTTTCCTGAAGCTAGCAGGCAAGTATGAGATCATCGTAGTCGAAGTCAAATCGGACGGCGATGATGACAATCGTAATCGAGCAAAGTGTCGCGACGGTCTCAAGCATTTCGAAGAGTTGAATAAAGCGTTGAAGAAGGCGAAAGAGCCCTGGAAATACACATTCCTGTTTCTGTCGCCGGAGGACTACCCACCGTTTTTTGATGCGATCAGAAGCGGTGGCTACACATCTTGGCGTTCAACACTAATGCAGACATTACTGAACGAAAGTCAGGATTGAGCCGCCTACCTGCGGGTGCAAGAGGCGGTAACGACTCTATGAATACTTATTTTCGTGAGTGATAATGCTGAATCCAACGCTCTTAAAAATTCGCTTGACTCCCGGACGCACGGTTGTGTTTGAAGACCGCTGCGCTCTTGACCGAATTGTTGGGGGACCGGCTGAACTCTTGAGGTGGCTAGAGACTCAGCTTGGTTTACCTCAGCCAGATGTTCACAGAGCGGCGCGCGTCATGCAGTTTGCGGATGCCTTAGACAAAGTAGCGGAACCTTGTTTCGCGCAGAGCTTCGCTGCAGATCGATGGGAAACTGCATCAGATCTTTTGGCTCGACGCGACGAGTTGCTGATGTCTGGTTGGGACGGAAAAAAGCACGATGGTTGCCCGCGAATTGCCATGGATTTGGCATCTGCAGAAACTGCTTATCCGCGTTCATTCCCAGGGGAGTTTGAGAGGCTCACTGAAGTCCTTAAAGCGTTAGATGCAGGTCAGCAATTACCGGAGCACCAGTTGTTTTTGGCAGATGGTGTTGAGTCCTGGCCTGCGGTATGGCAGAGAGTCTTGCGTTGGATGAGTCTTTGCAAGATTGAGCATCAGGTACCCAAGGGGACCGATGGACCTGCACTTTATAAGGCCGCAGATCTAGTTCGCGGAATTGCGACGCCTCCGTTTGACTGTGATGCAAGCTTGAGGGTTGCAAATGCTCGAAGCGAGACAGCTGCCATTGAGTTTCTAGCCTCGGTCTTTTCGAAAGCGCCGGAAAGACTCGCACGCACGGTAGTCTACTGCGAGGACGACGCGTTGGCAGTTCGGCTTGATGTCTGCCTGCAACGGATTGGGCTGCCGACGATGGGGGCATCATTGCAAACTCGTGCACATCCAGTTCTGCAGGTTCTGCCGTTGGCATTAGAGCTTTGCTGGGAACCAGTCGATCCACAGTGCTTACTCGATTTCTTGACATTGCCAATCATTCCGATTCCGAGGGCGGCTGCTTCAGATTTAGCAAGGGCGCTAGGCGAAGAGCCAGGCTTGGGTAGCAGTAGTTGGGAGAAAGTTTTCCATGAGCTTTGTGAACAATCAGAACAGGCTCAGGAAGACGCAGGAAAACTTAAGCAAAGACTGCACGATTGGTTTTGTGATGAACGTTCGCCACAAGGGCAGTCGGTCGCAACGGCATTAGTTGCGAAGCAATGTCGAAAAGTTGCTAAGTGGGCCATCGGTCGAGCAAGCTTGATCTGGAAGGATACGGATCAGGATGGAAACGAGCTTGATTCTTCCGAAGAACAGATAGCGATTGCGTTGCGCGAGGCAGCGAGACAAGCCTCGCTGCTGGGAGATTTAGTGGAGCTCGCGGGCAAGCTCGAAAACAACACGATCACCCAACCGCAATTGGGGCGTCTCATGGAGGAGGTTATGGATCGCGGGGTCGAATCGAAGCCATGGCAGGCTTCGATAGGTGGCCCAACACGTGTTCGATCTTTGGCTGAGATCGATGATGATTACGACCGCTTGATCTGGCTCGGTACGAACACTTCAGACCTAGCGTCGGGGAAATGGTCCGTTAAGCAGCGGCGGGAATTTAAGCAGGCCGGCGTAGAAATCGATGACGGGTCCGCACAACTGCGATCGTTACGTGCTGCAGAAGCACGAGGACTCTCGCACGCACAGGAATCGATGCTGGTGATACGATTCCCCCAAAACGAAGAGCAACGCGAGCATCCTATTTGGCTGGCAATAGCTGGAAAGATAAAGGAGTTTCATAACGGTAGCGAAAGGAGAGCGGATGCCATTGAGGATCTGATTATTGAATCACGTTGTGAAGCTCTAACTCCCTTCAACTTTTCTTGTGAATCCGTTGCTGTACAACCTCCGCAACCAATGCGCGCCGAGTGGAACATTCCGGCGAGTTTGCTTCGCGACAGGAACACCGCATCTGCTTCCGAACTTGAGGATCGTCTCGCTTGCCCATTGAAATGGACACTACGTTACCAGGCTGGCTTGCGTCCAAGCGAGATTGCTAGTTTGCCAGATGAGTTTCGGTTAAGAGGCAATTTATTTCACAAGATCCTTGACCACGTGTTCGGTACTGGTGGCGATCTACCATCGGTCGAGGAAGCAATTCGTCTCGTTGGGGAGGCATTCGACGAACGCTTGCCCCTTGATGCAGCTCCACTTGCACAGCCTGAGAAACGCGTCGAGAGCCTGAAATTGCGGAGCGAACTCGTGAAGGCGACGGAGTTGTTTGTGACGACACTTACAGCTGGCGGTTATCAGAGTGTGAAGATCGAAGAGCCGACCGAAGGCTCCGTGTTCGGCAAGGAGCTAAGGGGTTCGATCGATTGTTTGGCAACGGCGAATGACGGTAGAGAGGCCGTCGTTGACTTTAAATATGCTGGCAGAAAAAAGTATTACAAGATGATCGAAGAAGGGAGATCGGCCCAGCTGGCAACTTATGCTTTTAGTAGAAGGCAGGTAACGGGTAGATTTCCTGCGGTTGCATATCTAATACTTTCTGACGGAACAATATTTACTCCCAGAGGAGCGCCTCTGGAGGGTGTTGATCCCGCACAGACCATCAATGGACCATCGATCGAGCAGGTTTGGAATAACTTCTCAAGGGCCATTAGTGCTGCGGATAGTTGGCTAACGACCGACGAACCAGTGCCTGCAAGGCCGCTTCAGGACGCGGCCGACTGGCCTCCTGGTGCGGATTTAGTGCTGATTGATCCGCTACCACAAAACGAGACACAGAGTGCGTGTCGATACTGTGACTTTACCAGACTATGCGGCTTTGAGGAGACACGATGAGTGGTGCTTTAGAACTAATCCGCGCGGGTGCTGGTAGCGGAAAGACTTATGATTTGTGCGAAACTGTGGCCGCTGCGGTCAGGCAAGGTTTAGACCCTTCGCGAATTATGGCTACAACCTTCACGAAGAAGGCTGCGGCCGAATTGAAGGGTAGGATTCAATCCAAATTGCTCGCCGGTGATGGCGAGCCAGGCGAAAACCAGCGAAATGCCGATCGGTTGGAACTAGCGGCGATCGGGACTGTTCATTCTGTCGCTCATCGCATTCTCTCCCGCTATGCGGTACACCTTGGACTATCAACCCGTCTAGAGGTGATGACGGAAGAAGCGGCGAATCGCCTTGTTTCACATCAGCTAAGTGAATTGCCTAAGGCTAGCTGGAAGGCTTTAGTCGAATGTGCTGGTCGATTCGGAATCGACGATTCAGCGTCGATTGTTTTGACACTGCTAAATGCTAAGCGTGGAAACCAGATCGGCGATGATTTGTTGAGATCTCAGCTAAACGCGTCAGCGTCGCGAGTCTGCGAGTTGATGGCTCCTCAGGGTAATGTGCAGCCCAGCAATTTTGATGATTTGCTAACGATGATCGGTGCCTGCCTAAGTAGTGGTCCGGTACAAACATGTACAACAAATTATTCAAAAGATGCTCGTCAAAAACTCCAGGATCTGCAGTCTCTACGAATTGGCAAATGGGGTACGTATGCCGAGGCATCTCGTGTAAAGGGTGGAAAGACGTCCGGTGCGGACGCAGTGCTCGCTCCGTTAAGAGCAATGGGCCAAACAGTGCGGAACATCCAAGAATTGCATAATGACATTGTCGCATTCGCATCGATGCTCGCTGATCACGTCATATTGATCGAAGCTGCATGCAAGTCTTACAAGACTCAACGAGGGTTGGTTGATTTCACTGACTTGGAAACACTCTTTCTCGAGGCATTATCAGGCGATCAGTTGGTGGATCTGATCGAAGAGGACTTCTCCTTGGTTCTCGTTGATGAATTCCAGGATACTAATCCACTTCAGCTCGCGATCTTCCAGGCCATTCGAAAGATCTCCCCACGTAGTCGATGGGTAGGCGATCCGAAGCAAGCGATTTTCGGCTTTCGCGGAACCGATCCTGGTTTAGTTGCTCGCGTTTGGGAACATTCGGGAGGCGTTCACGGTACACCGCTAGTTCAGAATCGGAGAAGCCAAAAGGGATTGGTCGAATTCGTCAGCGATGTATTCACTCCAGTATTCGGGGAGCAAGCAAAGCAAACGCCTCATAATCCAAAGGAGTTACGCGGTCTTGAGCGATGGTTGTTCGATACGACCAATCAAGAGAATGACCCATTTGCTTTAGCGGCTGGGATTCGGGAGTTGCAGAGTGAGGGTATTCGGTTGGGAGACATTGCTGTCCTCGAACGCAACAATATGGCGATCAAGAAATTAGCGTATGCCTTAGAGCAGACTGGAATCGACTTCCTTTTCGAGAGTCCAGGTCTTTTGTCGACTCGCGAAGGTGTGATGACGCTCGCTGGGATGCGATTGGTTTTGGATCGCAATGATTCGTTAGCGGCCGCTACGCTGAAGCACATGCTTTCAAACCCGACAGAGAATACTCCACAGTGGATCATCGATAGACTTCAATCTCAGGAAGAGCAGCGCCGTACGCGTGATCATGACAAAGAAAATGGGATTGAATCAGAATGGCACCATCCCTGGGACGGCGATCCAGATCTGCTACCGCTTGAGGCAATAGATCGAAAGACTTCTTCCCCACATTCGGTATGTGGAGCGGTCATCGAGGGACTTGGATTATCCAGTCGAATAAGCACCTGGGGAAACGTTGCGCAGCGAAGCTCGAACCTCGATTCCATACTCAAACATGTAGCTGCCTACGAGGAGGAGATGCTTGGATCGGGACAAGCAGCTACGCTGGGCGGTGCAATCCTTTATTTGGAGATGCTTGCGTCAGGCGAAAAAGACATCAAGTTTCCTCCGTACGGTCAAGATGCCGTAACGATCTTGACTTACCACAAAGCGAAAGGCTTGCAGTGGCCCGTTGTGATTCTGAGCGGTCTACACAGTGATCGCGGCCCCAGCTTGTGGGAGCCGCATGTCAGCGGTGGCGGCGAAAATATCAATCAACCCTTGATCGGAAGATCCGTTCGTGTGTGGACATGGCCGTTTGGTAAGACAGACGGGCAATTTCCGAAATTGAGGACAGGAACTAGGCTGGAACTCGATGTTGTAAACTCACCAGAGGGCCTCCAAAGAGCAGCAGAAGAGCAAGACGAGAATATGCGGCTGCTGTATGTCGGTTGCACGCGTGCAGAATCAAAATTGGTGTTCGCGCATCGAGCTGGAGCTGACGTCTGGTTGCAACGACTCCCTGCGATTGATTCCATTCTTCCGATTAATGTAACTCCAGGCGAACACGACTTGGACGAAATTGATACGACGTTTGTACTTCGCCAATTAGCACCGGCACCGACAGTACCGGTCCACGAGGATACGAATGAGACATGGCTTCTTTTGTCGAAAAGTAGTCTAGATGTCGCCCCGCGGTTTCATTCACCGAGTCAAGCACAAGGCACTTCGGATAGCTCAAAAACAAATCGGTGTGAACTGATTACTCTCACGGGCGATTCCTACTTTCCAAGTGACGTGAGTGAGGAAGAGTATGCGGCTCTCGGACACGCCGTTCACGCTTACATGGCAGCGATACCTTCGCTCATTGCAACCGTCAAAGAGCGGAAGTTGGCTGTTGCCGAGAAGTGCTTAGTCACGTTTGGCGTTGAAGGGAAACTGGCTAGCATTACGCTAGTCGAAGTCGGCAATCGATTCTCACAGTGGGTAACGTCGAAGTTCCCAGATGCAAAATGGAGAGTTGAAGTCCCTGTCACTGCTGGGCGAGCCGATGGCGGAGCCTGGAACGGGACACTAGATTTAATCTTGGAATTGCCGGATCGGAAGCTTGTCATAATTGACCATAAGAGTGCGCCGATTCGCCGGTCGCATTGCGAAGCAAAAGCCTTGCAATACGCAGGGCAATTGGATGCTTATGAAGAAGCGTTGACCGGCCTTGGACACCAAGTGGATTCAACTTGGATTCACTTTCCGCTAGCTGGAATTGTAGCGCAAATCCGACAGGAGAAGTGAGGTTTTCCAGTTTGAGAGAAGTCTTTTTACCGTAACGTAAGACTGAACTTCGTGTGCATTTCGACTTCTAAAAATAGCTCCACAATTTTTCCATTTTCCTTCTTGGTGTGACCAGAGGTGTCACGACCCCTTTTAAGAATGCTAGCAATCTACGACTTTTTTGTTTGTAACGATTGCAGGGGTAACCATGAATCACAGCGTCAACTCGCACCGGATCCGGTGCATCTCGATCATCGGGGGATTCCTCGATGGAACCAAGTTCGAATTGGCCGACGGCCT
>Ga0315899_10001196_pt1 | contig 30023 bp, 18 predicted proteins | sample LakEriMetagenome_2_FD_203518 | JGI IMG/M metagenome (GOLD analysis project Ga0315899, IMG submission 203518) | Freshwater fungal communities from buoy surface, Lake Erie, Ohio, United States - Buoy 4 MA112 | ecosystem: Environmental > Aquatic > Freshwater > Lake | place: USA: Lake Erie, Ohio... | reverse complement strand
CAGCGTCTGCCGTGCCAGCGTCTGCCGTGCCAGCGTCTGCCGTGCCAGCGTCTGCCGTGCCAGCGTCTGCCGTGCCAGCGTCTGCCGTGCCAGCGTCTGCCGTGCCAGCGTCTGCCGTGCCAGCGTCCGAACCAGCCAGCTCCCGACCCAGGCAGAGAACCCCAAACGGCCGGGATCATGGAAACCCCCGAGGGGGGGTCTGCAGCGCTCTCGTGCCGTGCCTCACGAAGCCGCGGTGCGGCCCAGCGCCAGGTGCTCGAGCAAGGGATTCAGATCGCGATAGTCGGGGACAATCAATTCCGCTCCCGCTTCGATCAGCCGGTTCCGTTTCCAATCGTTGATCGCCACACGGTGGGTTTCATCACTCGCGACCCCCACCGCGATGCCCCCCACCCGGCTCACCTCCTGGATCTCGACGAAGCCGTCTCCAAACCCCAGTAGTTCCCCCGGCCCGAGTTGCCGCTCGGCCACCAGCCGGTCGATGATCATTTTCTTCGAGAAATTCTGATAATCGTCAATCGCCCCGTAGACCCGGTCGCCAAAAAACGACTGCAACCCCAGCGCCTCGAGTTCCTGTTTCACGTACACCAGGTCGGTCCCGCTGGCGAGGCACAATTCGAGCCCCTGCGCGGCCAGCGCCCGCAGCAATTCCAGCGACCCGGGGACCGTGAGACTTTCCGCCTCAATGGTCCCTTCCCGCAATCCCCGCGTGCGGCCCTGAATGCGCTGCAGCAGCCGATCGTGGTATTCGTGCTTGTAAGCCAGGGGATCGAGCGGTTCCCCACCCCGCGCCCGAATTTCCTCGGCCAGCTGGATCATCTGATAGATGGTCTGCTTGCCGTTGAGCCGCATGACAAATTCCTCGACCCGCTGCCGCAACTGATCCCGCGGTTCGGCGCGGGGCGCCCGGGCCAGATGGTCGACCATCAGGGGAATCATCACCTCGGGCCAACCCTCGCGAATCAGCGAGAGCGTCCCGTCGAAATCGAACACCGCCACGCGCACCCGCCCCCGGGGAGTGCTGTCGCGGACAATCTCAATACGGGTTCCGGGAATGGAGCGACGATCGGCGGGAAGGGCCGGCAGCATGGGGTGGTGACCAGGAGATCGAATCGGGGGGGATGTCGTGGCCGGGGGAGACCCGGCGGGAAAACCAGTCCTGACTCTATCGAGTGAGCCTTCGGCGGGCGAGCAGTCAGACGGCTCTCGAGCCCGACTCCAGACGAGTTGGCCGGGGGGTTCGGGAACGACTCCCCCCTCCGGATCGGCGGCGGGCCCGGTGATCTGCCCCAGCCAGCGCTCACCCCCCACATCAAACTCGAACCAGGCTTCCCCGGCAGGAGCCGGGAGTGGCTGGCAGCTCCCCTCCAGCACCCGCTTCACACTCCCCCGGTTTCCCGAGACCGGCCCCTCGTAATCGAGATAAATCGACCGGTGAGGGGGCAGCCGCACCAGAGGAATCGGATGCCCGGAATGGGGGACCTCCGACAGCCGCCACGTGCGCAGGTTCGCCCCATTTTCGAGCATCAGATCCCAATGCAACTGCGGCCAGTCATGCTGCAACACAACAAAACGCGGCATTTTTCAGCACTCAAACGGAGGGTGACGAGTTTTTCCGCACAGCGGCGCGGTTTTCGCTGCGGTGCGGTAAGATGCAGCAGCAGGAGGAGTCCGCACCCCCGTCCGGGGATGTGGAAATACGTACAGGACGTGTCGTCACCTTGGGTTTGAGAACCACCACTCCGCGGGGAGGTTGCCCCTCCGACGGGGGTTGGTTCGCTTGGTCAGCATGAGTGCCAGATGACTCCCGCCAAAGTACTTGCCTTGTGTCGTGAACGCGAGATCAAGGCCATCGATTTGCGGTTCATGGACTTTCCCGGGACACAGAAGCACTTCACGATTCCCGTTCAGGCGTTGACGGAGAAGTCGTTTGAGGATGGATTGGGCTTCAACGGCTCGTCGATTCGGGGCTGGAAGTCGATCAACGAGAGCGACATGCTGGTGGTGCCGCAGGCCGACACCGCGATCATCGACCCGTTCATGCCGCAGACTCTGGCCCTGACCTGCAACATTCAGGACCCGGTCACGCGGGCCGACTACGCCAAGGACCCCCGGAATGTCGCCCGGAAGGCCGAAGCCTACATGAAACAGACCGGCCTGGCCGACACCGCCCAGGTGGGTGCCGAGGCCGAGTTTTTCGTGTTCGATGACGTGCGCTTCGACCAGAACGAACACGAAAGCTACTACCACGTCGACAGTGTGGAGGGAGAGTGGAACCGGGGCCGGGGAAATGCCCGCGGGAATGCCGGTTATCGGATCCGTCACAAAGAGGGGTATTTTCCCATGCCCCCGGCCGACACGCTGCAGCCGCTCCGCACCGACATCATGCTGACGCTGGAGGAATGCGGGATCGAGGTCGAATCGCAGCACCACGAGATCGCCTCGGGGGGGCAATGCGAAGTCGACATGAAGTACCAGCCCCTGCTGCGGATGGCCGACAACCTCTGCCTGTACAAATACGTGGTCCGCAATGTGGCGGCCAAGCATGGAAAAACCGCAACCTTCATGCCCAAGCCACTCTGGAACGACAACGGATCAGGCCTGCATGTGTCGCTGTCGTTGTGGAAAAAAGGGGACAACCTCTTCGCCGGTTCCGGATATGCGGGTCTGTCTCCGTTGGCGCTGCATGCGATTGGCGGGGTTCTGAAGCATGCCCCGGCATTGATGGCATTTTGCTGCCCGACCACCAACAGTTACAAACGCCTGATTCCGGGATTCGAAGCCCCGATCAGCCTGACCTTCAGCAGCCGCAACCGCTCGGCCGCGATCCGCATTCCCGTGTACAGCCCGGGCTCCGAGAGCAAGCGGTTTGAATTTCGTCTCCCCGACTCCTCGGCCAACGGCTACCTGGCGTTCGCCGCGATTTTGATGGCGGCTCTGGATGGGATCCAAAACCGCATTTCCCCGGGTCAGCCACTCGACAAGGACATGTACGACCTGCTGCCCGAGGAGTTGGCCGTGCATCCGCGGCCAGCCAGTTCGCTGGAAGCGGCCCTTGAGGCGCTGCGCCGTGATCATGACTTCCTGCTGCGGGGTGATGTGTTCACCGAAGATGTGATCGACACCTGGATCTGGTACAAGACCGAGCAGGAAGTGGACGCCCTGAGACAACGGCCCCATCCGTTCGAATTCGCCATGTATTACGACATTTGACCCAGCCCCGGGCCGGACAGCCCCCCGTTCCGCAGGCTGGTCTCGGCAGAGACCGCAGTCCTGGCCAAATCCGGGGGGGGAGGCCCGAGGCCGTTTGGGGCGAAACTCGTGCAACTTCCCGGTGTTTGTCTGAGGTAGGGGAGACACGCGCCGCGAACCGATTGGTCATTGCGCCGCCGACAGCGCGGCTGATCTGGTCCTTCCCGCGTGTCTGTCCAGCAGGGGCTGGGCTTTCCCGGACCGTGGATCGGCCCATGTGGTCGCTGGCACAAGACGAAGGACAAGCATGCGGATTTCACGACGCGGACTACTGGCCTGGGGAGCCCTGACGGCCGCCGGAGGAGACTGGAGCGCGCAGGCCGCCGACTGGGTTCGGTTCCGGGGCCCCAATGGGACCGGTGTGGCATCGGAACAGATCCCCACCCCCACCCGGTTCGGTCCCGAAGAGAACCTGCAGTGGAAAACGCGGCTGCCTGGTCCGGGATCGTCCTCCCCGATTGTCGTCGGACAGAGGGTTTATGTGACCTGCTGGTCGGGATATGCCGAGTCGCGGGATGAGTTGGGGGATCTTCGCCAACTCAAACGGCACCTGGTCTGTCTCGACCGCCGCACGGGAACGATCGTCTGGGATCGCACCATCGACTCGGATGGCCAGGAAGAGGCGTATCGGGGAATGTTCGCCGAAAACGGCTACGCCTCGCATACCCCGGTCAGTGACGGCGAACGGGTCTACGTCTACTTCGGCAAAGGCGGAGCCGCGGCGTTCGACCTGAACGGAGAACGGCTGTGGCTGACTGTGCTTGGGAAGGAATCGGACCGGCGCGGCTGGGGTTCGGCCTCGAGTCCCGTGCTGTACGAAGACCTGTTGATTGTGACCGCCTCGGCCGAGAGCGAGGCGCTGGTCGCCCTCGACAAGCGCACGGGGCGCGAAGTGTGGCGCAAAGAGGCCCAGGGGTTCGCCGGAACCTGGGGCACCCCGGTGCTGGTGAAGGTGGCCGACGACCGCACCGACCTGGTGCTGGCCGTCCCATACGAGATCTGGGGATTTGATCCCCAGACGGGGAAGCTGCGCTGGTTCTGCGAAGCACTCAACACCGACTCCTTCTGCTCGAGCCTGACCGTCGAAAACGACGTGGTGTATGCGGTCGAGGGGCGGGGCGGGGGCTCGATCGCCGTCCGGGCCGGGGGAACAGGAGATGTAACGAAAACCCATGTCGTCTGGACGGGCCGCCACAACAGCCGCATCAGTACCCCCCTGCTGTCGGACGGCCGGCTGTACTTCATCTCGGGCGGAATTGTGAACTGCATCACCGCCGCGAAGGGAGACAAGGTTTTCCAGGCCCGTCTGGGCGAGGGGGGAGACACTCCCCCGGGTGGCGGGGGAGGTCGTGGCGGACGCGGGTTTGGCGGAGGCGGGCCCGGCGGAGGGGGTGGCGGACGCGGTGGCCGGGGTGGTCAGGATTATTCCTCGCCGGTGGCGGCCGACGGCAAGCTGTACTACGTCTCCCGGGGCGGAGAGATCCATGTGCTCAAACTGGGTGAGACCTTCGAGAAACTGGCGACCAATCGTCTGACCAGCGATCCGGAAGACTTCAGCGGCACCCCCGCGATCGGCGACGGGCAGATTTTCATCCGCTCAAGTCGCCATCTGTACTGCGTGAGCCTGCCGGAAACCCGCGGGCAGTAACCGCAGTTCGGCAACACCATCCCGCGGCCACAGCTCTGTGTCGGCGGGTGGCGCAAGGCATGCGCGGGGGGCCTCCGGCCTCCCTGGTGCGGTCTCCTCGAGAAATTGCTCCCGCAATCGGCCCACGGGCCGGTGTTCAACGTGTTCGCCCGCGCGGCGGAGGAATGGTGTCGGCCGTCCCCCCGCCGCGGGGCGGATCGTGGGCGGGGGAACTTTTTCGGAGTGCGAAACGCGGCACAGGCAGGGGTGAAGCCGGTCGGTCAAGCAACCTGCGGACAGCGGAGCGAACCGCTCCAGGCAGCGGCAGCTGCTCCGAACCCTTCCCTGAGTCTGGCCGACCGCCGCCGACAGCTTCGCCGCAATCGTCGCGCTGCCCTCCGAAACGGGTTACTCGCCCCCGGAACCAGTGTCGGAGAGGCGTTCCGCCTGGGCCGCGAAGTGCAGCCCCGGCATGGGCTGACCCTGCGGCAGCTTCAACAGCCGCTGGGCCTCTTTGAGTACAAACTGCGCGTCCTGGAACGGCTCATGGCCAATGTCCTGCCAGCGCACCAGACCGCTGCCGTCGATAAAAAACGTCCCGTGCAGCGGCTTGTTCTCGAAATCATCGAACGCCCGGAACGCCTTGAAGGTCTGGAAGGCGGGGTCACTGACCAGAGGAAACGGGAAGGTTCCCGATTTGTAGTTTTCGAGAGACTTCTTCAGCCCTTCGGCATTGTCGGTGCTGACCGCCACCAGATTGATTCCCGCCTTCTCAAACTCGGCCGTCAGCGGAGCGAAGGCCTGCAATTGCTGGGCGCAATGCAGGCATTCGTAACCCAGGTAGAAGATGACCACCGTGGGGCGCCCCTGGAACTGCGAAGACGACCGCTCCGCCCCCGTGGCATCGAGCAGAGCCCAGCTGGGAGCCTGATAGGGATGCCAGCGATAGGGCCCCAGAGAATCGAGATCGGGGCGAATGCCCACATCGGTGGCGAGGGGACGGGGAGTCCGCCAGTCAGCGGGAAAATTCAGCGATTGCACCACCGGACCCAGCCGCTGCAGTACGGGAAGGTCGGGATCGGCCCGGCCCGCCAGTTCGCGGAGGGTGCCCATCCGTTGCTGCGCCTCGGCCTGTTCCCCTGCAAGCCACAGGATTTCGACCAGGCTGGCGAGCGGTTGCACCTCGTTCTTCTTGCCGTCGACCGCCGACTTCGCCGCCTGCAGCGCTTTGTCACGCTCCCCCGCCAGCAATTGCAGCCGGGCCAGGTACAACGGATCGACCCCGCCCGCCTGCTGCAATTTGTCGTGTGCGGTCTTCAGATCTCCCTGCAGCGCCGCGAGGTGACCCTCGATTTCGGCAATCGCCAAATCGAGGGGGCGCAGCGAATTCTCAATCTGCCGCTTGCGGTTGTTCTCATCATCCGAGAGTTGGGGCAACGGCGGTTCTTCAGGACGCGGGTCCGCCCCCTCGGGCAGCTTCACGGCGAACCCGGCGGGCTGGGCAAACTCGGCCAGGCGGGGCCGCAGTTTCCCCGCCCGCTGCCGCAGTTCATCGAGCAACGGCTGGGCCCGCCCCGGGTCCCCCTTGCGAATCCACGCCGAGGCGAGGTGCCGCAAACGCTTGACCTGCTCCCCCTCGTCGTCGGTCGGTTCCAGGTAGGGGGTGTCGCAGAGGGCAATCAGGTCATCCCACAACTCCAGCAGTGTGAGCGTTTCGAACAGCCGTTGCCGGCTGTAGGCCGCACTCTTGCCCCCCGTGACCGTGTTGTGGCGGGGATGCCGCGGAAGTTCCCCGAGGTTGCGGGCGAGCGAGAGGGCATCCCGGGCCCGCCCCAGATACGTCAGGTTTCGGCACAGCCACTCGTTGTTGTGGGCGTAGTTGTGAATCTCATCGGGCAAGACCCGGTCGCGGATCATGTAGGCATGATCACAGCGGGCCGAGGCTTCCTGCTGCCAGACGGCATCTTCGTAGCGGTGGACCCGCGAATAGATGTGGCCCGGCATGTGCCACATGTGGGCAATGCCGGGAGACCCCTGTCCACACTTCGCGGACGAATCGAGGGCAAACTCGGGTTTTTCGTAGTCCCAGAGATGGATCCGGAAGTGGTGGCAGGGATGCAGAGGCTCGGCGGCGATCACTTCCTTCAGGAGGGCGTCGACCGCGAGATGGCTGACGAGCGAACTGCCGTGGCCCCGGTTGAGCCACAACTGCAATCCGAGCAGGGCCTTGGCTTCGAGATCTTCGGGGTACTTGTAGAGAATCTTTTCCAGCGCCCGGGCGTAGTTCTCGTGACGCTCTTTGTCTTTGCCCCGATCGGCCTTGTAGAACGCGTCGAGGGCGTCGATGTACATTCCCTCGCGTTCCGACCCCTTCCCCTTGAGTTTGACCGCCTGTTCCAAAAACCCTTTGGCCCGCTTCTCGTTGTTGGTGTTGGCCATCGCCATCCCCCAAAAGGCGATGGCGCACTGCGGGTCGAGTGCGGCAGCCTGCCGAAAACTCCGCTCCGCCTCCAGGTACCAGAAACCATGCAACTGGCCCACCCCCTGGTTGATAAACGCCTGCACTTCCGGATGTTGGCTCGTGGCGGGAAATCGCACCGGCCCGGTGGTTCTCATCAGATAGGCCCGCTGGCGGGGACCTTCGTTGAAAGTCTCACCCAGGTAGGAGTGGCCATGGGTCACGGCGGCCGGGGGTGTTGCCGGAACATCCTGCCCCCAGACGCTGAGTGGCATTCCCAGGGCGAGTACCCAACCCAGCCCCCGGAAAACGACGCTCGATCGCAGAGGTTTCGAGGCACTGGAATTGCGAATGTTCCGCATGGTGATTCTCGCAGAGCAGAAGCCGTAACGCGTGAATTTTGAAACTACCCGGTGACCGTGGAAAAGTCCACCACGCTGCGTCAACCGGAACGAATGGAGTGGTGGTTTGGACTGGAGGGCTTGCAGCGATCAACCGGTTTCGGGCGCCTCTCCCGAAATCCGGTCGAGTGCCGGATCCGGGACACGCTGTCAATTCTCCGCGCCGGGTTCACCGCCCCCAAGACCCGCCCGACATCCAGCGCTGCTGTTTACCGCAGACAACCCTTGAAACGAGCTGGAATCCGCGGGCGGGTTCTGCAACCCGGGATTCATCCGCCGCTCGGTCCGCGGCGAGTCAGGCGCCCACCTCGCGACCTTTGTGCCCCGGCACTGATGGTGAGAAGTCGCTCCACGCGACCAGGAACGGATCATCAAATCGAGGTATGGCAACGTTTTCCGTCCGCCGGAACGATTGGACACCCCCCACCTCCACGCCCCGCCGGTCTGTGGTTGCATCGGGCAGGGGCGGGAATATACTCTGAACCGGCCGAGTGACTGTAACCGCCGTCGGGAGCGACTGTGCTTTTTAACTCAATCATTTTCGTCGTGTTTTTCGCGGTGGTGCTGGCGCTGTATGGGGCCGTCCGCGACTGGCAGTTGCGAAAAATTGTTTTGCTCCTGGCCAGCTACCTGTTTTATTCCGCCTGGAATCCGTACTTCGTCTTCTTGCTTCTGGCGGTTTCGGTCCTCGACTTCCAGTTGTCGCGACTCATTCATCGCAGTGAGAATCCGAGAACCCGGTGGCTGCTACTGGCTCTCAGCCTGGGAATCAATTTCGGCGCGCTGGCGTTTTTCAAGTATGGCAACTTCTTCATCGACAACCTGAGGGTTCTCGCGGAATGGCTGCGGATTCCGCTGCCCGCCTACACCATTTCCGTGATCCTGCCCCTCGGGATTTCCTTTTACACCTTTGAAACCGTCTCGTACCTGATCGATGTCTATCGGAGAAAGCTTGTCCCGACAGATTCCTTTCTCGATTACGCCCTGTTTCTGACATTTTTTCCGCACCTCGTCGCGGGGCCGATTGTCAGGGCGGGAGACTTTTTGCCGCAATGCGAGCAACCCCGAAGCGCGACACCCCGACAGTTTGGATGGGGGTTGACGCTGATGACTTGCGGACTGTTTCTCAAAGTCGTGTGTGCCGATGCCCTGCTGACCCCGGTGGTGCTCCGCACGTTTTCGGCCAGTGGGGTCGGATTCCTCGACAGCTGGATTGGAGTCCTCGCCTTTTCCGGTCAGATTTATTGTGATTTCGCCGGGTATTCGGCCTGCGGCATTGGGGCCGCCCTGTGTCTGGGATGGGTGCTGAATGACAACTTTCATTGTCCCTATGCGGCGATTGGCTTCTCGGACTTCTGGCGGCGTTGGCACATTTCACTCTCCAGCTGGCTGCGCGATTATCTCTACATTCCCCTGGGAGGGAATCGGCACGGAGTCACCCGAACCCAGGTCAATCTGATGCTGACCATGCTGCTGGGTGGGTTGTGGCATGGGGCGTCCTGGCAGTTCGTTGTCTGGGGTGGATTGCATGGCGCCTTCCTCATACTCGAGCGACTGCTCGTGCAGGCACCGTTCCCCGACTGGTTTCGGCGTTGGTCGGGAACCCGGTATCTGGCGTGCCTGGGCACGTTCCTGCTGGTCTCGCTGGCCTGGGTGTTCTTTCGGGCGACCACGTTCGCCAGTGCCTGTGAGATCGCCGCCGCACTGTTTGTTCCCGATCGGGTCGGACTGGTTCATCAGTCCAAAGCCACCTTGGCGACAACGGCTGTCGTCGTCTCATCGCTTGTGGCGGGGCAATGGCTCCTCAGGGACAGCTGTCTGGAACACTGTTTCGATCGCATGCCCTGGTGGCTGATCGGGATTGTTCTCGCGTTGATGTTGACCCTGTTGGTTCTGACACCCGGTGACAACCATGCTTTCATCTACTTCCAATTCTAACGAGAGGCTCCCCGAGATCCCCTGGGGACGCACTTGGGGATTGGCGTTGTCGCTGCTGGTGCTGTTGTGTCTCGGCTACGAGGGTTTTTGGCGGGCCCGTGGATTCCGCAGTTCGGTCACCGACGACATGGCCCTCTGGGCGAAGGTGCTGCACAGCATTCCCGCCCGCAGTCCGGATGCGACGGTGGCACTCGGAGCGAGCCGCATTCGTCTGGGACTCGATACGGACGAGCTTCAGCGGGGCTTCAACCAACGCAAACCTTACCAGTTGGCCGTCGCCGGGAGTCTCTGTCTTCCCGTCCTGCGTCATCTGGTCGACGAAACCGGGTTCGCTGGTCTGATCCTGTACGACGTTCATCCCGGGTCGATCTGCGGCACGCCATTTTTCGGAACGCCGCTGGCGCAGGCGGAGTATCTGCAGCAAGCGCAGCAGCTTTCGGCCGTGAGTGATCTGGATGTGGAATTGCGGACACGCCTGGATCAGCTCCTGGTGTCCCGGCGGTCGGACCTGACCATCAAGTCGGTGCTTGTGCATCTGCTCGAAAAGAAGGCGCTTCCGATCTGCACACGCTGGGTGCAAGCGGATCGCCGGATGCTGGCCGACTACAGCACTTTTGTGTCGGTGGAGCCTGAAGTGGAAAGCGCCACCCGACTCCCTTCCTCCCAGGAGGTATTTGAAGAGCGTTTCCAGGAACTCGCCCGTTTGGTTGACAAGCTGCGTGCCCGGGGGGGGGAGATCTTTTTTGTCCGCATGCCATCCTCGGGACAAAAACTGGAACGGGAAGAGCGGTTGTTTCCCCGAGAACTGGAATGGGATCAGATTGTCCGCCGCCTCGACGCCGCCGCCTTTCACTTCGCCGATGATGAACGAACAGCCGGTTTGAAAGTGCCGGATCAGGGCCACCTCGACTATCGGGACTCCACGAGATTCACCGAGGTTTTGGCGGAGAAGATGCGTGCCTCGCAACGGCTTCGCAAATATCTGAGCGATCTGCCCTGAGCTTGCCGCCTGTTCGCCAACCCCTTCAACCAGCGATCCCCCCCGGGGTTGGGAATGTGAAGCGTCTGGACTCCGGGTCATGCCGGAGATCCCTACCGGCCCTCCGGTCTGCCTGATACCGCCGTCCTCCTGACGAATTCGCTCCGTCGGGAGAAACGGGGTTCTCCGGGATCGCGGCGGCAGCCGTCAGCCACCGCGAACCGCAGCACGCTGGCCGCAGCCTCTCTCTGGACGGACGGTCCCCCTTGACTCCCCGGAGTGCGACAAGTCGGTCCGCGCCAGACGGGCGTTGGAATCCCTCCGGGCAACCCGACCCGCTGGAGTTTTCCGAACCGAATCTCGTCCCGCCCCTCCCCCCCCGATAAAATAAGCATCCCGGCGAATAAAAATACTCACGAGTCCCGCATTCCACACCCTGCGCAACTTGACGAATAGACCCGCAATAAGGATTGTTATCATCGTAACGGATTTCCACGAAACGGCTGTCTCCGGTTCGTCCAGAGCTCTGTTCACGCCGTCGGTCGAGACGAGTGAACGCCCGAGCAACCCAGAGAGAAGAGCAACCTCATGCTTCTCAATCCCGCCCAGCATTCCTCCGGCGAGTTCGTTTTTCCGAACGTCGAACGCCTCGAGGACGTGCAACGAAAGCACAGCCAACTTGCGGAACTGGCGGCGGTTTGGGAATGCGATGGGTGCCTGCTGCGTGACCCGGCCAACATCAACTGGTTTACTTCCGGGATGGCGCGTCGCCCCGGGCTGGGAGACTCTTCACTGGCGGTGTATGTCGGGCAGGACAGCCGGGTGGTGTTGTGTGACAACACCGAATCGCTCTCGATCTTCGACGAGGACCTGGGAGGCTTGGGGTTCTCGCTCAAGCAGCGCCCGTGGATGGAACCCCGCGAAGTGCTGCTCGATGAAATCTGCCGCAGTCGCCGACTGCTGTTGGACGCGCCCCTCCGACTGGCCCAGGAAGGGATTGTCCGTCCGGGAATCTTCACCGACCTGCGCTGCCAACTCAGCCCCATCGAACGCGAACGGTTGAGACGCCTGGGCGCCAAGGTCACCCGGGCCGTCGAGGCCACCGCCCGCACTCTCGAACGGGGCCAATCCGAGAACGAGATTGTCGGGCAATTGGCCCACCGACTGCTGCGGCAAAACGTCCAGCCGGTCCGCCTGAGGGCCGTCGCCGATGGCCGCCTCAACCGCTATCGGACGTGGGAACGATCCGAACTGCCTTGTCACTCCTGGGTCACCGTTTCGGCCTGCGGCATGGCCGACGGACTCCATGTGATGGCGACCCGCACGGTGGTGGTGGGGCCGGACTGTGAAAAGATGCTGACCCAGTACGAACAGGTTGGTCTCGTTGCCGCCACGGCAATCCACTTCTCCCGCGCGGGGGAGTCGTTTGGCGATGTCTGGAAACGAGTCCGCCGCATCTATGAGAAAATTGGCGCACCGAACGAATGGCTGGGCAACGACCAGGTGGAACTGATCGGTTATCGCCCCAGCGAAGAGGTTCTGCTGCCCGACAGCGTGCAAACCCTCGAGGAACAGACCGCGCTGCATTGGCACCCGCAGGTGGGGGGCTGCCTGATGGGCGATTCCATGCTCGTCACCGAGGGGGATCCGGAGTTGATCACCACCCCCAGCGACTGGCCCCTGATGACCATCGAGGTCCGGGGCTATCCCGTGAATCTTCCGGACGTCTTGATCCGCTTGCCCAGCTGAATTCGGCCAGCTGAATTCGGCCCGGTCTGCACGCCCGCTGGTCAGCCTCTCCCGGCGTCTGTGCACAGGCAGACAGGCAGACAGACAGACAGACAGACAGGCAGACCGTCCCCTGCCTGACGGGTTGATTGCCCCGATCTCATTTGTGCGGGGGGGGGCAACCGGTGGTCCAGCCCCAGCCTCCCTCGCTGACACACAACTTTTGGGATGCGGCCCAGCTGACGGGAAGTACTCCGCTGCCAGAACGGACAGCCCGCAACCCGTCCACTCAGCCGTCGCACAAGACGACGTGCAGCGAGCGGGCCCCATGGGCGCCGATCACCAGCGACTGCTCGATATCGGCCGTCTTCGAGGGGCCCGAGAGAAACACGCCAAAACCAGTTCCACTTTGCCAGCCCCCGGTCCCCCCGGTCAGCCGCTGGTACGCTTCGTGCATGTTGTGCACCACCTCCCGGCTCGAGACCACCAGCACCAGGTGCTGCGTCAGAAAGGGAACCACCCGGTGCCGGAGGCGGTCGGTCGGCAACCAGATCGCCGCATTCTCGGCCACGGCGAATTCCCCCGGCAACACCGCCAGCCAAATGTCTTCGAGCGTGTGGGGATCAGCCACGTCGGCCAAATTGAATGTGGGAGCGACCAACTCGGGCACCAGCGAGCAGATCCGCCGATCGGGCTTCAGCAAACCGGCGGACTGCAGCTCGGCCCGGGCCTCGGAGAGCGCAGCCACGCGCAGGCAACGCCCCCCAACCGTTTGCAGCGCCTCGGCGAATTGTTGCCGGGGATCGGGGTATTGAATCCCCCCGGAAAACGGAGTGGGACGGGGAGCCGTGGGAACCAGCGCTTTCCGGACGGCCGAGAGAATGGTGGTGCGACTGTCAGCGGACATGGCGACTCTTGAAACGCTCGCGGAAACTCTGGGCGGGGGCCGGGGGCAACTCCCGCTGCCGACCCCAGGGATTCAGCCGGTTGTAAACCACAAATCGCGGCAGCAGCCGCAGGGCGGTGCGGCCCAGCTTGCCCGCCCACTCGTAGAGCCTGGGGCGCTGGAAAACAGCACTGGTCAGCGTCATCGCAACCCGTTTGGTGAAGGGGAGCAGTTTCTGCTGCGCCAGTTCCCGCCGCCAGATCAAAAGTTGCTCGTGAATATTGATCTTCACGGGGCAGACGTCGCTGCACGAGCCGCACAGACTGCAGGCGTGCGGCAAAGACGCGTGCTTCGCCGGGTCGCGGGCCGGTTCGAGAATCGAACCAATCGGGCCGGGAACCACGGCGTTGTAGCTGTGTCCCCCGCTGCGGCGATAGACCGGGCAGGTGTTCATGCACGCGCCGCAGCGGATGCAGTTGAGCGACCGGCGGAAATCATCCTGGCCCAGCACCCGGCTGCGGCCGTTGTCCACCAGCACCACATGCAGCTCGCCCCCCGCGCGGGGGCCATGGAAATGCGACGAGTAGGTGGTGATGGCCTGCCCGGTCGCCGAGCGGGCCAACAGCCGCAAAAACACTCCCAGATCTTCCGGGGCAGGAATCAGCTTTTCGATCCCCATGCAGGCGATGTGCAGCGGGGGGAGCGAAGCCCCCAGATCGGCGTTCCCCTCGTTGGTGCAGACCACGAAGCCGCCGGTGGAGGCAATCGCGAAATTCACCCCCGTCAGCCCGGCGTCCGCCCTCACAAACCGGTCCCGCAAATGTCCCCGGGCCGCCTCCGTCAGGTACTGGGGATCCGAAGCCCCCGCTTCCGTTCCCAGGTGCTGGTGGAACAGTTCGCCGATTTCTTCTTTCTTCTTGTGAATGCAAGGGAGCACGATGTGACTGGGAGGCTCCTGGGCCAGTTGCACAATCCGTTCGCCCAGATCGGTATCAACGACCTCGATGCCATGCTCTTCGAGATACGGATTGAGATGGCACTCCTCGGTGAGCATCGACTTGCTCTTCACCAGCCGCTTCACACCGTGATCGGCCAGGATCTTGTGCACGATCTGGTTGTGCTCGTGGGCGTCACGGGCCCAATGCACCTTGACTCCCAGCCGCGTGGCGTTCCGTTCGAACTCCTCGAGGTAATCGGCCAGCCGGGAAACGGTGTGGGCCTTGATGGCCGCCGCCGCCTCGCGCAATGACTCCCATTCCGGCAGCGTCCGGACCGCCTTGTCGCGGCGGGCCCTCACAAACCACAGGCTTTGGTCGTGCCACGCCGCCCGCTGGGGAAGCTCGATGAACCGCGCGGCACGTTCGGGATGACCAGTCATGGAGTCAAATTCGGCAAAGGCAACTCGAATCGGGAACGGAACAGGGCATTCGCCCGCCGTCAGAACCGTCAGGCGGGGCGACCAGCCAACAGTTCCGCAATGTGCATGCACCTCAGAGGCTGTTGGTCGCGGCGGATCAGCCCGTCGAGATGCATCAGACACGACATGTCGGTCGCGGTGAGGACCTCTGCCCCAGCCCGCAGGTGATCAGCCACCCGATCGCGCCCCATCAGGCAGGAGACCGCTTCCTCGCTGACCGCAAACGTTCCGCCGAACCCGCAACACTCATCAGGCCGGGTGGGTTCGACCAGCTCCAACCCCTCGATCTTCTCGAGCAGCGACCGCGCCTTGTTGAACGGGGCCACCACCTGCTCGGTGGAGCTGCCCAGTCTCAGTTCCCGCAGGCCATGGCAGCTCTGGTGCAGCCCCACTTTGTGAGGGAATTTCACAGGGAGCCGGTCGACCCGCAGCACGTCCACCAGATATTCACACAGCTCAAAAACCCGCGGACGCAGCGCCTCGTAGCGGGGATCGCCATGGAAGTACTCGTGGTAATGCACCCGCACCATCGCGACGCAACTGCCTGAGGGGCAGACCACCGCGTCGTAGGGGGAAAACACCTCCACAAACCGGTGTGCCAGAGGAGCCGCCGCCGGTGTGCAGCCCGTATTCGCCATCGGCTGCCCGCAACAGGTCTGCCCTTCTGGAAAATCGACCTCAATTCCCAGGCGTTCCAGGACTTCGACCGTGGCCAACCCCACATCGGGGTAGAGTTGATCGATGTAACAGGGAATGAACAGACCAACACGAGGCACGGGAGGAAATCCGCCGGGAGTGGATCGAACCGCAAAATGAAACGACCGGGATTCCACCCTACCGCATGACGGCGAAGCAAGACAAGCATCCGCTGTCCGGGTTCGAGCCGCTCGTTTCGAACAGACCGGGTCATCGCCCCCATTCCCCCCTTTTCGCTGGGCTTCCCCATCCGGTCAGGCCCCGACGCGGGGACTTCTGTGACGGGCCGTGGTGACGTCTTTTGTCAGGGGGGTCGGACATACCGGTCGTACCGTGAGAGCACGAGGGGGCCACGCCAATTGCGGGAGATCGATTCCACCCACCATGCCGGGCTTGACCCAACCCTCCGGGCGATCTCTAGTGAGTACAGGAGAGAGGTCGGCTGCCCCCCTCCGAAAGCACCTTCACGGTGCGACGCGCCATGGCACGGGGGGGAAATTGCCGGGGGGGCCGGTTGGTTTTGCTGTCGTGTTTGGCGTGTCCAACGACAGGACCGCTTCCGATCGCTCCTGCGGGACCGATTCCAGAACTTCCGATCGACCTTCACTGTGTGTGCAAACAGCCTCGCTGATACTGGGGTGACACCGGTTCCGACTCTCCCGGGACCGCCTCACATTGCGGGTCGAGCATCCGACTGGCAACTTCGGATTCGAATGGCCACCGTGGCTGGCATGGTTCTGTTGGCGGTCGGCTGGATGTCTTACCAGGCCTACCGGTACCTGCTGGTCGAGTCTCCGAACCAATTGGGGCGGACCACGGTGGGTGCCATCGACATCCGCAACCGGTACATCGAAACCAGGTCCTGGTTCCGCGGGGATTGGGTTTACGGCTCGTATGGCGATGCCGTCTATCCCCCGGCCAGTTACACGATGCTGGCCCTCGTGTTCAACAGGCTGCCCTGGACCATTGTGAAATTGCTCTGGTTTCTGGGCTCATTGCTGTCGGTGGGATTCCTCTCGCGGCAATTGGTCCGCCTCAGCCTGGTCCAGAGTCGTTGGGAGAAATGGTTTGTCGCGGTCTTGCCCTGGGCGATGTACGCGACCGGAGCGGCTCTCGGGAACGGGCAGTTCATCTTGCTGGTGCTGCCGCTGGCCCTGAACGCCGTGCTGATCCTCGCCGAACACCGACGTTCGACTCGCGACACCTGGTTGGGAATCGTGCTGATGGTTGCAGCGCTCGTGCAGCCGACGATCGCCGCACCGTTCTTCTGGCTGATCGTGTTTCGGAGCCGCGGTTACCAACCCGCGCTGTGGGTGGTGCTTCTCTATCTCGTATTGACCGCCATCGCGGTCCCTTTTCAAACGGATGTCGAGCGGATCGTTCCTCCGCCAGACTACAGTGGTCGACACGCTCAACAGCAGCCCACAGAGTCACCCATCGTCTCGAATGCCCCCCGCGATATTGAGCGGACTTTGGACAAGCCGATCCGCAACCCGTTGCACCGGTGGCTCCGCAAGGGAATTCGTGGTTCCTACGTCGGCTCGGTCGTCGGAGGCTATGGCAGCGTGCACGATCTGCTGGCCACCCCGGAGCTTGCGGAGTGGAACCTGGTGGTTTCACTCGCCATCCTGGGGATGCTGGGGCTGTGGATCTTCCGGTACCGGGACGGCGATCTGTGGCTGTTGCTGGGGATCACCGCGATTGTCGCCCGGGTCTGGATTTACCATCGTTGGTACGACGATCTTCTGCTGATTGTTCCACTCATCACGCTCTGCCGGGTCACCAAACAACCGCACTACAGTCCGTCGATCAAGACCCTCGCCGCAGCCCTCTTCCTCTGGCTCTGGATGTTCCTGCTGGCGCCTGGGGTGCTGTATACCTTCGCCCGGCCAGAACTCCCCATCGCCATCCAGGTGACGGGTTGGCTGGTGACCTTGGGGTTTCTGCTCTTGCTGTCCGCCCGGGAGTGCCGCACGTCGGCCTCGCCCGCGAATCAGCCCATGGATCCCGCCAGTTCCCCGGTCGCCCCCCTGCCCATCTGAAAACGGGTCTCTCGCACCGGTTCTTGGGACCGAAATCAACTCCCGCCAAAGCCGCCCGGGCAGGAATCCACCAGCGCGAAGACCGGTCCGTTGGGGGTTGGATCGCAGCGGATTCCCCCGGACCGCGGGGGGGCGGTTCACCCAACCTTCCGTCCGCGGGCCGAGACTGGCCAGCCGACCGGTGTTCGTCTCTACTACAGTTGGTGGATGTTTTCTTTCCCTCAGCCCCGGTTCGAACCGGGAGAAACACGGCAAGGATCATGGCCGAAACTGCACAAGGCGTTGTCTGGGACCTCAGCGATCTCTATCGCGGTGTGGATGATCCACGGATTGATCAGCACCTGCAGGACCTGGCCACCCGTTGTGCCGCTTTTGGTCAGCATCGCGGTTTTTTCACCCGCCCCGATTTCTCTCCCCTCGCCCTGCGGGATGTGCTGGTGGAGTACGAGGCGATCTGCGAGTTGATGTCGCGGCTGGGGGCGTATGCGGGGTTGATTACCGCCGCCGATACCGCCTGTGACGCCGGTCGTCGCCTCGAAGACCGCATCCGTCAGCAGTTGGTCGAACGGGAAAACGAACTGACGTTTTTTGATCTGGAGTGGCTGGCGGTGGACGACGCCCGGGCCCAGGCTCTGGCGGCCGACCCCGTCTTGCAGAATTACGCCCACTATCTGACCAGCGCCCGCCGGTACCGCCCGCACACGAAAAGCGAACCGGAAGAGTTGCTGCTCAACCAGAAGTCACTGACGGCCCGCGCCGCATGGACCAACCTGTTCGACGAATTCGTCTCGTCCCTGAGGTACGAATTCGACTACGGGGGAGAGCGGCAGACGTTGTCGCAGCCCCAGGTGCTGGCCCTCAGCTATCATCCCGAGCGCGACCGTCGTCGGGCCGCCCAACAGTGCCTGTTCGACGAGCTCTCGAGACACGAACTGGTCCTGTCGACCGTGCTGAACACCGTCGCACAAGATCACGCCATCAACGACCAGGTGCGGCAGCACACCGGTCCCATGAACAGCCGGCACCTCGCCAACGAAGTGGCCCCCGCCGTCGTCGACCGCATGCTCGATGTGGCCGAGGCGAACTACCCCATTGCGCACCGCTACTACCGGCTCAAGGCCCGGCTGCTGGGTCTGCCGAAGCTGGCCACCTACGACCAGTACGCCCCCGTGGCGGCCAATATGCCCCCCTGCAGTTTCCCCGAGGGACGCGACACGGTGCTCGAGGCCTTCGAACGGTTCGATCCCCGGATGCGCGAGGTGGCCCAGCAGTTCTTCGATCTGCGGTGGATCGACGCCGAGGTACGCCCCACCAAGCGGGGCGGGGCCTTCAGTGCCAGCACCATCCCCTCGGTGCATCCCTACATTCTGGTCAACTGGACCGACAAGCTGCGTGATGTCTCGACCCTGGCCCACGAGCTGGGACATGGCATTCACCAGTACCTGTCGCGGAAGCAGACCTACTTCAACTTCCATCACCCGCTGACCACGGCCGAGACCGCCAGCGTGATGGGCGAATTTGTCACGTTCGACCATGTGATGGAGACCACCCGCGATCCGCAGGTGCGGCTGGGGCTGCTCTGCAGCAAGATCGAAGATGCGTTCGCCACGGTGTTCCGGCAGACGGTGTTGACCCGGTTCGAGCAACTGGTGCACAACGCCCGCCGGCAGGAACGGCTCTCGAGCGAGCAATTGTGCGAGTTCTGGTGGCAGGCCAACGGGCGGCTGTACGGCGACGCGGTTGACATGTTCGAGCCGTACCGCTGGGGCTGGTCGTACATCCCTCACTTCGTCCACACCCCCTTCTACTGCTACGCCTACGTCTTCGGAGAGCTGCTGGTTCTTTCTCTCTATCGGATGTACCAGGAAGAAGGGAAGCGGTTCGTGCCGCGGTACTTCGAACTGCTCGAATCGGGCTCGATCGACGCCCCCGACCGGCTGCTCGCGAAGGCGGGAGCCGACATCTCGGAACCGGGCTTCTGGCAGAAGGGGCTCGACGTGCTGGGGGATATGGTCACCAAGGCCGAGCAACTCGCGGCCGAAGTCTTCCCCACCAAGAGCTGACCGCGCGACGGGGCGCGTCGCGGTCGACTCGACGCGCCCGCCGGCGGAGCGATTACCCTTGCCCCAGTTCACGCGACCGTTGGGTCGCGGCGACCACGGCATTCATCAGCGCGCCCCGCACGCCGGCCCGCTCGAGTTCATGCAGCCCAGCAATCGTGGTTCCACCCGGGCTGGCCACGGCATCCTTCAGAACTCCCGGGTGTTGCCCCGATTGCAACACCATTTGGGCCGTCCCCAGCAAGGTCTGCGCCGCCAGTTTCAACGCGACGTCACGCGGCAGACCCGCCCGCACCCCGCCGTCGGCCAGCCCTTCGATCATCAGGCAGGCATACGCCGGGCCGCTCCCCGACAGCCCCGTCACCGCATCGAGCAACGGCTCGGGCAGTTTGACCGCCAGCCCCACCGCCCCCAACAACCTCTGCACCAACGCCCCATCCGATTCGCTCGCCGCGCTCCCCACGCAAAACGCCGAGGCCGAGGCTCCCACCAGACAGGGGGTATTGGGCATCACCCGCACCAGGCGGTGGCCCGAACCGAGCAGATCGGCCAGCCGCTGCAGCGGAATGCCCGCCGCAATCGAGATGATCAACGGACGCGATTCCAGATGGGGCTGGATCTCGGCCAGCATCGCCGGAAACTGTTGCGGCTTGACCGCCAGAATCAACACCTGCGAGACCTGTGCCACCGCGCCGTTGGTGTCGACCGTGGCGACCGCCGTGTCGCGGGTGAATGCCTCGCGGGCGGCGGGATAAACGTCGCTGGCCAGCATCTGGTGAGCGGGGCAGATGCCCGCCTGGATCCAGCCCTGGGCCAGTGCCGTGGCCATCTTCCCCGCACCAATAAATCCAATCCGCAGTGTCTCGGTCGCCATCCGTTGTTGTTCCTGGTCCCGGGAGACCACGTGGGGAGTCGATCAGTCTGTGTCGTGGGAGAATAGTCCCGCCGTGGCGCCGCTTACCAGCGGGGCCGGGGGATCTTGTCGGGAGGGCCGGGGGGCGGCTGCTTCTTCTTGCGGGCCAGCCGGGCCTGAAGTTTCTCGAGACTCTTGCTGCGCCGGGGAGAGGGCGGGGGCAATTCCGGGGTGATCCGCGGAACCCGCGTGTGCGGCGGCGGGGGCAATGCGTCCTCGGCGGCCGGCTCGATCGTCAGCAACGTTCGCTGGCGGGGCCGTTCGGCAGGCGCAGCCGAGGCCACCTCAGCGGCTTCCCCCGAAGCGTTCGGCGGGCTCGGCTCCTCAACGGCCTCTTCGTCGGCCACCAGATCGAGAGCGCCCGTACCCGCCGCGGTGCGCAACCACTCTTCCACCGCCGGATGCGGCGCACCCAACCAGCGAATCTCACGCCCCACCACCGACACCACCGGCACCCCGTCGAGCAGCACCACGCGATTCGAGGCGGTGGCCGGCACGCGGTCGTGCGGAGTGACAATCCCCACCAGGTTCAGCGGGTCGGCTGCGGTCAGAACCACCAACTCCTGCCGGGGCCCCTCATCGCGCAGTTGCCGCAGGTGACGCACCGTGTCTCCCACAGCAAACTGTTCCCCCCCCACCCCGGTGATGAACCGCCCCCCTCGAATCTCTCCCCGCGCCTCCAGCCGCCGCAGCACCTGCAGCAGTTCGAACCAGCTGGGGGCACCCGGCTCCCGTTCGAGCAGATCGCGGAAGACAATTCCCCAGCGCCGCAGCAGTTGCCAGGCCCAGGCGGTGACTTCTTCCGTGGTCAGCCGGTTCCGCTCGGCCGTCGCAGGTCGATCGGCCGCTCCCTCGTCCATTCGGGTGCCTCGCGCTCGCCACAGCGACCACCGACCGGCACCAGCCAGGGGGGTCCGCCGCCGGGGGAGTGCCGAGCCCGCGGTGGCCGGTGCCGGTTCCTCCCGTCGGACCAGGGCCCGCAAGCCCGCGAACCCGTCGGCGGTCACCAGTCCCTGCGCCACCAATTCGCCCAGCACCTCGGTCAATTGCTGCGGCAGCATGCGGGTCTCGCTCAACAGATCGGCCGCGAACATCGCTCCTTCCCGGGAAAGCAATTCCAGCACCTGCCGGCCGGGAGTGCTCAGGCTCGCGGAATCGGGTTCGGCGGAGGTTGTCCGCAGCCAGCCCAGATCGCTCCGCAGAAACAGCGACAACGGCACGACCCGCGTGAGGCTGGCAATGGGACGGGGACGGTCGGGGGCCCGCCGGGGAGGATACAGCCGTCCCCAGCCCACTTCCCCCGCCAGACACAATTCATCCAGCCATTCGCCGCGATAACCCCGTACCCGGATGGGCAACAGGTCGCGCTCCCAGGCGACCGCGGGCAGGTCGAGCCCCTGCAGTTGCGACAACGCCTCGAAGACCCCCGCCGCTCCGGTCCGCTGGCTGTTGTCGAGCAGTCCGTGATGCCGGGACAAAAACCTGAGGAAAACATCGACCGTGACCGGTTCAATCTGCTTCCGCAGCCCCTCCATCGTCAGGCGGTGGATACGGGCCAGCAGCCGCCGATGGCACCACTCAATATCGGGGGTGGCCGGGACATGCGGCACAGGCTCGTGATGATGATCGCCGCAACTCTCCTCCGCTTCCTGCGTGGCAGGCGGTGCTTCGGGAGGAGGAACAACCACCGGTCCCGCCGCCAAACCGCCGGCTGGCGCTGGCGAACGGAACCGGCCGCGCAGCACCACCCCCTCCCCTTCGAGCGCCTCGAGACTGGCCGTGATCTGGTGCTCGGGCAGTTGCAGATAGCCGGCAATGTCGCCGCTGGTCACCGGCCCGCAGACCTCCAGTAGCCCCCGCAGCAGGGTCAGCCGGGCTTCGAGATCGTCCCAGTCGTGACGGACCGTGTCGGGGACCTGCACCGGGGGCGTGCAGGTTCCCTCCGGAAAGGTGGCGAGGACGGCGGGAACCCGCTCGGTCGCCACCCAGAAGCGGACGCCATCAGCACGCTGGTAAATGGTCGCCCGCCCCTCGGCGACCAATTGGGCGAACAGGGTGTCCCAGGCGGCGGCAAGCCGGCATTCGTGCAAGCCGCCCGTCGTGGGAATCGCCAGCCGACCCAGCAGCAGGTCGTGCAGTTCGTCGAGCGAGCGGACCAGAGGCTGCGCCTCGGCACACACCGTGTCGATGGCGCGGGGGTCGAGCCGGCCGAGATCCGAAACACTCTCGACCGTCAGGGAGCGGCGGGTGGCGACCGCCCGGCTGCGGCGTTCCACCGCCTCTCCCCCGTCGAGGAAGGCGTAGGGATTGGCGTTGAGCAACTCGTAGCAGAACGGCGAGGGTTCACGGGTGTCGCGGGCGACCAGTTCGATTTCACCCCGGGCGATCCGCCCCATCACCATCCGCAGTCCCTCGAGGTCGTGCGCCTCCTGCTGCGCATCATGCATCGACTGCCGGACGAGGGGATGATCGGGCAGCACATGATCGCCGGTGATGTTCTCCTGGCAGCCGGTCAGCTTGGGAAACACGGCGGTCAGCAGGTCATCGGCGCGAAACCGCTGGATGGGTGGGGGGACCTTCTTGCCGTTCTTCATCCGCGAGACCAGAAGGGCCCGCGTCACGTTCCACCGCCACCGGGTCTGGAACGTGGGAACATACAGCAGCGCCTGTTCCAGCAGCTTGGCGACATTGTTCTCGTGCAGCATGGGGAACATGCTCTCGAGCGGGAAGCTGTGCTGTGGGCCGAGTGAGAGAATCAGCCCGTCATCGTCGGCGGTCGCCTGCAGCTCGAAGTCGAAGCTGCGGCAAAACCGCTTCCGCAGGGCCAGTCCCCAGGCCTTGGTGATGCGGGCCCCGAACGGGGCATGGATCACCAGCTGCATCCCCCCGGACTCGTCGAAGAACCGCTCGAAGACCACGCGGCGCTGCGTCGGCAGCAGGCCAATCGCCCCTTTTTGAGCGCGGGAGTACTCGACCACCTGCGCGACGGCGGCGTCGCCCACGCCGGTCTCGGCCTGCAGCCAGGCCCGACAGGCGACGGGGTCGTCCACCCGCGCTTCGAGTTCGGTTCGCAGAGCCGAGACTTCCTCGGACAGTTCCAGCGTGCGGCCCGGCGCCTCGCCGCGCCAGAAGGGAATCGACGGCGGGGACCCGCCGGCATCGGCCACCGTCACATCATTGCCGCGCACATGCAAAATGCGCCACGAGGTGTTCCCCAGCAAAAAGACCTCTCCCGCCTGGCTCTCGCTGGCGAAGTCTTCATCGAGCGTTCCCACCACGGTCTGGTCGGGCTCGGCCACCACCCGGTACGAGGCAATCTCGGGAATCGCTCCGCCATTGGTCACCGCGATCAGCCGGGCCCCCTTGCGGGCGCGCACCCGGCGTTGCACCTGGTCGTGATGCAAAAAGACCCGCCCGCGGTTGGTGGGGGTGATCCCCTCGCTGAGGTAGGCGAGGGTGTCGTCGAAGTCCCGCCGGGAGAGCTGGCGATAGGGCCAGGCCCGGCAGACCAGCTGGTACAGGTCGTCGGTCTTCCATTCCTGGCAGCCGACTTCGGCCACAATCTGCTGGGCCAGGATGTCGAGCGGCGCGAGGGGAATGGGGGTGGCGTCGAGCCGGCCTCCCTTGACCGCCCGCAACAGTGCCAGGCATTCAACCAGTTCGTCGCGGGTGAGAGCGACCAGGCGTCCCTTGGGAATGAGCCCCAGGGCGTGCCCCGAACGCCCCACCCGCTGCAGGAAGGTGGCGATCGAGCGGGGGGAACCAATCTGGATGACCAGGTCGATGTATCCGATGTCGAGCCCCAGCTCGAGCGAGGCCGTGGCGACCACCGCTTTCAGCTGGCCATTTTTCAGCCGCTGTTCGGTGTCGTGACGGCGTTCGGCGGCCAGCGATCCATGATGGCTGCTGACCGCGTCTTCCCCCAGGATCTGCGTGAGGGAATGGGTGATCCGCTCCGCCAGCCGCCGCGTGTTGACGAAGATCAACGTGCTGCGGTGCGTGGCAATCAGCTCGGCCAGACGGGCGTTGAGCTCGGCCCACTGCTCGTGCATGCAGACCGCGCCCAGTTCACTGGGGGGAATCTCGACATCGAGATCGAGCTGCCGCTGGTGGCCGACGTCCACAATCGCCGCCACCGGCAAAGGAACCGCCGGCGGTTCGGTCGCCGTCGCCTCGGTCGCCAACGGCTCAGCCCTCTCAGGCGCAGCCGCCGCGGTGGTGCCAGGGGTTTCCGGAGTGACCCGCGACTGAGGGGCTGCGTCTCCGGAATGGGCATTCCGCCCTGCGTTGTTCCAGGCGAGAATCTGCTGTTCGTCGCCCCCCACGAGGAACGCGGCCATCCGTTCGAGGGGACGCTGGGTGGCGGAGAGCCCAATCCGTTGCACCGGGTGACCGCACAGGCTGTCGAGCCGTTCGAGTGAGAGGGCCAGGTGCGAGCCCCGTTTGTCGCGGACCAGAGCGTGGATCTCGTCGACGATGACGGTCTCGACCGTCTGCAGGCGTTCACGGCCGCGGGGGCTGGTCAGCAGCAGGAAGAGCGACTCGGGGGTGGTGACCAGAATGTGGGGCGGGTTGCGGATCAGCCGGGCACGATCGCGGGGCGAGGTATCTCCGGTCCGCAGGCCCACCGAGATTCCGGGGAACGGCACATTGAGATCGCGGGCGAGCTGGGTGATCTCGGCGAGCGGGGTCTCGAGGTTCCGCTGCATGTCGTTCGAGAGTGCGCGCAGCGGCGAGAGGTAGACGACGCGCAGTTCCTGGGGCAGTTCGCCCCGTTCGGCCTCCCGCACCAGACGATCGATGGCGGCCAGAAACGCGGTGAGGGTCTTCCCCGAGCCCGTGGGGGCGGCAATCAGCGTGTGTTCGCCCGCCTGAATGCGGGGCCAGCCCGCCTGCTGCGGTTCGGTGGGACCCGCGAACCGGCTGAAGAACCACTGCTGAATAAGAGGATGAAACTGCTCCAACCGCATGCCGCCAGACTCCCTCGCCAGTTGCGGGCGGAGAACCGACTCTCCACCTCCCTGTGACCCCTCTCTCAATTTACTGTGCTGGAGTTCACAAGGCGAGGGTGGCGGGGGCGGGTGGGAAGGGGGCCCCACCAACCCCGGAGCCTGTTGTCCGCCCCGCCTGGTTCCGCGCCCTTTCCTCGGGGAGGTTGGACACGCTGGTTGTCGGCAATCGGCCCGCATGCCGGCGATCCGCATCGCCCGCCTCGCGGAAACATCTTGAATTGCTCATTTCCAGACGGTACTGTTCTAGTGTACGCAAGAATCGCGGCCGGGCCTCATCCGACCGCAACTCGAGTGTCACTCGACACTGCATCTCTCGGCCGAGTTTTCGGTGGGTCATCATGCCCGGAATCAAACAGTCCAGCGACAAGAGCCCCTCCCACAAGAAGACTCCCCGCAAGAGTTCTGTGGGGACCGGCCGCATGGCCCTGGCCTCCAGTCGCGGGAAAATCGCCGCGGGACAAACCGGCCGTGTCTCTGTGACCGCCCTGTTTGACTTTGCTCTCGAACGGCACGTCGTGCAACAGAAAGCGGGCTGGTTTGAATTTGCCACCGCCCGCCTCGGCCAAACCCGCAGACAGGCCATCGACTTTCTGAAGAAAAACCTGCTGGTCGCGTCATCGCTGCACAAAAGCGTGCTGAACAACGTCTTGAAAGACCCCAAACCGGGGGCTGCGACGCTGCCTCGAGTGACCAGCCGGAGCCGTTCCGGGGCCACCCATGCTTCCCCATGGCCAGCACCGGAAGCCCGGGCCACCCCCACTTCCAACGACCCCATCAATCAGCTGTATGACGAACTGGCCGTTCTGACCGCAGATCAGATGACGCGCCCCAAGGACGCGAAACTGCGGCGTCAGGTCAGCAGCAAACTCGCGCAATTGCGTGCCCTGCAGGAGGCTGAAGCGGCTGTCATCCAGCAACGTTTCCTCGGCAGTTTGTCGGTCCCCCTGGGAACCCTGCAAAACCTGTTGAATCCGACACGCGAGTTTTCCGGCCGAGATGAAGATCCTGCCGTCGCAGACGACACCCCCGACGTCGCCGATTGAACGCCGACATCGTCCCCGGCCAGTCCGTGGACGCCAGGGCTACCTGAAATTCCGCCCCTGCCTGCGCTGGGACTTCGGGTTCACCTGTCCTTTTTGCCTGCTGCATGAATCGGACTTCGTGCGCGGAGGATGTGCCGAAGGGAGCGGAGTCACCTGGATTGAACACCTGGCTCCTCAATCCCACGATCCTGCCCAAAGGAACGTGTATTCGAACCTCGTCTACTGTTGTGGATTTTGTAATCGCGCTCGTTCGAATCGCCCTCTCAAGTCCGCACGCGGCGAAATCCTGAATCCAACGCAGACCACGTGGGCGAACCGCTTCGAAGTGCAGGGAGATGAACTGCAGCCCAAGGCGGGGGACCCTAATGCCGTCTACACCCACGCCTGTTACGACCTCGCCGACCCGCGCAAGACAACCTTGCGACGACTTCGACGGGAGGTGATCGAACATCACCGGGAACTGCTCACCGTCGTGCCGGGCCTGGTGGTCGAAAAGATCCAATTGGCACAACAGAATCAACGGAATCCCGCGGCAGTCCGGAAATACCTCGGTGAAGCCCAATTTCTGCGCCGAATTCTGAATCGCGCCATCAGCGATCTGCGGACCTACTCTTCGATTCCCCGTGACGCAGATCAAAAATGCCGGTGCGGCACCACCAGACACCACGTGCTGCCAGTCAGTCTGGCTCAACAATCGTGGGACTTGTTGAGCGAACTGCCGGCGACCGACCATTGATGGCCGCTTGCCGGACGAAAAGCGGCAGGCCGCGGGCAAGGCCCCGTTCCGGAAGGGCTGGTTGCTTCGCTCCTCAGGAAGGACTCGTTGCCTTCTTCGCCAGGCTCTGGCCGACGGAGTCAGGTGGGCACAGTCTTCGCATTTCGAAGGTTCTGCGAAGGGATACCGCATCTGATCTTGTTACAAAAGACGACCGTTGGTGAGCACCCCGGAAAACGACCAAAATGCCTGTGACAGAGTGGCCCTTCATGACCACCGATGAGGCGGGCGTGCCACGAATTGTCGGCACACCGCTCAAGGTCGTTGGGATTGCCCTGGATCGACTGGCACATGCATGGACAGCGGATGAAATCTGTCGGCAACATCCCGGTCTGACACTCCCCCAGGTTCAGGCGGCTCTCGGCTGTTATTTCGAAAATCAGGCGGAGTGCGATCGACAGATTGAGGAGAGCCTCAAAGTGGCCGACGAGATCTTCGCCCGCCACTCGAATCCACAGTGATTGGCCAATTTGCGCACTGCGGCCGGACGATGACGCTGTCGCTCTACGCTGATCATCACGTGAATTCGGCAATCATCGCTGGATGACAACAGAGAGGGATTGATGTGTTGACGGTCCAGCAAGACGGTTTCGACCGCCTCCCCGAGGCGGAGATCCTGGATCGCGCGAAGGAACTCGGCCGGGTCGTTTTTTTGCGCAGGACGTTGTTTTTATCGTTCTGGCCGACAAGTGGCTGGCCGAAGACAAGCCGTTTGGAGGCGTGGTGTTCACTCATCAATGGCAGGTGACCATCGGCCAGGCGGTTCGGGATCTCGACCTCGTGTGCCGAGTCTTATCGCCCGCAGAAATTGCGAATCAACTCATCCGGTTGCCTTTGTGACGGGCAATGCAAGCGGGCTGGCAACCGCAGGCAATTCCACCAAATCAGCCTGCGGCGTCGTTGTTCTCGACCACCAGCAGATGCACATTTCCCGGGCCATGAACGCCGGTGGTGAGTTTCAGTTCGATATCCCCCGTCTTGCTGGGGCCGGTCACCAGCACCATGTTCGAGGGGAGTTCAGCCTTGCGCTCTTCGAGGCGGGCGAACAGGTCGAACAGATCGGGCAGAATCTGCGACGGCTCGATGATGGCCAGGTACCGCTTGGGCAGCAGGCTGACGACCCGCCCCTGATTGGGCTGGGCGAAGAGCGCCAGTGAGCCGGTCTCGGCAATCGCCCAATCGACACTGGTGATCCCCAGATCGGCGGCAAACGCCCGCTGCCAGCGGCTTGCTTCCGCATCGCGGGCCAGGTCGCCCCAGTTCCAGACATCGCAACCGGTATCGCGGCAGACCCGGCCCACCTCCAGCCGGTCGAGCACCTCATGCTGCCAATGAAGAATCCGCTGGCAACTGTGCTGCAGCACAAACTGGCTCACCCAGGCCCGGGCCGCGGACCAACCCGAGACACGGGTCCCTTCCCCACCCACGGCCTGCCATTCGGTCAGCAGGGCTCCCACCTTGTCGGGACCACAGCCCACATAAGACTGGGTGTGCGTGGCGTGCGGGTTGACGGCTACGCGATACGCCCGCCCTTTGGCCGCCTGCTCGCGCACATGGTCGAGAAACGCCTGACGGTCCGCCATGGATCGGTCTCCACTCGGTGACGGTTTGGGCCAACAGTCCCCAGACTGCCCCGACTTCGCTTAGCCCTGGGGCAGCATCCGCACAAACTCGTCGAACAGGTAGTGGCTGTCGTGGGGGCCGGCCGCGGCCTCGGGGTGATACTGCACCGCGAACGCCGGCACATCCTTCAGCCGGATCCCCTCGACCGTCCGGTCGTTGAGATTGAGGTGGGTCACCTCCACGTTCTGGGGCAGCGTCTCGCTCGCCAGGGCAAACCCATGATTCTGGGTGGTAATCTCCACCCGGCCGGTGAGATTGTTCAACACCGGCTGGTTCGCACCGCGATGGCCGAACTTGAGCTTGTAGATCTCTCCGCCAGCGGCCAGTCCCAGCAGTTGCTGCCCCAGACAGATGCCGAAGACCGGCTTCTTCCCCAGCAGATCGCGAATCGTCTGGATCGCGTAGTCGAGGGGCCGCGGATCGCCGGGTCCATTCGAGAGAAACACCCCGTCGGGCTGATGGGCCAGCACTTCGGCGGCGGTCGCCGTCCCGGGCACCACCGTCACCTTGCATCCCCGGGCCCGCAGGCAGCGCGGAATGTTCCACTTCATGCCGTAGTCAATCGCCACCACATGCGGCGACCGGGCCGTCAGTTCGGGGGTGGCGTGCGTCGCCAGCTCCGAGAAGGGAGACAATCCCTCTTTCCACTCGTACGCCTGGGGGGGAATCACCTCGCGAACGAGGTCGCGGCCCACCAGACCAGGGCTGTTGCGAGCCTTGGCGACCAGCGATTGATCGTCCAGATCGGTGGTCGAGAGAACGCCATTCATCGCCCCGCGGATCCGCAGGTGCCGTACCAGCCGCCGGGTGTCGACCCCCTCGATGCCGATCACATTCTGATCGCGCAGAAAACCGGCCAGGTCCTGACGAGACCGGAAGTTGCTGGGGCGGGAACAGAGCTCGCGGATGACGAACCCACTCAGAAACACCCGCCGGCTTTCCGCGTCGACGTCGTTGATGCCGTAGTTCCCGATCTGGGGATACGTCATCGCCACGATCTGGCCGCAGTAAGAGGGATCGGTCAGGATCTCCTGGTACCCGGTCATGCTGGTGTTGAAGCAGACCTCACCAAAGACTTCCCCCGTCGCGCCAAAGGCGCGCCCGGCAAACACCTGGCCATCTTCCAGGGCGAGTTTCGCGGTGCAATCCATGATGTGGGTGAGCAAACAACGG